>Ga0136846_1241753_pt1 | contig 15419 bp, 10 predicted proteins | sample HopSoiMetagenom2_FD_96841 | JGI IMG/M metagenome (GOLD analysis project Ga0136846, IMG submission 96841) | Grasslands soil microbial communities from Hopland, California, USA - 2 Assembly 2016 (version 4) | ecosystem: Environmental > Terrestrial > Soil > Grasslands | place: USA: Hopland... | reverse complement strand
CGGCCGCGCATCGCGATCACCCCGTGGCGGCGCGTCCTGCCCACGTTCCTGGGCGCGCAGACGGTGCTCGACGCGCTCGACCCGGCCTACAGCGACCGCGTGGCCGAGGCCGGCGGCTTCCCGCTGATCGTCCCCCGCCCTCCGGCCGCGCTCGCCGAGCCGCTCGCGCGCGAGGTCCTCGAGCTGGCCGACGCTCTGCTCCTCAGCGGCGGCGGCGACGTCGATCCGGCCGTCTACGGGCGCGCCGGCGAGCACGTCGACCAGGCCGATCCGCATGCCGACGCGTGGGAGATCGCCCTCGTCCGCGCCGCCCACGACCGGCGGCTCCCGGCGCTTGCCATCTGCCGCGGCGCCCAGGTCATGGCCGTCGCCTTCGGCGGCGCGCTGGCCCAGGAGCTCGCCGCCGAGACGCTGCACCAGGACCTCTCGGCGATGTCGCCGCGGGAGATCCTCGCCGAGCGCCACGAGGTCGAGCTCGAGCCGGCCAGCGCCGTGTCGGCGCTGTTCGGCGGCCGCCCGGTGCTGCGCGTGAACACCATCCACCACCACGGCGTCGCCGACCCCGGCGCGCTCGCGGTCAGCGCGCGCGCCGCGGGTGGCCTGATCGAGGCCGTGAAGCCGACCGACGGCTGGGCCGCGCTCGGGGTCCAGTGGCACCCGGAGAAGATGCCCGAACCCGAGCAGCGCGCGCTCTTCGAGCGCCTCGTGGAGGACGCCCGCACGTTCCGCGAGCGGCGCCGAGGAGCCGGGTGACCCCGCCCAAGGGCTATACCGCGCCGCTGTCGCCCGATGGCCGCGCCGGCATCGTCCCGCCGCCGCCGTGGCACTACTCGGGCGATTTCCTGATCGTCGAGTACCGCACGGACCCCGGCGCGGTGGCGGCGCTGCTGCCGCCCGAGCTCGAGCCCGCCGCGGGCGATCAGGCCGGCATGGTCGCCGCGATCTTCGCCGACTGGCAGTCCTGCTCGGACGACTTCCACGAGCTCGTCGACCCGATCCAGGCCCAGTACAAGGAGTTCTTCCTCGTGGTCGGTTGCCGGTACGACGGCGAGCCGGCCAGCCGTTGTATCTACATCTGGGTCGACAAGGACTTCGCGATGTATCGCGGATGGATCCAGGGCTTTCCGAAGAAGCTCGGCTCGATCCACATGACGCGGACCTTCCCGGTCGGCAAGGCCGCGCCGCATGGCATGCACGTCGGCGCGCGCTTCGGCGCGACCTGCGCGGCGAACGACCGGCCGATCGCGCGCGCGGTCGTCACGCTCGAGCGCGTCTCGGCGAGCGGACCGACGATCAACGAGGCGCCGATGCACAACACCCGCCACTTCCCCGCCTACCACGGGCTGATCCCCGACGTCGCCGAGCTCGTGCGGGCCGGCGGGTACGACCGCGAGGTCACCGAGGTCTGGGAGGGCCCCGCCGAGCTGCGGCTCTACGACGACACGATCGAGGACCTCCAGGCGATCGCGCCCCGCGAGACCGTGCGCGGCTTCCGGTTCTCCTTCGGCTACACCGTCCACGGCGGAACCGTCCTCGCCCAGCACGACAAGGAGGCGCTGAAGCCGTGAAACACGCCCGCATCGCCGTCGACGGCCAGGCCGAGCACGCGGTGCTCGACGAGGGCGGCCAGACCCTCGTGCTCGACGACGGGCGCGCCGTCGACGTGGCCGACGCCATCTGGCTGCCGCCCGTGCCGACGCCCTCGAAGATCGTCGCCACGCACCTCAGCTACCGCTCGCGCATGCTCGAGTACGCGATGAAGCGCCACCTCGAGGTCCCGGCGTTCTTCCTCAAGCCGCCGTCATCGCTGAGCGCGCATCGCGCCCCGGTGGCCCGCCCGCGCGGCTGCCGCTTCCTCAACTACGAGGGCGAGCTGGCCGTGGTCATCGGCGAGCGCTGCCTGGGCACCTCGATCGCCGACGCGCTCAAGTACGTCCGCGGCTACACGGTGGCCGACGACTGGGGCGTGCACGACTTCCGCCACGCCGACCGCGGCGCGATGCTCCGCGTCAAGGGCCAGGACGGCTTCTGCCCGCTGGGCCCGGTCCTGGTCGACGCCGCCGACGTCGATCCCGACGACCTCTGGTTGCGGACCTTCGTCGACGGCGAGCTCGCCCAGGAGGGCCACACCGGCACCGACCTGGTGTTCAGCGTCGCCTATCAGGTCGCCGACGTGGCCCGGCTGATCACGCTCGAGCCGGGCGACGTGCTGCTCACCGGCACCCCGGCGCACTCGCGCCCGGTCGACGTGGGAACGACCGTCGAGGTCGAGATCGACGGCATCGGCCGCCTGAGCAACCACGTGGTGAAGCTCGAACGTGACCTCGAGGCGGTCGGCGAGCAGCCGCAGGTCACGGGCGCCACCCTGCACGTCGCCCTCGCGATCCCCGAGGACGAGGCGCAGCGGCAGGCCGGGGTGCGGGGTGGCGTTTGACGCCTCGGCGAGGCGGCCGCAGACTGGGCAGGTGCTCGTTCGCCGGCTGGCCTTCACAGCGATCGCGATCGTCGTCCTCGGCTTGGCCGCCGTGCTCGTCGCCGCGGTGGCCGACCACGGCGGCGAGGCCGACGGCGCGCGCGGCCGCGAGCACACCGGCGGCCGGCCGTTCGTCGGATCGGTGGCCGGCCGCCGCGCGCTGATCTGGGCGGTCGGCGACGGCGCGGACGGCAGTGCGAGCGCGCGGGCGCTGGCCGCCCGGATCGCCGCCGACCGCCCCGACCGCTTCCTCTACCTCGGCGACGTCTACCAGGACGGGGCGCCCGCGGAGTTCGCCCGCAACTACCAGCCGGTGTACGGCGCGCTGCAGCGCGTCACCGCACCCGTCCCCGGCAACCACGACGCGCGCAACGAGCCCACCGGCTACGACGCCTATTGGCGGCGCGTGCACCGCGCCCCTCCGCCCGACTGGTACGCCTTCAAGGCCGGCGGATGGACCCTGCTCGCGCTCGACTCCGAGGCGCCGCACGGACCGCGGTCGGCGCAGGTGCGCTGGCTGCGGGCCCGCCTCCAGGGCCCCGGGACGTGCCGGCTGGCCTTCTGGCACCGGCCGCGCTTCAGCGCCGGCCGGCACGGCGACCAACCGGACATGGCGCCCGTCTGGGACGCGCTGCGCGGCCGCGCGGCGGTCGTCGTCGCCGGCCACGATCACGACATGCAGCGCTTCCGGCCGATCGCCGGCATCACCGAGTTCGTCTCGGGGGCGGGCGGGCACGGCCTGTACCGGCTGCGGCCCGACCCGCGGCTGGCGTTCGGCGCGGACTCCACCTTCGGCGCGCTGCGCCTCGTCCTGCGGCCCGGGTCCCTCGAGCATGCCTTCGTGACCGTCGACGGGCGCGTGCTCGACTCCGGGACCGTGGGCTGCCGCCGTCGCTGATCCGCGCCTACGGCGGCGGGGCGCCCGCCGGCAGCGCGGCCCGTCGCATGTCCCGCGCGCCATGGCGGTCGTCTCGGTCGCCGGCGGGCAGGGCGATCGAGAAGGCGCTGCCGCGCCCCTCGACGCTCTCCACCCAGACCCGCCCGCCGTGCGCGCGCGCGATCTCGCTGCAGATGGCCAGGCCGAGGCCGCTGCCGCCGCCGACGCGCCCACGGGAGCGGTCGACCCGATAGAAGCGGTCGAAGACGTGGGGCAGGTCGGCGGCGGGGATGCCAGGGCCGTCGTCGGTGACCGTGACGCCGACCTCGCCGTCGCGGCCCCACTCGGCGACGCGGACCTCGCCCCCGGCGACACTAAGCTGATGGCGTTGTCGATGAAGTTCGTCAGCACCTGGTGCAGGCGGTGCGGATCCGCGCGCACCTCGTGCCGGTCGCCGTCGTCGGCCGCCACCCGCACGCCCTTGGCCTCGGCGAGGGGGCGCAGCGCATCCACCGCGGCCTCGATCGCGTCGCGCACCACGACGGGCGAGGGCAGCAGCGCCAGCCGCCCCTCGTCGACGTGCGCCAGCACGAGCAGGTTGTCGGCCGTGCGGCTGAGCCGGCCGACCTCCTCGCGCAGGCTCTCGAGCACCTCGCGCGCCGCGGGCGGCAGTGTGTCGTCGCGGAGGCTGACGTCGAGCTCGGCGCGCATGACGGTCAGCGGCGTGCGCAGCTCGTGCGACGCGTCGGCCACCAGCTGGTGCTTCTCGGCGACCCCCTGCTCGAGGCGGTCGAGCATCGCGTTGAGCGTGACCGCGAGGTGGCCGACCTCGTCGCGCGCGCGCGGCACCGGGACGCGCTCGTCGAGCCGGTCGATCCCGATCCGGTCGGCCTTCGAGGTCATCCGCTCCACCGGCACCAGCGCCTTGCGCGCCAGCCACCAGCCGACGAGGGCGGTGCCGACCAGCGCCGCCGGCCCGGCCAGCAGCAGCAGCACCAGGACGCGCCGGACCGACTCCTCGACGCTGTGCAGCGACTGGGCGACGACCAGCAGCCGCGGGCGGCGGACGCCCGGGACGCGCCAGACGAGGGCGCGGAAGCGTCGATCGGACTCGACCGTGGAGGTGACCAGCCGCGGCGCTCCGCGCAGCGCGGCGGCCCGGACGGCGGGCGCGACGAGCGCACGCGCGCGAGCGCCTTCGCCGTAGCCCACCTTGACCCGGCCGCGCGCGTCCAAGATCTGCGACCCGGCGCCCGCTCGCGGCAGGGCGGCCTTGCTCTCGTCGAGGAAGTCCTCCGTCCCGCCCTCGCGGTAGCCGATGGCGATCGGCGTGGCGGCGCCGCGGATCTCCCTGTCGATGGCCAGCCGCAGGTCCGAGCGCAGCCGCAACACCAGGAACGCGCCGAGGACGAAGACGATCGACGCGAGCAGGACCGCGTACCAGACGGTGAGGCGGACGCGGATCGGCAGGTTCACTCGAGCTCCAGGACGAAGCCGACGCCGCGCACGGTGCGGATCAGCCGCGCGCCGCCCGGGCGTTCGAGCTTCTTGCGCAGATAGCCGATGTAGACATCGACGATGTTCGGCGAGACGCCTGGATCTTCGCCCCACACCTGCTGGATGAAGCGGCCACGCGGCACGACCCGGCCCGCGTTGCGCGCGAGCACTTCGAGCACGGCGAACTCGCGCGCGGTCAGCTCGACCCGCTCGTCGTCGCGCGTCACGACATGCGTGTCCGGATCCAGGCGCAGGTCGCCGACGGTGAGCGCCGGCGCACGCTCGGCCGGCCCGCGGCGGATCAACGCGCGCACGCGCGCGAGCAGCTCGCCGAAGTCGAACGGCTTGACCAGGTAGTCGTCGGCGCCGCCGTCGAGGCCGCGAATGCGGTCGCGCACATCGGTGCGCGCGGTGAGCATGAGGATCGGCACCCAGCGGCCCGAGCGGCGCAGCGCCTCGCACACCTCGAAGCCGTCGCGACCTTGCAGCATGATGTCGAGGACGACCGCGTCGTACGGCTCGGCGGCCGCCCGCGCCAGTCCCTCGTCGCCGTCGTAGGCCACGTCGACCTCGTAGCCCTCGCGCCGCAGCCCGCGCTGCAGGATGCCGACGAGCTTGACGTCGTCCTCGATCAGCAGCAGGCGCATCAACGAGCCGGTCATCGGGGTCCCCTCTCCAGGGGAGAAATTACACGCCCGGGAGCAGTTGCAACGCCGGCGACGAGGTGCGATCGTAAGAGAAGTCTAAAACGACGGCCGCTTTGGGAATTAGTGTGAAGCCGCGACGCGGCAAAGACTGATCTTGCTGCGGGACGGGTTGGCCCGGAGGGCAAGTTTCGCACCTGCTCGGCGGTAGGAAGCCGGGAACGGCGGCGGCTTGCTCTGCCGCTGGTCGGGTGACGCCGTGGGACGCGCTCGCCGTGCGCGGCCGGGGGAGGAGACAGATGTTGCGTTGGATCATCGGCGCGAGCCTGCGTTTCCGGCTGCTCGTCGCCGCAGGCGCCGCCGCCGTCCTCGCGCTGGGCATCGTCCAGCTGCGCGACGCCCCGGTCGACGTCCTGCCGGAGTTCACGCCGCCCTACGTGGAGATCCAGACCGAGGCGCTCGGGCTCTCCGCCGCAGAGGTGGAGCAGTTCATCACCGTCCCGCTCGAGGCCGATCTCCTCAACGGCGTCGAAGGGGTGGACGTCCTGCGGTCGCAGTCCGTCCCCAGCATGTCGTCGATCGTGATGGTGTTCCGGCCGGAGTTCGACGTCTACCGGGCGCGGCAGCTCGTCCAGGAGCGCCTGACGCAGGTGGGGGCCGCCGCCTTCCCGAACGTGTCGAAGCCGCCGACGATGCTCCCGCCGCTGTCGTCCTCGAGCCGGGTGCTGATGGTCGGGCTGGACTCCGAGCGGCTGTCGGGCATCGAGAAGTCGGTGATCGCGCGCTGGACGGTCCGGCCCCGGCTCATGGGCGTGCCGGGCGTGGCCAACGTCTCGATCTGGGGTTTCCGCGACCGCCAGCTGCAGGTCCAGGTCGACCCCCGGCGGCTGCGCGAGCGCAACGTGACCCTCGATCAGGTCATCTCGACGGCCGGCAATGCGCAGGTCGCCTCGCCGGTGAGCTTCCTGGAGGCGTCGACGCCGGGCACGGGCGGCTTCATCGAGACGCCCCAGCAGCGCCTCCAGGTCCGCAACGTCTTCGACAACATCGCCAGCCCCGCCAACCTGGGCAAGGTCCCGGTCGACGGCACGGACGGGCGGCTGCGCCTCCGCGACGTCGCGACCGTCGCCGAGGACCATCAGCCGCTCATCGGTGACGCCATCGTGGACGGCGACGAGGGCCTGCTGCTGGTGGTCGAGAAGTTCCCGGGCGCCGACACGGCCGACGTCACCGCCGGGGTGGAGGCCGCGCTCGACAAGCTGCGGCCCGGGCTCTCGGGGCTGCGCCACGACACCTCGGTCTTCCGGCCGGCGACCTTCATCGCCGACGCGACCGACAACCTCGCGCTGGCCGCGGCCGTCGGCGCGGCGCTGCTGGCCCTCGGGCTCGCGGCGTTCCTGTTCGCGTGGCGGAGCGTGCTCGTCGCACTGGTCGCCATCCCGCTGTCGCTCATCGCCGCGGCGCTCGTCCTCGACGCCCTGGGGGAGACCTTCAACGCGATCTCGGTCGCCGGGCTGGCCGTCGCCTTGGCGCTCGTCGTCGACGACGCGGTGTCGGGCGTCCACGTCGTCGCGCGCCGCGTGCGCGAAGAGCGCGCGGCCGGCGGCCGGCGACCGCCGGCGAGACTCGTGCTGGAGGCCTCGCAGGAGGTGCGCAGCCCGCTCACCTACGCGACCCTGATCACCCTGCTGGCGATCGTGCCGGTCGCCGTGATGGCGGGGCGGCCCGGCGCCTTCTTCGCGCCCTTTGCGCTGGCCTACGCGCTGGCGGTGGTGGCGGCGATGCTCGTGGCGATGACGGTGACGCCCGCGCTGTGCCTGCTCCTGCTGCGCGGCGACAGGGCCGGTCGCCCCTCGCCGATCGTGGCCTGGCTGCGCCCGCGCTACGACGCCGCGCTCGCGCGGTTCACGCTCGGCGGGCGCACGGGCCTGCTGGCCGGCGGGGCGTGCGTAGCGGCCGCGGTGGCGGCCCTGCCCTTCCTGGGCCTGTCGCCGCTGCCGGCCTTCAAGGACCGCGACGTGCTCGTGCACCTCGACGCGCCGCCGGGCACGTCGAACCCGAAGATGGCCGGCATCGCGGCGGACGTCAGCCGGCGGCTGGGCGCCATCGACGGCGTCGACGGCGTCGCGGCGCACGTGGGCCGCGCGGTGACCGGCGATCAGATCGTGGACGTGAACTCCGGCGAGGTGTGGGTCGGCCTCGACTCGAGCGCCGGCTACGACGCGACGCTGTCGAGGATCGAGGACGTCCTCGGCCGCGTCCCGGGCGTACGGCACGAGGTGGTCGGCTCGACGACGCAGTCGGTCCGCGACGTCGGCGCGCTCAACGCGGGCAGCAACCCGGTCCGTGGCGACGGCCTCAGCGTGCTGACCGGCTCCGACAAGCCGCTCGTCGTGCGCGTCTACGGCCAGAACCTCGACGTGCTGCGGCGCGAGGCGGAGAAGGTGCGCCGCGCCATGGCCGGCGTCGACGGGGTCGTGGACCCGCGCGTCGAGGTGCCCGGCCGCCAGCCCACGCTGCGGATCGAGGTCGACGTCGACAAGGCCCAGCGCCTGGGCATCAAGCCCGGCGACGTGCGGCGCGCCGAGGCCACGCTCCTGCAGGGCATCCAGGTCGGCAGCGTCTTCGAGGACCAGAAGGTCTTCGACGTGATCGTCCAGGGCGTGCCCGCCACGCGGCGCAGCGTGGCGAGCGTGCGCAACCTGCTCATCGACCGGCCGGATGGCGGCCACGTCCGGCTCGGCGAAGTGGCCGACATCGCCCGCGCGCAGGCGCCGACGGTGATCGAGCGCGACGCGGTGTCGCGCCGGATCGACGTGACTGCCGGCATCAGCGGCCGCGGCGTGGGCGCCGCGGCCGACGACGTGCAGGCCCGCCTCGCCGACCTGCGCTTCCCGCTCGAGTACCACGCCGAGGTGCTGCGCGAGAGCACGGCCGAGGAGATCGGCGCCGGCGCCGTCCTCGCCTTCGCGCTCGCCTGCCTGGCCGCCGCCTTCCTGCTGCTCCAGGCCGCCTTCCGCAGCTGGCGGCTGGCCGTCCTGGCGCTCGTCACGCTGCCCGTGGCGCTGGCCGGGGGCGTGGCGGCTGTGCTCGTCACCGGCGCCGAGCTGTCGCTGGGCTCCCTGATGGGCTTCTTGGCGCTCTTCGGGATCGCCACGCGCAACAGCGTGCTGCTCATCCGCCAGTACGAGCTCGTGGAGCGCGACGGCACGCAGACGCGCGGCGAGTTCGTCCGGCGCGGGGCGCAGGACAGGCTCGCGCCGGTCGTCACGACCGCCGCGGCGCTCGTGCTCGTCGCCCTGCCGTTCGTCGTGCTCGGCTCGCGGCCCGGCCTCGAGGTCATCCATCCGTTGGCCGTCGTCCTGCTCGGCGGCACCCTCTCGTGCGCCTTCCTGGGGTTGTTCGTGCTCCCCGCCCTCTACCAGCGCTTCGGGGTCGGCGCGCGCCGCGAGCCGAGCCACGAGGAGGAGCTGTGGCCGGCGCCGGTCTTCGGGCCCCCGGCGGTGGCGGCCCACGCCGCCGGCGGGCCGCCCGGGCCCGCGCACGGGAACGGTGGAGCGCAGCCCGATCCCGCGGCGACGCCGGCGCCGCCGGCGCGGGGCTGAGGAGGCGGTCGCGGTGGACGCCATGCGCGTGCACGGCCTCCGGCGGCCCGCCCTCGCGGCCGGCCTGGCGCTCGCCGTCGCGGCGCTCGGCGGCTGCCGCGAGATCGAGTCCGAGACGTCCGTCGGCTACCAGCCCGCCAAGCTGCAGGAGCTCAAGGGCGAGCGCGGCGGCACGCTGGTCACGTTCACCGCGGAGGGGGCGCGGCGGACGGGCCTGAAGACGGCGGTCGTCGGCCGCAGCGCCGACGACATGGTCGTGGTGCCCCACGCCGCGCTCATCTACGACGCGCAGGGCAAGACCTACGTCTACACGAACCCGAAGCCGCTCAGCTTCCTGCGCCGTGAGGTGCGGGTCGACCGCGTGGAGGGCGCCCGCGCGCTCCTCGGCGCCGGGCCGCGCGCCGGCACGCGCGTGGTCACCGTGGGCGCCGCCGAGGTCTACGGGACCGAGCTGGACGTCGCCGGAAGCCACTGACGAGCCGGGGGATCGAGAGATGCGGTGGATCGTTTCCAGGAGTCTTCGCTTCCGCTGGCTGGTCCTCTTCGCCGCGGTGGGCCTGATCGTCTTCGGGATCGCGCGGATCCCGAGCTCGAAGGTCGACGTCTTCCCCGAGTTCGCGCCGCCGCGGGTGGAGATCCAGACGATCGCGCTCGGCAACTCCTCCAACGAGGTCGAGGAGCTCGTCACGGTCCCGATCGAGGACGCGCTGAGCGGGATGCCGGGGCTCGAGGCCCTGCGCTCCAAGTCGGTCGCCCAGCTGTCCTCGATCCAGCTGATCTTCAAGCGCGGCACCGACGAGCTGCGCGCGCGCCAGCTCGTGCAGGAGCGCATCGCGCAGGTCACGCCGACCCTGCCGAGCTGGGCGAGCCCGCCCTGGATGATGCCGCCGCTGTCCTCGACCAGCCGGATCATGAAGATCGGCCTGTCCTCGGACAGCCTCAACCTGATGGAGCTCTCCTCGATCGCCTACTGGAAGGTCCGGGAGCGGCTGCTGCGCGTGCCCGGCGTGGCCCAGGTGGCGATCTGGGGCGAGCGCCTGCAGCAGCGCCACGTGCAGGTCGACCCCGAGAAGCTGGCGGCCAACGGCGTCAAGCTCGACCAGGTCATGGAGGCGACGGCCGACGCGGTCGACGCCGGCGTGCTCAAGTTCGCCAGGAGCTTCATGGTCGGCACGGGCGGCTTCGTGGAGACCGGCGGGCAGCGGCTCAACGTCGCCAACCTGCAACCGATCGTCGGGCCACAGCAGCTCGGCAAGGTGCCGGTCGTGCAGCGGGGCGACCGCGTCCTGCGCCTGGCCGACCTGGGGCGCGTGCGCGAGGACCACATGCCGCTCTGGGGCGACGCGGTGGTCAACGACGGCCAGGGCCTGCTGCTGGTCGTCCAGAAGTTCCGCGGCGCCAACACGATGGAGGTCACCCGGGGTATCGAGTCGGCCATCGACGACATGCGCCCGGGGCTGCCGGGCATCGACATCGACACGACGATCTTCCGCCCGGCGACCTTCATCGAGCGGTCGATCGACAACCTCACGCGCGCGCTGGTCATCGGCGTGCTGCTGGTGATCCTCATCATCGCCGCGTTCCTGTTCCAGCTGCGCACGGCGTTCATCAGCCTGATCGCGATCCCGCTGTCGCTGGCCGCCGCCGTGCTCGTGCTCGACCTGCGCGACGCCACGATCAACGTCATGGTCCTCGCGGGGCTCGTGGTGGCCATCGGCGTCGTGGTCGACGACGCGATCATCGACGTCGAGAACATCGTCCGCCGGCTCCGCCAGGCCCGCCTGCAGGGCGACACCCGCTCGACCTTCCGGATCGTCCTGGAGGCCTCGGTCGAGGTCCGCACCGCGATCACCTACGCGACGGTCATCAACGTCGTGGCGATCGTGCCCGTCCTCTTCCTGGAGGGCCTGTCGGGGTCGTTCTTCGGACCGCTGGTGCTCTCGTACGCGCTCGCGGTGCTCATCTCGATGCTGGTCGCCCTCACGGTGACCCCGGCGTTGTCGCTGCTGCTGCTGTCGCGCGGCCCGCTGCGCGAGCGCGAGTCGCCGCTGCTGCGCGTGCTCAAGCGCGGCTACGGGGCGCTGCTGGCGCTCATCCTGCGGCGGCCGAGCCCGGCCGTGGCGGCGGCGGGCGCGTGCCTGGTGGCCGGCGCGCTGATCTACCCGACGCTCGGCAACCAGCTCCTGCCCAACTTCAAGGAGCGCGACTTCCTGATGCACTGGCTGACCGAGCCGTCGACGTCCGCACCCGAGGAGACGCGCATCTCGGTCCGCGCCTGCCGCGACCTGCGCCAGATCCCCGGCGTGCGCAACTGCGGCTCCCACATCGGGCAGGCGCTGCTGGCCGACGAGGTGTACGGCCCGTACTTCGGCGAGAACTGGATCAGCGTCGACGAGAGCGTCGACTACGACAAGACGGTCGACGCGATCGACCGGACGATCGAGGGCTATCCGGGGCTCTACCGCGACCGCCAGACCTACCTGCGCGAGCGGATCAAGGAGGTGCTGACCGGCACCAGCGAGTCGATCGTCGTGCGGATCTTCGGGCCCGACCTCGACGTGCTGCGGGCCAAGGCCGACGAGATCAGCGGCCGGATCGGCGGCATCGACGGGATCGTCGACGCCCACCCGTCGTTCTCGGAGGACCTGCCCCACGTCCAGGTCCAGCTCGACCTCGAGGCCGCGCGGCGCTACGGCCTGAAGCCGGGCGACATCCGCCGCCAGTCCTCGACCCTGCTCGCCAGCGAGGAGGTCAGCGACCTCTTCAACGGCGGCAAGGCCTACGACGTCCACGTCTGGAGCATCCCGTCGGCGCGCGACAGCCTCACCGACGTGCAGCGATTGCCGATCGACACGCCGACCGGTGACCAGGTCGAGCTGCAGCAGGTGGCCGACGTGCGCGTGGCGCCGACGCCGAACGCGATCGAGCGCGAGCTGCAGTCGCGGCGGATCGACGTCGGCGCCAACGTCGAGGGGCGCGACCTGGCCTCCGTCGTGCGCGACGTCCAGGACCGGCTGCAGACGGTGAGCTTCGCGCGCGAGTACCACGCGGAGGTGCTCGGGGAGTCGACCGAGCTCAACGCCGCCCAGGACCGGCTCCTGCTGTTCGGCGCGCTCGCGGCCGTGGCCATCTTCTTCCTCCTGCAGGCGGCGTTCGGCAGCCTGCGCCTGGCCATCCTGGCCTTCCTGCTCCTGCCGGCCGCGCTGGTCGGCGGGGTCCTGGCGGTCAAGCTGGCCGACGGCGTCCTCTCGCTCGGGTCACTGGTCGGCTTCCTGACCGTCTTCGGGATCGCCGCGCGCAACGGGATCCTGATGATCAGCCACTTCCAGCACCTCGAGCGCCACGAGGGCGAGACGTTCGGCGCGGCGCTGGTGCTGCGCGGCGCCAAGGAGCGCCTCGCGCCGATCCTCATGACCGCCTCGGCGACCGGGCTGGCCCTGGTCCCGCTGGCCGTGGCCGGCAGCATCCCCGGACACGAGATCGAGCACCCGATGGCGATCGTCATCCTCGGCGGGCTCGTCACCGCGACGCTGCTGAACCTGTTCGTCCTGCCGTCGCTCTACCTCACGTTCGCCCGCCCGTCCGCCCCGGTCCGCGATCAATCTGCGCGCGACGGCTCGGCGCCATCAGCCGGGGGACCAAGCGAGCGGCCGTCGGTTGCCGCCGGCGGCTCGGCGTAGGCACGGTGGGGCCGACGCCGTCGAACGACGGAGGCCCATGCCGAAGTGGCTTCGTCAACGGCTCGCCGTCGGCCGTGATCGCCATCGTCGCGCCGGCGAGCGGCGTCCTCAGCCGGCCAGGTCGTCGTCGCCCGCGACCTCGTCGAGCAGGACCTCCATCGCCCCCGCGATGTGCTCGCGCGTACGGCGCTCGGCGCGCTGGGCGTCGCCGCGCTGCACGGCGTCGGCGATCCCCTCGTGCTGCTCGGCGTCCAGGGCGATGACGTCACGGCTGGAGCGCTGGGCCTCGTAGATGCGCAGGCCGAGGCGACGGGCCCAGAGGTGCTCGACGAAGCGCAGCAGGAACGCGTTGCCCGAGCCGGCGACGAGCGCGAGGTGGAAGTCGCGGTTGGCCGCGAACGCGACCCGGACGTCACGGGTCGCCGACCGGTGCTCGGCGATCGCCGCGCGCATGCGCGCGAGCGCCTCGCCGTCGCGGCGAGCGGCCGCGAGCGCCGCGGCGGGCGGCTCGATCACGAGGCGGGCCTCGTAGGCGCAGCGCATGTCGTCCGGCGTGATGTCGGCCACCCGCGCGCCGCGGTTGGGCAAGAGCTCGACGAGGCCGTCGGCGGCCAGGCGGCCCAGCGCCTCGCGCACCGGCGTGCGCGAGATCCCGAGCTGCGCCGCGAGGTCCTCCTGTCGCAGCTTCGCGTGGTGCTCGAGGTCGCCGGAGAGGATGCGCTCCCGCAGCGCCGAGTACGCGCGCTCGACGACGCTCGTGACCTGGAGCCTGCTCTCGCCGGCCGACACGACGGACCACCTAGGCGGGCGTGACCCGGACCGGCAGCCGCTTGATGCCGTTGAAGAAGTTCGAGCGCAGGCGCTCGACCGGTCCGGCGAGCTCGATCGCCGCGATCCGCGGGAGCAGCGCCTCGAAGGCGATGCGCACCTCCAGGCGCGCGAGGTGCGCGCCCATGCAGAAGTGCACGCCGCCCGGACCGAAGGTCATGTGCGGGTTGGGGGCGCGGGCCACGTCGAAGCGCTCGCCGTCGGGGAAGTAGTCCTCGTCGCGGTTGCCCGATGCCAACCACGTCGTCACCTTGTCGCCGCGGCGGATCAGCTTGCCGCCGAATTGGACGTCCTTGGTCGCCGTGCGGCGGAAGTGGTGGACGGGCGTCGCCCACCGCAGCATCTCCTCGGCGGCCGTCGCGTGCAGGTCGGGCTCGCGGCGCAGGCGCTCGAGCTGGTCGGGGAACTCGATGAGGGCCAGGAGCCCGTGGCTGATCGTGTGACGCGTGGTCTCGTTGCCGGCGGTGGCGAGCAGCAGGAAGTAGACGTCGAATTCGCGCTGGGTCAGCGGCTCGCCGTCGATCTGCGCCTGCACGAGCTTGGTCACGATGTCGTCGCGGGGGTGGGCGCGCCGGTCGGCCGCCAGCTTGCGCCCGTACTCGAACATCTCCAGCGCGACCGGCGAGGAGAAGGGCAGGTGGCGGTGGCGCTCGAGCTCCTCCGGCGTCGCGAACTCCGGGTCGGTGTTGCCGAGCAGGCGGTCGCCCAGGTCGACGATGTAGCGGCGGTCCTCCTGGGGCGCGCCGAGCATCTCCGCGAAGACGCGCATCGGCAGCTCGGCGGCGACGTGCTCGACGAAGTCGAACTCTCCGCGCGGCAGCGCGTCATCGAGGATGCCGTCGATGAGGTCGCGGATCTTCTGCTCGTAGGCCCGCATCGCGCGGGGGGTGAAGCCCTTGGCCACGAGCGCGCGCAGCTGGTTGTGGCGCGGCGGGTCCATGTCGATCATCGACTTGCGCGCCTCGATCTGCTCGGGCTCCAGGTCCTGGAGCGACGTGCCGCCCGCCTCCGACGAGAAGGTCTCCCAGTCGCGGTGCACCGCCGAGATGTCGTCGTAGCGCGTGATGCACCAGAAGCCCGGCCCGTCGGGCTCGCGCTGGCGGTGCACGGGGTCCTCACGCCGCAGCAGCGCGAACATCTCGTGCGGGACCCGCGCCACGAAGTTGTCGTGGTCGGCGAGGTCGACGTCCTCCAGGCGGAGGCCGGGGGCGGTCGTGGTCATGGCTAGAGGTGGCGCAGGTACTCCTCGAGCTCCCACTCGGACACGTGCGTCCGGTGGCGCTCGAGCTCGAACCGCTTGACCGCGGTGAAGGTGTCGACGAGCTCGCGTCCCATCGCCTCGGCGATGACGTCGTCGTCTCCCAGCGCGTCCAGCGCGTCGTCGAGCGAGGGCGGCAGTGGCGTCCCGGCGCGCTCCTGCGGCGCGGCGTAGGCGTCGCCGGCCAGCGGCGCGCCCGGGTCCAGCCGGCGCCGCACCCCGTCCAGGCCCGCGAAGAGGACGGCCGCGATGCCCAGGTACGGGTTCGCGGAGCCGTCGCCCACCCGGACCTCGAGGCGGGTCGAGGAGCCGCGCTCGGGCGGGATGCGCACGAGGGTGGTGCGGTTGTCGAAGCCCCAGTTGGCGTGCGTCGGGGCCAGGGAGTCGGGCAGGAGGCGCCGGTAGGCGTTGACGGTCGGGTTCAGGAAGGCCATGACGGCGGGCGCGTGCGCGAGCACCCCGGCCGTGAAGTGGCGCAGCTCGGCGGCGACGCCCTGCTCGTCGTCCGGATCCGGGAAGGCGTTCTCGCCGTCGCGGCTCAGCGAGATATGGACGTG
>Ga0136846_1214143_pt1 | contig 15422 bp, 13 predicted proteins | sample HopSoiMetagenom2_FD_96841 | JGI IMG/M metagenome (GOLD analysis project Ga0136846, IMG submission 96841) | Grasslands soil microbial communities from Hopland, California, USA - 2 Assembly 2016 (version 4) | ecosystem: Environmental > Terrestrial > Soil > Grasslands | place: USA: Hopland... | reverse complement strand
GCGACCGCCGCCGGGCTGCACAGCGTGCCACACGCGGGCGAGATGTCGGGACCGGCGACGATCTGGGAAGCGCTGGACGGCCTGGGGGCCGAGCGGATCGGGCACGGCATCAGCTGCATGGCCGACCCCGGGCTGGTGACCCGGCTGCGGGAGAGCCAGATCCCGCTCGAGGTGTGCCCGACCTCCAACGTGTGTACCAGGCAGGTCCCCGGGCTGGCGGAGCACCCGCTGCCGCGGATGCTCGAGGCGGGCCTGTTCGTGACGCTGAACAGCGACGACCCGCCGATGTTCGGGACGACGCTGACCGATGAGTACCGGCGGGCGGCTTCGGAGCTGGGGCTTACCCGCGAGCAGCTGGCGGCGCTGGCGGCCAACGGGGTTCGGGCGTCGTTCCTGGACGCCGGGACGAAGCAGGCGCTGCTGGCGGAGATCGACGCGGTGGCTTCCGGCGCCGAGGGCGCTCCGGCCGTCCCCGTCGCGCAGTTAGCGCAGGGTATGGTTTTGCCCGGGTAGGTCTCCCCTTGGAGCGTGCGGGCACAGACGGGCAGGGCATGTGAAGGGCCAGCGCAGGTGAAGGGCCAGCACTGGGTGCGGCTGCTGCCGCTGGCCCTGCTGATCGTCCTGGGGCTGGCCGGGCTGCGGGGGACGGTGGGAACGCCGCGCTGGGACGGGCCGCTGCACCGGGACGGGATAGCGGTCGGCCTGGTCCTGGAGGTCGTGTTCGCGGTCCTGGCCGTGCTCACGCTCAGGCGCCAGCGTTCGGCTCAGCAGGGACTGGTGGTGCGCAAGCTGCGGATGACGCTGCTCTCCGTGCTCAGCGTGGGCGCGGTGGCGGTAGCGGTGGTCATGCTCCTGAGCCTGAAGCTGCACTTCCTCAACCGCCCGGTCAAACTGCCGCCCCAGCCGCCGCCCCGGCCGGGCGCCACGCCCACGCGTCGGCCGCCGGTCAAGGCCCCGGCCCCGCTGTTCCACATCCCGGTGGCCGTGCTGCTGTACGCGCTGCTGGTCCTGGCGCTCCTGGCGGCCATCGCGGCCAGCATCTGGTGGGCCCGGCGACTGCGGCCGTCGGTGGGGCCCCGGGAGGACGCTTTCATCGTGGAGGACTCCGGGGACCTGCGGGAGGCGGTGGAGTCGGGGCGTTCGGCGCTGCGGACGGTGGACGACGCCCGGGCCGCGATCATCGCCTGCTACCTGGCGATGGAGCGGAGCCTGGCCGACCGGGGCACCGCCCGGGGCCTCGCGGACACGCCCGACGAGCTGCTGTCCCGCGCCCGGGCCCGCGGCGTCGTCCGCGGCACCGCGGCGGCCCGGCTGACCGCGCTGTTCTACGAGGCACGGTTCTCCAGCCACCCGCTCGGACCGGGCCAGCGCGACGCGGCCGAGCAGGCGCTGGACGAACTGGCGGCCGCGCTGGCCGAGGAAAAGGCCGAGCCCGAGGCCGCCGGGGCGGGCACGTGAGCGCCGGGCCCGCGCCGCAGGCGCCCGGAGGCAGCGCGCCGCAGGCGCCCGGAGCCAGCGCGCCGCAGGCGCCCGGAGGCAGCGCGCCGCAGGTGCCGGGCGGGACGGTCAGTCCGTGGCAGGGGGCGGGGCCGGAGCTGCTTATCGCGGTCGGGCTGGTGCTGGCGGCGGCGGTGGCGGCGTATGTGATGGCGAGCTGGGCGGGGCTGAGCGTGGTGGCGGTGGCGACGGCGGCGGTGGCCATGGTGATGCTGCGGATCCTGCTGCCGGCGGCCACGCCGGACAAGGCCCGGACGGCCCGGGAAAAGGCGCAGGCGCGGACGCTGAGCGGCTACTCGCACCGGCGGTTCGTGGTGCAGTCCGCGTGCGACAGCCTGAGCTTCTACCAGGCCGAGCTGCGGCCGGTGCTCGAGCACCTGCTGGCGGCGCGGCTGGCCGAGCGGCACGGGGTGAACCTGTACGACGACCGGGAGGCGGCGCGGCGGCTGCTGTGCCGCACCGCCCGGGACGCCGACCTGTGGGCATGGGTCGACCCGGCGTGGCAGCCGCCGGGCCCGGATAGCGGGGCCAGCACGGGGCGCGGGGCCAGCACGGGGCGCGGGGCCAGCACGGGGCGCGGGGCTAGCACTGAACGTGGTATCCCGGGGCGCACGCTGACGCGCCTCATCGACCGATTGGAGCGGCTTTGACCAGCCCGGATGAGACGGCTCAGCTGTGCAAGGCGATCGTGGACGAGCTGGAGCGCGCGGTGGTCGGCCGGCGCCGGACGCTCGAGCTCGTGCTGATCGGCATCCTGGCCGGCCATCACGTGCTGCTCGAGGACCTGCCGGGCCTGGGCAAGACGCTGATCGCGCGGTCGTTCGCGCGGGTGCTCGGGCTGGACTTCGCCCGCATCCAGTTCACCCCCGACCTGCTGCCCTCGGACGTGGTGGGCGCCCCGCTGTACGACCAGCGGTCGGCCGAGATGGTGTTCCGGCCCGGGCCGGTATTTACCCAGCTGCTGCTGGCCGACGAGATCAACCGGACCCCGCCGAAGACCCAGGCGGCGCTGCTCGAGGCGATGGGCGAGGGCCAGGTGAGCGTGGACGGGCTCACCCGCAAGCTCCCCGAGCCGTTCATCGTGCTGGCCACCGACAACCCGATCGAGTACGAGGGCACTTACGAACTGCCCGAGGCCCAGCTGGACCGGTTCGGCATGCGGCTGCGGCTGGGCTACCTAAGCGCCGGGGACGAGACCGACATGCTGCGCCGCCGGGTGGACCGGGCGGCCGAGAACGTCGACCTCAACCCGGTTACCACCCCGGCCGGGGTGCTGGCTATGCGGGAGTCGCTCGAGCGGGTCGAGGTCACCCCGGACCTGCTCGAGTACGTGGTGGCGATCGTGACCGCGACCCGGCGGGACGCGCAGGTGCAGATCGGCGCGAGCCCGCGCGGCGGGCTGGCGCTGGTCCAGCTGGCCCGCGGCCAGGCGCTGCTCAGCCAGCGCGACTACGTGGTCCCGGACGACATCAAGCAGGTGGCGGTGCCCGCCCTGGCGCACCGGATCACGCTGCGGCCCGAGCTGTGGGTGCGCCAGGTCTCGGCCGACGAGGTGATGACCAAGCTGCTCGCCTCGGTGGCCACGCCCCGCACGGACCCGGCCCGGGCGGTCACCGGCTGATGTCCTCCCCGGCACCGAACGAGCCGCCAGCTCGCCCCGGACCAGGGCCAGCGGCACCTGGGACGGTACTCGAGCTGCGCTGGCGGTCCTCGCGGCACGCCCGGCGGCTGCTCACGCTGGGCCTGGCCGGGCTGTTCATCGCCACGCTGGCCCGGCGACCGGAATTCGCCGGCCTGGCCGCCCCGGCGCTGCTGCTGCTGGCGGCGGGCCGGATCCAGCGGCGGCCGCCGCGGCTCGTGGTGCGGGCCCGGCCGAGCTCGCGGCGCGGCTTCGAGGACGAGGTGATGGCGCTCGACGTGACCGCCGAGGGGCAGGACGGGTGCGACATCCGGTGGACGCTGCATCCCGGCCGGGAAATCGCGCCGGTCGGGCCGCCCGTGGCCGACGGGCCGGCCGCCCGGCTGACTTTCACCCCGGAGCGCTGGGGACGGCGGGATCTCGGCACGCTGGACGTGACGCTGCGGGACCGCTGGCGGCTGTCCGAGGGGCACGCCAGCCTGTCGCTGCCCCGGATCGACTGCTACCCCGCCCCGGCCAGCCAGCAGACCCGGGTGGTGCTGCGGCGGCTGCCGAACCGGCTCGGCGAGCATCCGGTCCGGGTGCCGGGCGAGGGCCTGGAGTTCTCCGGCGTGCGGGACTACGTGCCGGGCGACCGGCAGCGCAGCATCAACTGGCCGGCCAGTACCCGGCGCGGGCGGCTGCAGGTGAACACGTTCGCGGCCGAGCGCTCGCAGGACGTGGTGCTGCTGGCCGACGCCACCTCGGACGTGGGCGAGCCGGGCCGGTCCGCCCTGGACCTGGCGCTGCGCGGCACCGGCGCGGCGGCCCGCGCGTACCTGGACGCCCGGGACCGGGTGGGCGTGATCACCTACCAGTGGGGCGGGGCCACCTGGCTGGCGCCCGGGCTCGGCCGGCGGCAGGTCTACCGGATCATCGACTCGATGCTGTCGGCCGATACGGGCGGGTGGACCAGCGGCGCGAGCTTCCGCCGGCTGCCGCGCGCGGCGCTGCCGCCGGGCGCGCTGGTGGTGGTGTTCAGCCCGCTGCTCGACCGGCGGTTCGTCGAGACGCTGCGGGACATGCGCGAGCGCGGTTTCGCCATGCTGGTGGTGGACGTGCTCAACGCGGAGCCGCCGGCCCGGCCGGGCGGCCTGATGCGGAGCACCGACCGGGCGGCCCGGCGGATCTGGCGGATGGAGCAGGAGGCGATCAGGTTCTCGCTGCGCGAGCTCGGCATCCCGGTGGTGCACTGGGACGGCGCGGAGTCGCTGGACCTGCCGCTGGCCGCCCATACGCGGCGGCCGATGGCGGCCCGGCGATGAACGGCCCGGCGATGCGCCAGCTGCCGGCGAGCAGAGTGCCGGTGAGCAGGGTACCGGTGCAGGCCGGCGCGATCACGATCGCCGCCGTCCTGCTGGGGGCGGGTTGCGTCGTGTGGGCGGCGGTGCCGCTCGCGGTCAAGGGCTGGGGAGGCTTCGCCTTGTTCCTGGCTATCTTCACGGTGACGGCGGGGGCACTGCGGCTGGCGCTGATCGCCGTGCCGGTACCGGAAGACTCGTTCCTGCTGTCCGGGCCGGTGCGGGCCGGGCTCCGGGCCCTCGAACTGCTCCGGCAGGCGCCCTGGGAGGAAGGCGCCGTACTGGCCGTTCTGTGGCTGGAGGTGAGGCACCCGTCGCGGCCCTGGCACACCGCGGTGCTGGGCGCCGCCCTGATCGCCTACCTGCTCGCCACGCACCTGGCCGAGTCCGGGGCGCAGCCCCCGGTCCTGCGGCCGCACACCCGGGTGCTGGCCGCGGGCGCGGTGCTGCTCGCGCTGGGCGCGGGCGCCGGGATGCTGCCCGCGGCGGCGCCGGGAGCCGGTTCGGCGCTGCTGCGGCTGGTCGCCGCGGGTGCGCTGATCGCCGCCGGCGCCCTGGTCCTGCCCTACGTCGTGCGCGGCGAGAACCAGGGCTGATGCGCGGCGCCCGCGGGGTGTAAAGATAGGTCTTTACGCCGAAGCAGGAGGGCAGGACTCGATGGCTCAGATCGTCCGGGCCGGGCTAATCCAGCAACGCTGGACCGGCGACAAGGATTCGATGATCGCGGCAGCGGTCAACCACATCCAGACGGCCGCCTCGGCCGGCGCGCAGGTGGTGTGCCTGCAGGAGCTCTTCTACGGCCCGTACTTCTGCCAGGTGCAGGACGCCGACTACTACTCCTACACCGAGGCGATCCCGGACGGGCCGACCACCCAGCTGATGCAGGACGTGGCCCGGCAGCACGGCATCGTGATCGTCGCGCCGATGTACGAGGAAGAGCACCCGGGCATCTACTACAACACCGCGGCGGTCATCGATGCCGATGGCACCTACCTGGGCAAGTACCGCAAGACCCACCTCCCGCAGGTCAAGGGCTTCTGGGAGAAGTTCTACTTCCGGCCGGGCAACATGGGCTACCCGGTGTTCGACACCGCGGTCGGCCGGATCGGCGTGTACATCTGCTACGACCGGCACTTCCCCGAGGGCTGGCGGGCGCTCGGCCTGGCCGGGGCCCGGATCGTGTTCAACCCGTCGGCCACCAGCCGCGGCCTGTCCGAGTACCTGTGGCGGCTCGAGCAGCCCGCCGCCGCGGTGGCCAACGAGTACTTCGTCGGCACCATCAACCGGGTCGGCGTGGAGCCGCTCGGTGACAACGACTTCTACGGCCAGACCTACTTCGCCGACCCGCGCGGCCAGGTCGTCGGCGACTACGCCGCCGACGACGCCGACGAGGTGCTGGTCCGCGACCTCGACATGGACCAGCTGGCCGAGGTCAGGAACCTGTGGCAGTTCTACCGCGACCGCCGTCCTGACCAGTACCAGACGCTGGTGAACCCGTGAGCACCACCCTGATCAAGGGCGGCATGGTCGTGACGGCGTCCGGCACGCTGGACGCCGACGTGCTGGTGGCCGGGGAGAAGATCGCCGCCGTGCTGGCGCGGGCGGTGACCGGGGAAGCAGGTGAAGAAGCAGCCGCGCAGGCGGCGGACCAGGTCATCGACGCGACGGGCAAGTACGTGCTGCCCGGCGGGATCGACGCGCACACGCACATGGAGATGCCGTTCGGCGGGACGTTCTCCGCGGACACGTTCGAGACCGGCACCCGCGCCGCGGCGTGGGGCGGCACCACCACGATCATCGACTTCGCGGTCCAGGCCAAGGGCACCTCGCTGCTGGCCACGCTGGACAAGTGGCACGCCAAGGCAGACGGCAACTGCGCCATCGACTACGGCTTCCACATGATCGTCTCCGACGTCAACGACGCGTCGCTCAAGGAGATGGACGCCTGCATCGAGGCCGGGGTGAACAGCTTCAAGATGTTCATGGCCTACCCCGGCGTGTTCTACGCCACCGACGGCGAGATCCTGCTGGCGATGCAGCAGGCGTCGCGGTCCGGCGCGACCGTGATGATGCACGCCGAGAACGGCATCGCCATCGACCAGCTGGTCGCGCAGGCGATCGCGTCCGGCCGGACCGACCCGGTCGAGCACGGCCTGACCCGGCCGCCGGAGCTGGAGGGCGAGGCGACGTCGCGGGCCATCACGCTGGCCAAGGTGGCCGACTGCCCGGTGTACATCGTGCACCTGTCCGCCCGGCAGGCGCTCGAGGCGGTGGCCGCGGCGCGGGACGCCGGGCAGAACGTGTTCGCCGAGACCTGCCCGCAGTACCTGTGGCTGTCCATCGACGACCTGGCCCGGCCGGACTTCGAGGGGGCCAAGTTCGTGGCCTCGCCGCCGCTGCGGACCCGGGATCACCAGGACTCGCTGTGGAAGGGCCTGCGGACCAACGACCTGTCGGTGGTGTCCACGGACCACTGCCCGTTCTGCTTCAAGGACCAGAAGGAACTCGGCCGCGGCGACTTCTCCAAGATCCCGAACGGCATGCCGGGCGTCGAGCACCGGATGGACCTGCTGCACCAGGGCGTGGTCGCCGGGGAGCTGTCGCTGACCCGCTGGGTGGAGGTGGCGTCGACCACGCCGGCCCGGATGTTCGGCCTGTACCCGCGCAAGGGCGTGATCGCGCCCGGGTCCGACGCGGACATCGTGGTCTACGACCCGCTGGCGCGGCAGACCCTGTCCGCGGCCACTCATCACATGAACGTGGACTACTCGGCGTACGAGGGCATGGAGATCACCGGGCAGGTGGTGACCACGCTGGCGCGCGGCCAGGTGGTCGTCGGCGACGGCGCTTACCAGGGCAGTCCGGGCCGCGGGGCGTTCCTGCACCGCGGGCTGAATCAGTATCTGGTGTAGGCGAAGGCTCACTCGTTCGGTAGTAAAGGTCTGTTTCTTACCGGGGAGGAATCACATGGAGTTCGGGGTGGTGCTGCAGACCAACCCGCCGGCCAGCGGCGTGATCGCGATGATGCAGCGGGCCGAGGAGGCGGGCTTCTCCTACGGCTGGACCTGGGACTCGCACGTGCTGTGGCAGGAGCCGTTCGTGATCTACTCGCGGATCCTGTCGGCCACGTCGGCGATGACCGTGGGGCCGATGGTGACCAACCCGGGTACCCGGGACTGGTCGGTCATCGCGTCGCTGTTCGCCACGCTGAACGACATGTACGGCAACCGGACCGTCTGCGGGATCGGCCGCGGCGACTCCGCGCGCCGGGTCATCGGCCAGTCCCCCATGTCGCTGGCCACCCTGGCCGAGGCGATGACCGTGATCAAGGGGCTGGCCGAGGGGCGCGAGGTGGAGTTGCACGGCCAGCCGCTGCGGATCCCGTGGGTGCGCGACGGCAAGCTCGAGATCTGGATGGCCGCGTACGGGCCGAAGGCGCTCAAGCTCACCGGTGAGCAGGCCGACGGGTTCATCCTGCAGACCGCCGACCCGGACATCGCCCGGTGGACCATCGGCGCGGTGCGCGACGCCGCCGCGGCGGCCGGACGGGATCCTTCCGCGGTGAAGATCTGCGTGGCGGCGCCCGCCTATGTGGGGACTGACCTGGGGCATCAACGGGATCAGCTGCGGTGGTTCGGCGGGATGGTGGGCAATCACGTGGCCGACCTGGTGGCCCGGTACGGCACCGACGGGCCGGTGCCCAAGGAGCTGACCGACTACATCAAGGGCCGGGAGGGCTACGACTACGCGCACCACGGCAAGGCCGACAACCCGATGGTGGACTTCGTGCCGGACGAGATCGTGGACCGGTTCTGCCTGACCGGGCCGGCCGGGGCGCACGCGGACCGGCTGCGCGAACTGGCCGGGCTCGGCGTGGACCAGTTCGCCGTCTACCTGATGCATGACCAGGAAGAGCAGACCCTGGCCGCGTACCGCGGCGAGGTCATTCCCGCCCTGAGCTAATGCTCGGGGACGCGGTCGGCGCCGGGACCAGGTTCTCGACCCGCGGCAGGGCCTGCTGGTCGGCCAGCGCGATGGCCAGCTCGCCCGCTGCCGTCGGGTGCAGCGGCGCGCGGTCATCCGGCCCCTGGACGTAGGGGTTGGCGGTGCACAGCTCGTGCCCGGCGAACTGCGGCTCGGTCACGCCGAAGCCGAACGTCTGGGCGCCCTGCGCCAGCACCGTGTTCAGCTGGGCGAGGCGGCTGGCCAGCACCTTCTCCTTGGCCGGGGTGATGCCGTACTGGGACAGGCAGCTCAGGTCCGGGCCGAACGGCGAGTAGTACTGGTTGACCAGCACGGCGGGAGCGCCGGGGAGCGCGGCCAGGTCGCCCAGCAGCTCGTAGTAGCTGCGGGTGAAGTCGCCCATCAGCTGGTTGAAGAAGGCGTTCGAGACCTTGTCGTTGCACACCGTGCTGGCCACGCAGAGCCGGGTCATGATCGACCACTGCACGTCGTCGGCGCCCACGCTGACGACGATCACCTTGGCGTGGGTGGCCTGCTGCGCCTCGCCGAGCTGCGGCGGGGCCACCTGGCCGCTGCCGAGTACCTGCGCCCCGAGCAGGCCGTTCTGCACGGTCGCGCCGCTGCAGGCCAGGTTCAGCACCTTCCAGGTGTTCACCATGGCCAGGTCGGCGGCGTAGGACTCGCTGCTACGGCCGCAGGCGATGTCCAGCGGGGTCGCCTTCCGCGGCCGCGGGTTCCCGATGGCGGCCGCGGTAGAGTCGCCGATCACCACCGCCTGGACGCCGGGCAGCGTTTGGGTAGCGGACTGCTGCGGCGCGGTCAGCGGGTCGGCGCCGACCAGGTCGTCCAGTGTCTTGACGCTGCGCAGCACGGCGGGCGTGCTGCGCGCGGTCAGCAGCACGCCGCCCACGTTCACGAGGGCGACCACGACGAGGCCGAGGATGACCGTCCGGGCCATTTTCCGGTACGACTGGCGGGCGATGCCGGCCACCGCGACCAGCAGGACCACGGCGAAGCCGGCCGCGATCAGCGTTTCCCACTCGAAATAGTGCGTCCAGCCCTGGGCCAGCTGCTGGCTGAGGTTCAGCTCCAGGCTGCGCGGGGTGTCTGAGCGGAGCACGTGCGCGACCTGGGCGTCGATGGTGATGTGGGTGAGCTTGAGGAGCGGCCGGATCGGCCCCTCGAACTGCGGCTTGGTCGGTATCACCTGGCCGAACAGGTCGAGCTCGCCGGGACCGGACAGGCTGGGCGACGGGACGGCCGCACCGACCTGGGCGGTCTGCCCGGCGGCGGATACCGTCTGCAGCGGCGCCACCTGCAGGGCCAGCCAGACCGAGCCCGCCGTGACGACCGCGAAGGTGACGAGGTAGAACGCCGCTGTCCTGGTCAGTCGCAGGAATGTGGAAATGTCGCGGTCCCCCTGGCTTTCTTGGCGCGCTTCCACGCTACCCCGGCCCCGGGACAAAGTCACAGCTAAGTAACAGCGCGTCCTCGTGGCCGGGCCGGCGGCTAGATGGCCTGCTGGCGTTCCAGGTAGCTCAGCGCGGCCCAGCCGACGGGGACCGGCAGCCAGAACGTCAGCAGCCGGAACAGCAGCACCGCGCTGACCGCGACCGCGCCCGGCAGGCCCGCGGCGGTGAGCCCGGCGGTCAGCGCCGCCTCCACGCCGCCCAGGCCGCCGGGGGTGGGCAGGATCGAGCCGATGGCGCTGCCGGTCAGGTAGACCACGGCGATGCTCGCGATCGGCACCGACCGGCCGAACGCCGCCACGCAGGCCTCCAGGCAGCCGATGTACGCCGCGCTGAGCAGCAGCGCGCCGCCGATGCCGAGGGCGAGCTTGCGGGGGTGCTGCGCGACCTCGAGCAGCTGCGGCAGCACCTGGCCGAAAATCGGGGCCACCCGGGCGCGCAGTACCCGGCGCGCGGCCGGGATGGCGAGCACCGCGAGCGCGCCCGCGACCAGGCCGGCCAGCACGAACCAGGCCCACTCGGGCGGCTGGAAGTTCTCCGTGGCCGAGGCGCCCGCGACCGCGGCGAAGATCACGAGCAGCCCGGTGTGCAGCACGAACGCCACGACCTGGGACACGCCGACGCTGGCGGCGGCGACGGCCGCGGGGATCTTCCTGCGCTGCAGGTACCTGATGTTCAGCGCGGCCCCGCCCACGGCGGCCGGGGTGACCAGGGTGACGAAGGAACCGGCCAGCTGGGCGAGCACGGTCTTGAAGAAGTCGAGCCGGTCGGCGACGAAGCCGGACAGCGACAGGGCGGCGGCCGCGTAGGTGACCGTCGACAGGGCCAGCGCGACGATACTCCAGCGCCAGTCAGCCGTCCGCAGCACGGTGGGCAGGCTCTCCCGCTCCAGCTCACCCGCCAGCAGGTAGGCGGCGGCCACAGTCGCGACCATCGTCACCAGGGTGCGCAGCCGGATCCGCTCCAGCCGCACCGGGGCGACCTCGGCGCCGGGCACCGCCGCGAGGAGCAGCTTGCGCAGGGCCGGCAGCACGTCCCGGCGGCGGCGCAGCGCGTGGCGGGTCGAGCGGGCCAGGGCGACCGGCTGCAGCAGCGGCACCACCGCCACCAGCTCGTCCGGGCTGGCCCGTTCCAGGGCCAGGCGGCTGGCCCGGTCCGGGCCGACGTAGAGGGCGAGCTCGGCCAGGAGCTGGGCGACGTCGAGGCGGAGCTGCAGATCGCTGGCGGCCACGTCGCCCTCGCCGGGGTCGAGCAGCAGGGCCCGGCCGTCGTCGGTGAGCAGGATGTGGTCCGCGGTCAGCGCCCGGTGGGTCACCTTGCGCTTGTGCAGCCGGCTGACCGCGTCCCAGATCTGCCGGAGCTCGTCGTCGCTGCAGCCGGCGTCGCGCTTGGCCAGCGTCGTCCCGTCGTGATGCTCGTAGGCGAGCACCTCGGCCTCGGGCCCGGCCCGGACGAAGGCGAGCAGCCGCGGCGTGGGCGCGTCCGCGTCCTCGGACGCGTAGGACAGCAGCGCCCGGCGCTCGACCAGGCGCTGCACCGACCAGGTGGCGTTGCGCGAGACCTGCCCGAGCACCCGCACCGACCGGTACACCCGGTAGAACGCCCCGGCCGCCTGCTGGTCCCGGTCGTACACCACGACGTCCAGGTCGCCGTCGCCGGCGGCCGCCGCGTAGTGCCGGGATCCGGCCGTTTCGGTCGGGGTCGTGCCGTTACTATCAGGGCGGACCCGCCTGATCGCGGTGACCGGCAGCCCGGCGCCGCCCAGCGCGGACGCGATGGCCAGGGCACCGGGCCGCTGCGAGGTGGAGCCCGCCACGTAGCGGATCGCCAGGCCGACCGCGCGCCCGGCCAGCACCGTGATGAGCAGGGTCAGCAGCGGCGTGCGGAGCACGCCGACGTGCACCACCGAGTACACCCCGACCGCCACCCACAGCGACTTGCGCCAGGCTGGCCGGCCGATGAGGCCGACCATGGTGGCGTAGGCGACCAGGCCCGCCAGGGCCGGGTCGAGGGCGGGGATGTCGCTGGCGCCTGCCCTGGACATGATGATGGCGTCGTAGAGGCGGCTGGCGGGCTCGCGGCTGAGCAGTTCGTTGACGATCTCGACGACGGCGACGGCCAGGAGGCCGGTGGCCACCGACTCGGCCAGCCGCCGGACCTGGCGCCGGGCCAGCAGCTGGACGGCCAGGGCGGCCGGCAAGATGAACAGGGCGACGAAGGCGAGCGGGCGCACCGCGTTGAGCAGCGAGACCGGGATCTGCTTGGTCGCGCTCACGATGTCGGCCTGGACGGCGGCCGTGGTCTTGCCGGCCGCGATGCCGACCCCGGCCAGGGCGACGATGTAGACGCAGGACAGGATGCACCGCATCAGGTCGACCGGCTTGCGGATGCGGCGCTCAAGCTGATCCTCGACCTGGATCGGGCCTGGCGGCGGTGACGTCACGCGACGATCGTCTCAGGTGGCCGCCTGCCCGCAAAGTCGCACCACCCGCCCGTGATCTCGGCGAGACGGGCCGGGGCGCCCTGGATGCCCCGAACTGTTTAATGTCTACTAATCTGGTCGTAATACTTGATTTCAAGGGGGCTCAGGTGTGAACCTGGATGCGCGGTCGCCCGTTCAGCTGACTGGAGGTCTCCATGCCCACGGATACGGCGCCGGGTGCTGCGGCCGCCTCAGGCAGGCCGGCCGCGTCTGGCGTATCGCCGGCGCCAGGGGTGTCGGCGGCGGAGTTGCGGGAGGCGATGGGCCACTTCGCCACCGGGGTGACCGTGATCACGTCGGTGGACGAGGACGGCCAGCCGGTGGGAACCACCGCCAACGCGGTCACCTCGCTGTCGCTCGATCCGCCGCTGGTGCTGGTCTGCTTCGATCTCGGCAGCGTGACCCTGCGGGCGATCCGCGGGCACGGCGCGTTCGTGGTGAACGTGCTGGCGGCGCCGCAGCAGCACCTGTCCAGGAACTTCGCCCGGCGGGGGTTCGCCGCGGCCTGGGACGGGGTGCGGCACCGGCGCGGGCCGACCGGGAGCCCCCGGCTCGAGGACGTGCTCGCGGTGCTGGAATGCACGGTGGAGCACTCGTTGCCGGGTGGCGATCACGAGATCATCGTCGGCCGCGTCCAGCACGCGGAGACCAGCGCCGCGCCGGGCGCCCCGCTGGTGTTCTTCCGCGGTACCTACGCCTCCCTGTGCGCGTGACTGCCTAGCGGGCCAGGGCGCGGCGGATGAGGGGGGCGGCGGTTTCGGCCCACTTGCCGACGGCGCCGTCGAGGGCGGGAAGCTCGGGCTCGGTGACGTAGAGGCCGCGGGCGGGAACGGTGGCGCCCAGCTCGACCAGGACGGGGCGCAGGTGGACCTCGACGGCCAGCAGGTGGCCGGGCCAGCCGCCGGTCATCACGGGGACGGCGACGGTTCCGGCCAGGCCGTTGCTGCCGTAGCGGTCCAGGAAGGCCTTGAGCATGCCGGTGTAGGCGGCCTTGTAGGTCGGCGACGCGAAGACGGCGACGTCGGCCGCGGCGACCTCGGCGGTGAGCCGGGTGAGCTCGGGGTCGGACCAGTCGAACAGGCGGGACGCGTGCTCGGCGAGATCGACGACGAGGTCCGGCGGGCCGCCGCTGTCCCCGGCCGGGGCCAGCGCGGCGGCCACGGCCAGGGCTACGGAGTGCGTGCGGGACGCGGGCTTGGGGTTACCGGTGACGACGGCGATCCGCATGGCGTCTGGCTTCCATTCAGGTGAGGCGGGGCGCGAGGCGGGATACCCCGCTCGTTCGGTAGAAAGCGGCCGGTCCAGGGTACGGCGGCCGGGTGGCGTTCCGGGTCCGCTGCCCGAAATCCTATAATTCCGATTGGGATAGTATATATGACGAGGGCCGGGAGCAACGCGTATCGTCCGGGACATGAGGGCATCAGAGATACGCCGCCTGATCCAGCTGAAGCCGGTCGAGCTCGACGCCGCCCGCAGGCGGCTCGCGGCCTGCCACGACATCCACGAGCTGCGGAAGTCCGCGCGCCGGGTCATCCCGCGGCCGGTCTTCGACTACGTCGACGGTGCCGCCGACGAGGAGCTGTCGATGGCGGCCAACGAACGGGCGTTCCGGCGATGGCGGTTCCAGCCGCGGGCGCTGACCGGGATCAACGAGGTGGACACCGCTACCCGGCTGCTCGACCGGGACCTGCCGCTGCCGCTGGTCCTCGCGCCGACCGGGTACACGCGGATGATGCACCCGGCGGGCGAGAGCGGGGTGGCGCGCGCGGCGCAGCGGCACCGGCTGCCGTACACGCTGTCCACCATGTCGACCACCTCCATCGAGGACGTCGCCGCGGCCGCGCAGCCGGACCTGTGGTTCCAGCTCTACATCCAGAACGACGAGGGGCTGACCAAGGAACTCGTGAACCGGGCCGACGCGGCCGGGTACCGGGTGCTCGTGGTCACCGTGGACACCTTCGTCACCGGGCACCGGACCCGGGACGAGCGCAACGGCCTGACCATCCCGCCCGCGCTGACGATGGCGACGATCGGCAACATCGCGATCAAGCCGGCCTACTGGATCCGGATGCTGCGCAGCGAGGCGATCGACTTCGCGAACTTCACCGGGACCGGGTCCCGGCCCGGCGCCGCGCCGGGGTCTGGGTCGGCGGCCGGGGCGACCACGATCGAGGGCACCGGCTCGATGTTCAACCCCAACGTCAGCTGGGACGACATCGTCGCGCTGCGGGCGCGCTGGCCGGGGAAGCTCATCATCAAGGGACCGGTGTCGGCCGCGGACGCGACCCGGGCGGCGGAACTGGGCGTGGACGGCCTGCAGCTGTCCAACCACGGCGGGCGGCAGCTCGACCGGACCGTGCCGCCCGTCGACCTGATCACGCGGGTGCGCGACGCGGTGGGACCGGACGTGGCCGTGCTGGTGGACTCCGGGGTCAGGCACGGAGCGGACATCGCGGTGGCGCTCGCCCTGGGCGCGGACGCCTGCGCGATCGGCCGCGCCTACCTGTACGGGCTGATGGCGGGCGGCGAGCCGGGGGTGGACAAGGTGATCGGCATCCTGACCGGCCAGTTCATCCGGACGCTGCACCTGCTGGGCGTCAGCTCGGTGGCCGAGCTGCGCGCGGCCGGCCGCGAGCTGCTGACGGCGCCGTGATCACGGGCGGCCAGCTGCTCGGCTTCAGCGCGGCGGCCCTGGTGATGATCGTGATCCCGGGTCCTGGCGTGCTGTTCGTGGTGGGGCGGGCGCTGTCGCACGGGCGGCGCACCGCGCTGGCCACCGCGGCCGGCCACGCCGCGGGCAACTACCTGGTGGCCGCCTTTGTCGCGGTCGGGCTGGGCGAGATCCTGCAGCGTTCGGCTTTGGCGTTCGTGGTGGTCAAGCTGGCGGGGGCTTTGTACCTGGCGTGGCTGGGCATCCAGGCGATCCGGCACCGCAAGTCGCTGGCGGACGCGTTCGCCGCGGTGGCGGAGCCGCAGGAGGGCTGGCGGGCGCTGCGGGATGGGGTCGTGGTGGGGATTACCAATCCGAAGTC
>Ga0136846_1221427_pt1 | contig 15423 bp, 12 predicted proteins | sample HopSoiMetagenom2_FD_96841 | JGI IMG/M metagenome (GOLD analysis project Ga0136846, IMG submission 96841) | Grasslands soil microbial communities from Hopland, California, USA - 2 Assembly 2016 (version 4) | ecosystem: Environmental > Terrestrial > Soil > Grasslands | place: USA: Hopland... | reverse complement strand
GGGGAGCTAAGCCGCAACGGAAGTTCGTGAGAACTATTGAGCTGGGCCGCTTCGCATCGCGATCTACGCGGTGGTTAATTAGCCCGTCATGGCACCTACGGCAAATCGACGGCTTCTTAAATTTTTCTTGTGATTTATCTAAGGATCGTGGTACCTCCGTCACACACGAATGAAAGGGCTGCCTCGGCGTCTTGACCGCCGGGCGCGAGAACGAGACGGAGAGAGAAATGAGTCACGAGGGCCTGACCCCCGAGGAGCTGCAGGCCGAGATTGGCATCGCACTGCCGGCCAAGGAGGTCGTATCGATCATTGACGTCAACGCCGACATCAACGTCGGCATTGACGCCGCGTCGCCGATAGACCTGTCGGCGGCCGCGAACCTCAACGTTGCAGCGCCAATCCAGGCTGGCGCCGCGGCCAACCTGCTGACGTCCGGTTCCGGCGCGGACGCCATGGTCACACACTCCGCCGACGGTGGCATCATCATCGGGCAAACGATGGACACGGTGACTGCCGATGCAACGTCGACCCAAGACAGCGGTATCGACCAGTCCGGCGACACGAGCGACGGAGGCGACACGGGTACCGGGACCGACACGGGTACCGGGACCGGCACCGGCGCCACGGTGGACACCAGTGCGGATTCATTCATGGACGGCTCACTGCTCAACGTGGACGTCAACGTTGACCTCAACGCCGATCTCGCGGCGCCGATCGCCGGCGCGGTGGCCGCCAACGCCAACGTGGCCGCACCGATCAACGCCGGCGTCGCCGCCAACATCGGCTCGGTCGACTCGACGGCGGACGCGGTCTCGATTCAGGACGCGACCATCACCCAGACGATGACGGACGTTCATGCCACGGCCGACTCCGATCAAACGTCGTCCATCGCGCAGGGCACCGGCACCGGTGATACCGCCGGCGGCACGGCGACCGGCACAAGCGGTGACAGCGGTGGCACGAGCAGTGGCGACAGCGGCGGCACCTCCGCTGGCTGATGCTTGACCACGCCGCTGAAGCTGTTGATACGACCAGGAGCACTCAGGTGACTGTGGCCACCGAGGTTGCAGGACCGACGCAGGCGGTCCTGCACCGAGCGGACGGTGTCGAACTGATTGGGGAAATGGCGGGATCCGGCTACCGTGTCCCGCCTTCCCTGGTCCGCCGCGCCGATGGCCAGACCATCCAACTCACCCCGCTGCTGTACGCGACTTTGCGGGAGATCGACGGTCGTCATACCCCACAGGAGGTGGCCGCCGCCGTATCCGAGTCGACCGGCCGGAGCGTCAACGAGGACAACATCGGGCACCTCGTCGACAAGCAGCTACGTCCCCTTGGCCTCTTGGTGCAGGAAGACGGCAGTCAGCCCAAAACCAAGAAGCGAAACCCCCTGCTGGGTCTTCGATTTCGCTACGCCGTGACCGAGCCCGATCGGACCCGTCGACTCACCGCGCCCTTCCGGTTCTTGTTCCGGCCGTGGATGGTCATCCCGGTGCTCGCGGCGTTCGCGGTCGTGTGCTGGTGGGTGTTCTTCAGTAAGGGCCTTGCCCACGCCGCATACGACGCTTTCGAGCGCCCCGGATTGCTGATACTCGTTTTTGCGATCACCATCGCGTCGGCAGGCTTCCACGAGTTCGGACATGCGGCCGCAGCAAGGTATGGCGGCGCGACTCCCGGCGTCATGGGCTTCGGTGTCTATCTCGTCTGGCCGGCGTTCTATACCGACGTGACCGATGCCTACCGCCTGGGCCGGGGCGGACGAGTGCGCACCGATCTCGGTGGTCTCTACTTCAATGCCATCGTCGCGGTCGCGATCACCGGCCTGTGGTGGTGGCTGCATTACGACGCACTTCTTCTCGTCGTCGCCACCCAGATCCTGCAGATGCTCCGGCAGCTCGCGCCGATGGTGAGGTTTGACGGCTACCACCTTCTGGCCGACATCACCGGCGTGCCCGATCTCTTCTCGCGCATCAAGCCGACCCTGCTCGGCGTATTGCCGTGGCGGTGGGGCGACCCGCACGCACGCATGCTCAAGCCGTGGGCCCGCATCGTGGTCACCGCGTGGGTGATGGTCGTGGTTCCGCTGCTTCTGTGCACGCTCGCCGCGACGATCATCGCGCTGCCCCGTCTGATGGGTACGGCGTGGTCGGCCGTCGGCAAGCAGCGCGATGTTCTGTCTCACGCGTGGGCCGACGGCGACATGGTCCAGGCCACCGCACGGGTGCTGGCGATGATCGCGATCCTCATCCCGGTCGCCGGCGTCACATACATGGTGGTCCGGATCGCCCGGCGAAGCGCCATCGGCGCCTGGCACGGAACAGCAGGCAAGCCAGCCATGCGCGTGCTGGCGATCCTTCTCGGTGCAGCGGTGATCACCGGGATCGCCTACGCGTGGTGGCCGGGTGAGGGCAGGTACCGGCCGATTCAGCCGTGGGAGCGCGGCACGGTTGGCGACATCATGTATGCGATCGGCGTTGAGCGGATGAGCGAGCCGCCGAGAACGGTGAATTACTCACCGCGTCCGGCCGCGGCTCCGACGCTCCTGAAGGGCCAGCAGGGAGTCATGGAAGCGGTGTGGGACACCCGCACCCCTCCACCGACATTCACCCAGCCGCAACTCGCGGTCATCCTGGTCCCGAAGGCACTGCCCGGGGCCCGCCCCGGGGGCGGAGGTGGGTGGTTCGCCGCGCCGACCACGACGGCGGCGAACACGAACACGGGCTGGGTCTTTCCCTTCGACAAGCCGCTGACCCCTGGCCCCGGCGACAACCAGGCTCTGGCGGTGAACACGACCGACGGCACCGCGGAGTATGAGGCCGCCTTCGCCATGGTGTGGGTGACCGACAACTCCGACGCGATGAACATCAACGATGCCGAGGCGTACGCGTCCTGCAACTCGTGCGCCGCGGTCGCGGTCGCCTATCAAGTGGTTTTCGTCATTGACACCGACAATGCCGACAACAACGTGGTGGCGCCGCAGAACCTCGCCGGTGCCCTCAACTACAACTGCGTCAATTGCCTGACCTACGCGCTGGCGCAGCAGCTGTTCATCACGCTCGACGAGCCGCTGTCGGACCAGTCCATGGCCGCCCTCGACGACCTCTGGACGGAGATCGCCGCGTACGAGGACCAGATCGCCGCCGGACAGGTGCCGCTGGAACAGATCGATGACCAGCTCGAGACGTACACAGAACAAATCAAGCAGATCGTCGAGACCGACCAGCCTGGCACGTTCTCGACAGCGACCATGACGGCAATACAGGCGACGGCGCCACCCGCGCCAACAGCAACAGCGACGCCGTCACCGACACAAATAGCGTCATCGACGGCGACGCCCACTCCATCGCCGACCGAGTCGGCCGTAGCACCGTCCACCGCGTCACCGACTCCGACATCGAGCTCGTCATCCACCACGTCGTCCAGCGACCCGACGGGGACGACGAGCGAGCCCACAACCTCAGGTGATTCGACCTCGACGGGCACGACCTCGGACGGATCGGCGCCGAGCGGAACGACCTCCGACGGATCCACATCAGACGGATCCACATCGGACGGGTCCACTTCCGGCGGAACTGCTACGCAGCCATAGCGTGTCGAACTAAGGTTGTCGCTCGTGGCAAGCCCGTCACATCGCATCCCGATCCAGGACCGGGCGTTGACCCGCGGGCAGGCCCGGCGATTAAGTCGGCGCTTCGGTGGCGTCGGTGTCGCAATCCCCGCAACGCGCCTTCGGCAGATCGCGGCGGGCGCACGCGCGGGCGATGACGAACTGACGAATGTCAGTTTCGCGATAGCCGCGACCGAGTTTCAGCGTGAGCAGCGCCTGGCGAGGCTGAAGCGCAGTCAGCGTCGAGTCGTGCGGTGGCTGATTCTAGCCGGCCTGGTTCTGCTAATACTGAACTCGCTGCTGTGCATGGCCTTCCTCTTTTTCAGCATGGCCCTGCACACAAATCCGTACGGTGGCTCCTAGGACGATGCGCATCAACCCCGGCTCGCCGATCTACTGGCACGGTAAGCGAGTAGAAGGTGACGACGTTGACGATCACCTGTAACAACTGTTCCTTACCGCCACCGAAAAGCGTTGTCCAACGGCTGATCTCCGTGATATCGGTACCGGAATACTGATCCGCGGGGTTGCGGCCACGCGAGGATCCACTCCTGAGCTATCAACTCAGTTGCCGTCGACCACGATGTTTTCGCCGTTGATTCCATTGAAAACCGAAACACTTCGGCGATCCTAACGAGCGTGCCATCGCCCCAACCCGGTGGCGCGCTCCGGCCGGCGAGCGACCACGAACTGGGAAATCCCGCGCAGCTGTTGCTCGATGTCGACCAAACCGGCGGCCGCGAAAAATGTTGGAACCGTGGTGCGGTCGAAGACCCGTATCCCACAGATGGTGGCGCCGAGTTCCAGTCCCTTCCGCACCAGGAAGGACTCGCGACCGTAGGTTGTCATCACGGCGATTCGTCCGCCGGGAGAGAGGACCCGGACCATCTCGTGGAGCAGACCGAGCGGCTCCGGCACGAGATGCAGCGCGGCAAAGCAGCTCACCACGTCGAACGCACGGCTGTTGAAGGGCAGGTCGAGCGCGTCACCACGCATGTAGACCGCACGGTCGCAGCTGTTGTCGCGGACTGCGCGCTCCATCATCGGCACCGAGCTGTCCAACCCGATGACGAACCCGTCCGCGGCAAGCTGGTCCGCGAAGAAGCTGGTGAAGTTGCCCGGACCGCACGCTACGTCGAGCACCCGCTGTCGGCCGCCGAGATGCAGTGCAGCGGAGGCCCTTTCGCGCTCCGCCGAGATGGACATCCCGTGCAGGCTCATCGCCGCGACCATGATCGGTCGCCAGATGTGCTGATAGATCGCGGCCACCGTCGGGCTGTTCATCGCGCGTTGTGCCAGGCTGCGCCGGGCCGGGGCGCTGGGCCCGAGCAGGTCGGTGTACCCGTCGCAATATCGCATCGAACGCAGCACATCTTCGCGGATCAGCCCGCGCGCTAGCGCAGGCACCCACATCACATCGGATTCGGTCTGCACCCCCGACCGTCGAGCGGTCATACCTTCTGTCACGTATCAGGGCAATGAATGGTTCACCGAAATGTGGCATCGACTTTGGCCGGCCACCAGATCCGCGGTCCGATGACCGTGAACAACGCCGGGATCACCACGGTTCGCACGATGAACGTGTCCAGCAGGATGCCCAGCCCGACGATGACGCCGAGTTGGGTGAGCACGATCAGCGGAAGCACGCCGAGCACACAGAACACCGCTGCGAGCACGATGCCCGCGCTGGTGATCACCGGACCCGTCGCTGACACCGCCCGCACGATGCCGTCACGGGTACCGTGCCCAGGCGTCTCCTCGCGTGCCCGGGTGACAAGGAAGATCGTGTAATCCACACCGAGCGCAACGAGGAACAAGAACGCGATCAGCCCAGTGGTGTAGTCCAGGGCCGGCATACCCAGCACGTGCACGCTGGCCCAGCCGCCGAGGCCCAGCGCCGATAGCGCGCTGAGCACCATCACCGCCACCAACACCAGCGGCGCCAGCGCTGCGCGCAACAGCAGATACAGCACGATCAGCACGATCGCCAGAATTGCCGCCATGAGCACGTACCGATCGCGCACGGCCGCGTCCCTGGCGTCGAGCGCCTGCGCGTCCGACCCGCCGACCAGGGCGGACGGATCCGCCGTCGTCACCGATTCGCGCAGCGCGCCAATGGTTTTGAATGCAGTCACCGATGCCGGTGCGGAGTCGATGATCACCTTCCATTGCGTCAGCCCTGACGCCGATGACCCAGCATCGCCAGCTGAGACGACGCCAGGTGTCCTGATAATCGCCGACTGAATGTCGGCGGCGCGGCCGGTGGCGCCGATCACCTGGGTGGGATCGGTCAGGCCGCTGGGGAAGTGCGCGGCAAGCACTTCGTAGCCGGTCACCGATTCGGCCCGCACCCGGAATTGGTCGATCTGCGATAACCCGATCGGTGTGCCAATGAGGCCGATACCCAGCAGTGCGAGCAGAGCCACTGTCGTCATAGCAACGGGGCGGGCGTGACCGGTGACCCAGTCGGCGATGCTGTGCCACACCCCGGTCGTGACGGCCGTGTTGTCCCCATGACGGGGAATGAACGGCCAAAACAGCCGACGGCCAAACGGGCGCAGGACCGGAGGCAGCACGAGCAAGACGAACAACACCGCCGCCAGGAGTCCGCACGCGGCGTGCACACCGAGGCTGCGGGTCGCCGGGGTGACGGCGAAGACGAGACTGAGCAGCGCCAGCACGACAGTGGCGTTGCTGGCCACAATCGCGGGGCCTGCGCGGCTGACTGCGGTCCGTAGGGCGAGGCTGTGATCGTCAGTTCGGGTCAGTTCCTCGCGGTAACGCGAGATGAGCAACAGCGCGTAATTCGTGCCGGCGCCGAACACAAGCACGCTGGTGATTCCCGCGGTGGCCCCGTCGAAGGGCAAGTCGGTGATGCGTGACACGACGGTCCCCACGGACGTGGACAGCCCGTCGGCCAAACCGATCACCGCCAACGGAACCAGCCACAGGATGGGCGAGCGGTAGGTGACGATCAGCAGCACCGCCACCACCGATGCGGTCACCGCCAGCAAGGTGATGTTGGCACTGCTCATCGCGTTGGTGATGTCGGCGATGAAGGCAGGACCGCCGGTCACTTGTACCGCGAGATCGGCCGGGGCGCCAGCCGTCGCAGAGGTGCGAAGCGCGGTGATCGTGTCCCGAAGCGGAAATCCAGAAAGATCCGCTGCAAGAGGAATGGGTGCGACCGCGGCGCGGCCATCCTGCGAAGCGATCAGCGGTGGACCGGCGGCCACAGCGGCGCGCGACAGCACGCGTTGGCGGGCGGATTCGGTGGCGGCGATATCGGCCGGAGTCAGCGGGGTGCCGTCACGCCGGGATGCCACCAGAATCGCAGGCAGGTGGTCTTGGCCGGGAAAGGACTTCAATAATGCTGCCGCCCTTGCTGATTCGGCCGACGGCGGCAGCTGCAGCGGAGGCTTGTCGGCACCGGCGTTCGGCCCGGCGAGCGCTATGAATACGCCGGCCCCAACGGCAATCAGCAACGCGATCAACCAGGAGCGCCGGTGTGTGACTGCCGCGGCGACGCGATCCCACACGGCCATCCCCGAACGGTAACCGACCTGAGGATCCGCGTCGGTGAACCGGCCACGGTTGCGGGCCGTAGTAACGGTATGGACGCTTCCGAGGCGACCCGCAATGACCAACGCGCCAGCGTGACTGTCGATCGCAAGGGCATCATCCATCAGTGGGGTGATGCAGTCACCGAAGTCGTGGGCTATTCCGCCGACGATGCGCTCGGACGAAGTCTCAATGTCGTGATCCCGCCCGCGCTTCGGCCCGTGCACTGGTGGGGTTTCGATCAGGCGATGAAGTCCGGCCGACTGAACAAGGAACTGTTCAAAGTTCCAGCCCTATGCAAGGACGGGCGGATCATCGTTGCGCACGCAACCATCGACTTGATCGCAGACAAGAGCGGAGAGACCGACGGTGCCGTCGTCACCTTCGTCGGCGTCGGGTCTGCATGGCAGGGGAAGGCGTGGCAGGCTGCCTTGGCACCGGTTGATGCCGCACGCCGTCTCTGGCAGCGGGTACGGCCCAGCCGCTAATCCTCCTTGCGGATCAATCGACCCAGGGCCTCGCGATCGGGCGCGAGAAGCTCCTCAATGCGCGGCTGGTTCAGCTCCGCGACGATGATCTCACCGACGTCCTGATGTACATCGCTGAAGATGCCGTGGGATTTCATCTTGTCGGTTTGATACAGGTTGTCCTCGGTCGGAGTCACGTAGTACACGGCTTCGGCCTTGAAGCGATTCACCAGCCACAGGTGAACCAACGTCATCAGGCGCTTTTGCCGCAGCTTTTCGGCGAAGGTGTTCTGGTCGCGCACCGTCAGGATGCTGCGGCCGTGCCGGTCCTTGATGGGATCGACGATCACGTTGGCGAGCTTCTCGTCGTCTCCGTCCCGCTCGCCGTAGATGCCGAGTTCCAGCACATCCGAACCCGGGCGCGTGGGCCGCAGTTGGACCCGGAGCTTCTCGCCGAGGTTGTAATGCTCGCTCCACATCGCCAGCCAGTCCTCCAGCAGCTTCTTCGGCACCTCGGTCTGCACGAGGTGCTGGTGCTGGGTGGAGCCCTTGCCCATCGCCTTCGTCGTCGCCGTTCGGCCCGACGAGGCGGCCAGCGCGGCGTCGCTGCGCGGTCCGCCGACCAGAGTCTGCGGGGTGCGGTAGGGCGACTCGACCAGGCGCATCTTGCGCTGCAAACGAGCCAGCGACAGCATGCCGTCCTGCTTGAGAGCGGTGGCGAACTCCTCGGCGGCTACACCGTCGATCTGGTGTCCGCCGTAGGTCATGAAGTTGAAGACAAAGCCCATCTTTCCGAGTTCCTCTGGGAACGCCCGCATCTCGTCGTCGGTCATGCCGGTGGTGTCCCAGTTGAACGAAGGGGAGAGGTTGTACGCCAGCATTTTGTCCGGGAACTGGGCGTGGATCGCCTCGGCGAACTCCCGCGCGTCGGCGAGGTCGGCCGTCTTGGTTTCCATCCAGAGAATGTCGGCGAACGGCGCCGCGGCCAGCGACTTGGCGACCGCATACGGAATGCCACCACGAAGCTGGTAATAGCCCTCGGGCGTCTTCGACAGCTCGGGATCCCATTTGGCGACGACGCCGAGCTCCTTGGCCTTCTCGCGGGCCGTATACAGCGATGCGCGCTCGGCGAACGCCCGCCACTCCTCAACACTCATGTCGAGCGGATCGCCTTCGCTCTCCTTGAACTCGAGCAGTTCGGCCACGGCCTCGCCGTAGGTCTGCAGCCCGGCGTCTTGTTCCCACGCCTCGACGAACCGCGACTCCACGCGGTCGTAGAGCTCATCGTTTGGCGGGGCCCCACGCTCCAGCCAGGTGGCGGCGGCGTCGGCGATCAGGTCGAGGATGCCTTGGCGTTCCAGCCAAGCGCGGGCGTTGTCGTACTCGCCGTCGGCGAGCGAATACAACATGAACCCGTTGAGCTCCTTGACGCCCAAGTCGTAAAAGTGCCGCATCATCGCCAGGAAGCAGGCCTTATACGAGGGAATCCTCAGGTTAGTGACCCCGAGAAGGAACGGCTGGTCACGCTCGTCGGCGCGGCTGTCGATCAGGTTGGCCGCCTCGGCGTCGGTGCGGGCGACGATGATGCCCGGCACACCCATGACATCCAGCTGGAAGCGGGCGGCATTGAGGCGCTTGATCTGCTCGTCGGACGGCACCAGAACCTTGCCGCCCTGATGACCGCACTTCTTCGTTCCGGGCCGCTGATCCTCGATGTGGTATCCCGGCACGCCTGCCTCGACGAATCGGCGGATCAGGTTGCGCACGTGGGGATCTCCGCCATGGCCGGTGTCGGCGTCGGCGATGATGAAGGGACGGAAGTCGACCGGCGGCGTTGCAGCGCGCTGCTGTTCGCTCATGCGCAGGCGCAGGTAGTGCTGGTTGCGATCCGCGGTAAGCAGCGCCCGCACCAGCCCGGCGGCCTCGTCGGGCACCTGGCTCAGTGGGTAGCTGGCCAGATCGGGCCCGGGATCTTCGGTGGTGGAGCCCTTCGCGGAGGTCGCCCAGCCACCGAGGTAGATGCCCTCGATGCCCATCCGCTTCATGGTCACGGCCTGGCCCGGCGAATACGGCCCAAAGGTGGTGATGCTCTTGCGCTCGGCGAAGAGATCGCGCAGACGATCGTAGAACGCTGCCGCCGCCTCTCGCGCCACGGTGTGGTCGGTGGGGATCGTGCCGCGCTGCTCGACGACCTGGCGCGCCGTATACAGGCGAATGATCCCGTCGAAGCGGGGACCCTCGAAATACCGCTGGGTGGCAGCGACATCCCGGTCGAATGGTGTCTGCGGCTGTGCATCCGCCTCGATGATGGCCATGGGTATACCCCCTGTTCAGCGCGACTTCCGTTGCGCGAGATCGCTACATCACCGACCATACGGCGCGGGTTGGCCGGCGATGGCGTAATCAGCAAGCTGTCACGCCTAGGTATACCCGCAGGCTGCCGGCCGCGGCATCGTCCGGCATCAGGCAAGATGACATGCATGTACAGCCGGGTAGTGCGAGCGTCCTAGTGCAGCGCGGACAACGGCTGAACCTGCTGCTGACGCGTGTGCTCTCGCTGCGCATCATCGTGATCGTCGCGGCGCTATCGGTGGTCGCTCTGGTCATCACTCTGGGCGCGTGGGTGTGGATCGGGGTGACCAACGATCAGTACAGCCAGCTGGACCGGCGGCTCGACTCGGTGAGCAGTCTGGGTGACATCAGCACACTGCTGCGCACCGCACAGAACGCCACCGCCAGCCAGCCCGCACCGGACGGCGGCTTGGTGCGCACCGCCCGCGTCGGCCCCGCCACCGTCTCGGTGCCCAGCGAAATCGTGTTGCCGCAGTTCGACAACGGCTATGCCGACACCACGATCGACGGCGTGGAGTACCGCGTCCGAACATTCTCCGCGGGTGTGGCGTCGATCGCCGTCGGTGCGCCGCTGGCCGAAACACAGAAGCGCATCGACGAACTCCACCGTCGAGTGTTGTTGATCTGCGGCGGCGTGATCGTGGGCACCGTGTTGGTGGGCTGGGTGATGTGGCTGATCATGATCAACCCATTCCGGCTGCTGGCCCAGCAGGCCCGGGCCATCAACGCCCAGTCCAAACCCGACGAGGTTCAGGTCCGCGGTGTCCAAGAGGCCGTCGAGATCGCGGAGGCCGTCGAAGGGATGCTCGCCCGTATCGGCGACGAACAACGACGCACCAGGGCCGCCCTCGAGTCGGCCCGCGACTTCTCCGCGGTCGCCTCCCATGAACTGCGCACGCCGTTGACGGCGATGCGCACCAACCTCGAGGTGCTATCCACCCTTGACCTGCGCGACGAGCAACGAAAAGAAGTGGTCGGCGACATCATTCGGACCCAGAGCCGTATCGAGGCGACGCTCACCGCGCTCGAACGGCTGGCCCAGGGCGAATTGACCACCGTGGACGACTTCGTCCCGGTCGACATCACCGAGTTGCTCGATCGTGCCGCGCACGACGCGATGCGGAACTATCCGAATCTGCACGTGTCGCTTGCCTCTTCGACCACGGTGCTGATGGTGGGACTGCCGGCGGGACTGCGGCTGGTGATCGACAACGCGATCGCAAACGCGATCAAACATGGCGGCGCCACCGAAATCAGGCTCAGCGCAGAGAGTTCCAGCAAGGGCGTTGAGATCGCAGTTGACGACAACGGCGACGGTGTGCCCGAAGAGGAACGGGCCGCGGTGTTCGAGCGATTCTCGCGCGGCTCGACGGCGGCGCGGTCGGGCTCAGGCCTCGGGCTGGCGTTGGTGGCCCAGCAAGCCGAGCTTCACGGCGGTACTGCCGCGCTGGAGGCGAGTTCCTTGGGCGGGGCCCGTCTGGTCCTGCGGCTGCCCGGACCGATGTAAACGGCGTCGGATCTGTTTGTTGCGAAGAAAAAGCCGTGTAGAAGCACGACCGGCACACCACCTTCCGGGCCGTGCTGATACACGCGAACGGCGCCGAACTTCGTCGGAACATCGTGCATGACATCCGCCGGCGGACTCAACGCCCGCAGCTCCTCATACACGGCCAAATAGCGCCGCCGGGCATTTGCGCTCGTGAATCCAGAGTCAGCCTCGCCCAACAACGCGCCCCTCCCATCAATATGAGGCTAACCCGCCTCGGGCTGTCACGTTAATTCGGTTGGTGCCGTCTGTCATTCATGAAGAAGGGTGCTCTGGATGATCTGTAAGCCCTGGCCGGCTACTAGCTGTCGACACTGGTCACATGCGCTCCCATCATCGCGGAGAGTTCGAGCAAACGCTCTTGCCGTACTCGCACAGCGAATGCGTGAAGCGATCTGGCCGACCTCGCGTTGTGAAGCGAGACGCAGGGGCCCGCGGGCCGGGTCATTTGATGGCAGATCGGATCGCCGCCCCGAGTTCAGCGGCCTCGGTGACACTTTGTGGGATGACACCGTTGTCGGCCATCAATGCGTGAAATTGCTGTTGTTGGTATGGAACTCCCGGCGGCAGAGGTGCGATGTGCCAGTGGACGTGGGAGTTGCCTTGCATGCTTCCCAGCGACAGGACATAGGTACGTTCGGTCGGAACGACCTCATTGATGGCGCGCGCGATCCGGTACACGACCGCCTGGAGAGCAAGGTACTGGTCGGATGTGAGGTCACGAACAACGTCTTCGACATGGCGTCGCGGCGCCACGAGTGCGTAGCCACGCACTGTGGGGTAGCGGCTCAGGAACGCGACGTGGAGGCCGTCGTCGTAGAGCAACTCTTCGTGTTCCATCCCGGGTTCACCGGCCACGATGGCGCAGATGAAGCAGCCACCGGCCCTGACGCGACGCTCATAGGCTGCGACATCAAACGGGACACGCTCGGTCATAGTCCTCACTTTCGGTAACGGAATGAACGTATCGTCTCGCTAGAGTTGGTTCGTGGTGGCCGATGCCCTGATCGCCTGGCTCCTGGACTCTGATCCGGCATTGCGCTGGCAGGTGGAGCGCGACCTGTTAAGCGCTCCACCCGAGGTCTGGGAAGCGACGCGGGCGCGGATCGCGGCCGAAGGCTTCGGCGCACAGCTTTTGACGCTGCAGGACTCCGACGGCCAGTGGGCTGGCGGTTCGTTCTTCCCCGCAGACTTCGACTTTCACGGCCCTGAGGCGGTAGAAGGTGGGCAGCCCTGGACGGCAACGACGTGGACACTCAATTCGCTGCGGGAGTGGGGCCTGGACGGAGCGGTCCTGCGTGAGCGCCGCACCGCCGAGCTGCTCGCCGAGAACAGCCGTTGGGACTACGACGACCTGCCGTACTGGGGCGGCGAAGTCGACTGCTGCATCAACGCCTGGACAGTCGCCAACGGTGTGTGGCTCGGCGCCGACATCACCGGCATCGTCGACTGGTTCCTTGAGCATCAACTGTCCGACGGCGGCTGGAACTGCGAGTGGGTTAATGGCTCGACGCGGTCGTCTTTTCATTCGACGCTGAACTCGCTCAAGGGGCTCCTCGCCTACGAGACCGCGACCGGAGGTAGTGATGCCGTCCGGGCGGCACGGCGCTCCGGGCAGGAATACCTGCTGCAGCGCGGCCTCTTTCGTCGTCTGTCGACACGTGAACCGGTCGCAGCCTGGGTGGACCGATTCGGCTACCCGTTCCGTTGGTCCTACAACGTGCTCAATGCCGCCGAATACTTCCGCCAGGCTTCACAGCTTGACGGCGTAGGTCCAGACCCACGCATGGCCGACGCAATCGAGCTCGTCCGCGCCGCCAAACAACCCGACGGCACCTGGCTGCAAGCCGGTCGCCATCCCGGACGGGTGTGGTTCGAAGTCGACGCATCGGCGGGCGAGCCATCGAAGTGGCTCACTTTGTTCGGGACGCGAGTGCTCGCCTGGTGGGAAGCCGATACGAATTAGCACAGCTTCTGTTGTATTCGAACTACCGGTTCGCGGTGCTGGCGGTAAATCCCGAGAAATTGTCAAGGCCTGCGGGTTGCGAGTGTTTCGATCCATAGGTGGCCGGGGTGGACTTGGGTCAGCCAGCCCATCAGTCGTGATCGTCGTGTCTGGTCCAACACGGGCAGCACACGTTGAAAATCAGCGGTGTCTTTCTCGCGCGGGTGCTTGGCTTTGAACAGGAGCGCCACCTCGGGAGCTGCGTACGGGATGCCGTCGCTGGTGCGCAAGATCAGGTCGCTGTAGGGCAGGGTGATCGACGCGTCGCGCCGGCACACCCAGTGATCGCCGACGTGCGGTTCACGAAACACGTCGAAGCGATAGCGCCCAGTCGCGGGTTCACGCAGCCATGTCTGATAATGGTTTGCCAACTGCTCGGGGAACGGCCAGACCTGGCGGTCTCCCACGATGTCCCACTCGAAGCCGGGAAATGCGGCCATGATTTCGCCGAATCGTCCTGCTGGTACGGCGATTTCGAGATCGTCGTGTTCCTGGGCGGCGTCGTCGGTGAACAACTCGAGCGCCCATCCGGCCGCGACGTACCAGGGGGCGGCGACCTTCGAGAGCCAATGTGCGGCTTCGCCCGGCGTCCAGGCATCCCAGAGTTCGTTGATCTCGGCGTCGGAGAGTTCTCGCCCGGACACGGTCACGCGGCCCGCGCCCAGCTCGTCGCCGGGGTGGCCCGCCAATCCGAGGCCCAACAGCGAATGTTCGTGGTCTTCCCGATCACGCTCGGCCCCGTCGCAGCCGGCGGTGAGAGTCGTTCGGCAGTTACGGATGGCAGCGTATCGGTTGTCGGTGGGTCAGGGATGATGTTGGGTATGCCCGCTCTGGTCCGCCCGGCCATTGTGTCCGGTTCGCTGTCGCAGTCTGTTCAGCCGTCAATTCCAGCCGGACGAGCGGCAGTGTTACGGCCGTGGACCGCCGGGGATGCAGCTGATGTCGTAGAGGCATTCCACGATCCGGCGATCCAGCGATGGCATGTGCGGCGGGCTGATTCGATCAGTGAGGCGGCCGAATGGATCGACAGGTGGCGCAGTGCCTGGACGACCGAATCTGAGTGTCATTGGGCGGTCGCCGACCTGAATACCGACAAATTGCTGGGCCGGATGTCGTTGAAGGGGTTGGACCTGCAGGATGGGACGGCTGGCCTCGCCTACTGGATAGTCGGCAACGAGCGTGGCCGAGGTATGTGCACCCTTTCCGTTATGGCTCTGTGCCAGTGGGCATTTCATGACGCCGGGTTTCACCGCATCGAACTTGAGCATTCAACAAGTAACCCGGCATCCTGTCGCGTTGCCGCCAAAGCCGGATTCCACGCCGAAGGTACGCGTCGCAGCGCGGCGTTGCATGCTGACGGATGGCACGACATGCACGTCCACGCCCGCCTGAGCAGCGAGTGCACGACGGAGCCCACCCGGACGAGTGGGCTGCCCGGCGCGGTGCGTTGAATAGGAGCACTTGCTGGACCCGGTTCCAGGACGAGGACCTCACCGGAGCGCTGTCCCCAAACGTCAACCAGCTGAGCAAAATTAACGGCGCGGTAACGAATCGTCAGCGGCGCGGTCACGGTACGACAAAAAAACCCTCGCGGAGCAGGGAAGAGTTGGCAAAGCGGCCGTTATGTTGTAGAAGTGAACGAAGTGACTGTTGTGAGTTGAATAGGTCGGTGGTTAAGGGTGCAGCGGAAGTCAAAGCCGATGATGCCCCAAGACAGGGAGTTCGAATGAAGCGCATCTTCGCCGTGGCGATCAGTCTCGCGTTGTTGGTGATGGCGCCCGGTCTCGCGACCGCTGAGCCAACCCACCAACAGGCGATCAATTTCGTGATCCAGCGGGCGCTTTCACAGCGCGGCGTGCCGTTTGCGTATGGCGGCGGCAACGTG
>Ga0136846_1232134_pt1 | contig 15430 bp, 14 predicted proteins | sample HopSoiMetagenom2_FD_96841 | JGI IMG/M metagenome (GOLD analysis project Ga0136846, IMG submission 96841) | Grasslands soil microbial communities from Hopland, California, USA - 2 Assembly 2016 (version 4) | ecosystem: Environmental > Terrestrial > Soil > Grasslands | place: USA: Hopland... | reverse complement strand
GCCATTGCTCGTAGCCCACCAAACCCAGTTGAAGATTCAAGTCGTGTCGTAATGACAGCACATGTGTCAACGAATAGTCGAGGTTCAAGGTGTCGCCCGGATGGATTTGCGTACCCTGCTGAGTCGTGTGGATTTCGTACATCTGGAACGTAGAGACTGCGGTTGTTCTGTTCCCGTTGAGGTAGAAGGTTTGGCCAGATGAGAAGGCATGAGTCCAGTAGCCAGAGCCGACATTGTGGTTCTCGCCGACATGGAATCTCCCGGAAGGAGCAAGAAATCCGTAGACCGCGCGAATATCAGCGCGCTCTTTGCGCCAGCCGAGAATGAACGGTTGATAATAGGAGTCGGCCAGTCCGCCACCGCCGCTGATTGCTCCCTCAATATCCGAGGTGAGCGAGTTATTAGCGATCGGAATGGTGGCTGACATGGAAAACAGCGGACCGCCAAGAGAGTCTATGTTTCTATCATTGACCCAGACCAGGCTGTTCATGTCCATGATCACGGAGTTCTGCCCGGTGGCTACAACTTCTCCATTCGGTCCCTTTGCCTGATCTCGCGAGTAGAACAGAAATTGGTTAACGTAAGAGATGCCGGTTTCGGGCGTAACCCCCGAGTTGGTTGCGCTCATACCAAGCGGGTAAACACCCCTGACTTGGGACCGGACAGGTAGAGCAATTATGCAGATGGCAGCCAACAAACAAAGCGGCACGGTACTCAGACTGGAAAACCTTTGTGTCACAAGCCGTGCCGAGCTCCATCGGCCGGGGATTGCTCCAAGGAGTGAAGTTTCGAGGCGTTGCTAATTCGGTTACTTGCGAGCTGAGACCGCTTCGCCAGATAGCGCGCGAATGGCATTAGCAAGAGTAGTCCGACAATCGCAACCACAACGACCATAACGATAACTCTTGGATCGTTGAAGTTCTGGCCGCCTACCACCAGCGCTGCTGCGATGTTCCGTTGCGCGGTACCGAGCGCCATCACCCCTTGACTGTCTGACTGAGGCCCGCCCAGCACCCATCCGACTCCAGAGCCGACGGCGACGAAGAGGATGCTCGCCAAAATCCCCCGCGTCCCATATAGGTTCAGTACGTTCTGCATGTTGGTGATCAACAAGAGCGCAATCAGAACAATCAGGCTCAGAATAGAAACTCGGCTGAGCGAAGGCTGTATCTTTGCAGCTAGTCTCCCCAAACGCGCTTTTACCAGAAGGCCTATTGCCAAAGGGAGCATCATCAGGAAAACCAACGATTGCCCTATTTTCATCGGATCGACGGCAACCCCTTCGAGCAACAGCGGCAACACCAACGGCATGTATCCAACTGTCACGACCATAAGCAACACCATTAAACCCACCGCGAAGGCGATGTTCCCCTTGCTGATTCGGGCCAAAAGCGGAAGGAACGGCGCGCCTGCCGCTGTGCCTAGCAACATCAGAGCAATTCCGAGGGGTTGGTCAAGCCGCAGCAGCTTTGTGATGACATAAGCTGCCAACGGCATCAAAGCGAAGTTCGCGAGGAGTGCAAGAACAATCAGCCTATAGTTGCGCAGCGGAGCAAGTATCTCTCTCACGGTGAGACTCAAACCGACTGCCAGCATACTGGACAGCACGAAAGTTAACATCGTGATTGGAACTACCTTGCTCAGGATCTCCATTTGACCTCTCCATCTCACTCCGCCTTCTGATCAGGCGACAGCCTGAGGTTGTTTGGCGCGTACTGCGCTGGCCAACGGCAGCATCGCAAGATTCTTCCAGAACGTCTCCAACGACTCGACGCCACCGAACAACGTAGTGAAGATCGTGGAGTCCGCCAGTAAGATGTGCCCCGCGCGCCGGGTATTAGGCGGCATCCAGATACACGAGTTGAATTCGGTATTGCCTGCTTCGACGAAAGGATGCGGCCGTTCGAGATCAATGGGTTGTTGGGTGAGGACGTGGACCGATTTTGCGTCCGCCCCGGTCACTGCATAGTGTGGCAAGTGAGGATGAAAGTTAAACGTGGTAACGCCATCAAGCAGTCCTAACTCATCCAAGTCTCGATTGACTGTGAGCGGAGCGATCTGTCTTGTGCCTTTGACAAGGGCGGGGCGAAGTCCAAACTGATTCATCACAGGCACCCCCAGTCCCTTCATCATCGAACGTGTATATTGGCCAAAGCGCTGCTGGCGAGGCACAAGCGCGTCCCCATGGTGCAAATATTCCTGTTGCCGCTGCTTCAGATCCTCTGTAAATCCGACATCGTGGTGGGGGCCAAGCAACAAGCAAGTTCCTTCTCGCTCCAGCCATTTGCCGACGGCCGTGATCTCCTCCTGATCCGCCTCTTGTTCCGAAAGAAGGTGGTCGAGTCCAAACACCATCAGCGTGTCGGTATCAGACAGAATTCTGTCATCAATGGGAAGCTGGTATCCTGCTTGATCGATCCTTTGGAATACCGCGACCGGGTGTCCGGTCGCCTCACCTGCCACTCTCTGAAACGCGAGCGTGGAGCGGTGGAACAATTCCAGGGTCCCGGCAATCCCCTGCAGGAAGTGCTTCTCGTCCCATTCCGTTCCCTCGTATGCTGGCCACGCAACTCTACGAACCTCGGTCATAGTTGAGAATCGATTGTCTAACTCTGTTGTATCCCTGTTGGTTTCCCACGGATAACTCCAAGTCCAATAAATCGAGATCCTTCGTTTGCCAGGGCTGTACTTTCGTGGAACATGGATCTGGTTGTATGTACGCGGTGGTTGAGGAACGGTGATCATGCTGGCCTGCCTTTCTCTTCGGGAAGAGAAGCCTTGTCAGGAGCTAAGTTAGCGATGCGAGATATCGAAGTGCCTTTATCCCGGGCAAAAAGAAATAAGCGCCGCCACGGATGGTAGTGAACGCTGGCAGTCGTTTGATCTTTTTTCGAATGGGTCGCTTTGGGATCGTCATATCAAACGTGCCGTCTTGTGTACCGCAAATCGGGTCCCGCTCGTTACCGAGTTCGTGAAAATTGGGATCGTTCGTCCAAACATTCATCGCAAACTCGAACTGGCGCACGAGGCTCGCGCAGCCGACAAAAGCCGCGATACCTCTTTCCCGGCCATCTTCAGGCGCGCCCTCCGGGAGAGGAGGACCGTAGGTTCCACCGCGGCGAATCATCTTTCGGCGATTCATATTCGCCGCTGTGTCACGCGGGTTCATTCGTCTGATGTGCGAGCCGAGCGGGCAGGCGTAACCGTGCGGGTCCATCTTCCCAAAATCGAAATCATTCGTGCGCTGATAGTCACCTGCGAGTTTGGGATCGTCCTTCTCTGGAGTGAGGACAAGCGGAGCACCGCTCCTCCATCGCCCCATGAGCTTCGCTGCGACCAGCTCTTGTTCGTCTTGCGTGTCGCCATGCTGCCGAAGAAAGTCGCGAAATGCTCCTACGTGTTCTTCCATCATCAAGTAGGCAAGATAACTGCCATTGCGCGACAGGATCTCGGGTTTCGGGCCGTTGGCAGTCGGGCCTTCTTCGTCCGGATAACCTAGAACAAATTCGCCCGCCTTGATTGCTGGGCCAGAGCCGGGCATTGGCTCGTCGCCCGTACCTTCAATCGCCGGTTGCGAGAGGCGATCACGGTATCCGAAGTGTTCATGTGCATAGTCGAACGGAGGGATCGCTTCCAGGTCCAGCGAGGACAGCACTTCGATGCCGTGACACTCCGATAGAAACTTTTCGTGCTCTACCCGACATCGCTCACGTTCCGGGACGTCGCGAGCAAAGAGAATAACTATGGCATGAAGATCGGTGCTCGCCAGCCCACCCCTCCAGTGCTCAGGGTGGCTTGCACCCGCCATGCCCAGGACCTCCGCTCTGGTAGCCATGCCCTGGCGAAATTCTTCTGGAAAACTGGAGAGGGACTGATCGTCCAACCCAAGCGCTCGCATGCCATTCCAGCTGAGAGCCACCGTGACCCATCTTGTATCCAACTGGCCCGACCGGACTGCAGCTGCCGTTGTCACCTTTTCAATCATGGCTTTCAGCCAGGCACGGCCTGCCGCCGGCTTTCGAAATGTCAAAAACTCATATCGTGCTGCCAGTGCAGGGGAACGATGGATTAGAAAATGCTGGATATCGTCGAATTCAAGCCGCGCGGCGTCAGGTTGTTGCAACTCGCGCCCGACGCTCTTCGGAAGTGGAGGACTGTAGATTGCCATAATACTGTAACTCCCGGAGGGAACTTGTCTCTACTGCATCAAGTCAAGCATTTCGGAAAACTTCGCTTTGAGTTGCAGTGCCTTCTTAATTTCGTCTGCTGTCTCGTATGGATACTCACCGTACTCCAAGAAGCTCGGGCGCTGGTGTTCGCGAACAAACTTGACGAATGCTGGAACGTTCGTCTTCCAGTCCTCGGGAAAACCTTCAAGGTTCTCGAACACTGTGTTCACTCCGACCTTCTTAAACAGGGCTACTGCATCCTCGGTGTACTTGTCGAAATCTGTATCGAAGATTCCCTGATACATGAAATACGTGTCCTTTCCAATATCGAAGAGAACCCATCGCAGGTAGTGAAGCTTGAGCGTTGCAAGTGCATCGGGCATATCCGAAATCGCAGTCTCGATGGTCTTGCCGTAGGCGCGGATCGTTTCTTCTCTTCCCGGCTTGATCTTGGCGATTATGGTAAATCCATGGCAGGCCGGAGTTCGTGGATAAAGGGGGCCATATCTTCCATTCTTTAGGCTAAAGTATCCTTCCTTCGGAATCGCCATTGCTGCCGGTTTCGTCCAATCGCGGGTTTTCTCTATGCGTGTCGAGGGTGTTTCAACTAACGTTGCGGCCATGCTGTTCTCCTTGTGCAGCTGATGAGATCTCTATGAGCGCGAGGTTTTCCTGATATTCCTTGTAGCCCGATGGTCGGCGTTGACGCGGTTTTCCCCAATATGAGTGCCAGCCGTAGTTCTAAATGACCGCAGGAATTTCTTGCACTGGCAGAAGTTACAGAGCAGGGGCCGGGCATTCGCCGGAGATGCTTTCTAGGACTGGAGGGATATCATCCACAGAAGCTGAGCGCAGCGAGCGCTCCAAAGTAGCCCCGTGGCTAACAAGCGACGGGTGTGGGGCGGGCAGAAGGGGCTCTGCATGGGCGGAATGCGCAAGTCGAGGTGAGTGCGCGGGTGCGTGCGACTCGAAAGTGTCTCAGTGAAACACATAGCGTGTTCCTAACTCTTCTTAGGCGCTGAAGGGGAGCACGCTAGATTCTCGCTTTCGGCCAAGCGCCTAATGGCGAGTCGAACGATGTGAATCATACCGAGCCCGAGTTTTTGTTGGAGGCTGACGATGAGATAAAGGTCTGAGTCTGTGAAGCGAACGGTCGTAGACTTGAGTTTCTCGTTCTTCATGAGTCTTAATTTTCGCAACCGGATGATTGAATTGTCATTGCCCGCGAGCAACGAGGAATTGCGGAGATAGCTTACAGATATCTCTGAGGTATCGCCCTGCGAACAATTTCAGTAAGGATTGTCACAATCAGGAATGTGATGTGCAAGATACGCTATATTTCAAGGGCATCCCTCCCCCCATCGTGCAGCAAACCTGCACTCTAGACGAGCGCCGGTGCGGTCCAATCTCGATTCTATTGACCTCACCGGCTTCGCCTCCAAATCTGAAATGGATGGCCCTTCCGGGTCATTCACACAAAATGTTAAAACGATTAAGTTAATGCGAACAGTTTTCGAGACGAACCCGAAACTGGCACAATACGGTCATCGAAATGCTGTTCAGGAACACTGGAAATTGCTTTTGAGCAACGAACCGAGAGCCCATCAGTGCCATGCTTGCAGATAGATTCGCAAAGCTGCCGTAGATTCGGGCTTCGCAAAGATTAGAAGGAGACTACATGCCTGCCCGTTCAATCCGGGTTCTCGTGGCGGAGGATTACGCGCCGTTCCGGCGTTTCCTCGCTTCGACGGTGGCAAACAGACCGGAATGGCAAATCATCTGTGAAGTGGAGGACGGTTCGGAAGCGGTTCAGCAGGCGGGGGCGCTTCAACCAGAAGTGGTTTTGCTGGACATTGGACTTCCCAGGCTGAATGGAATCGAAGCCGCGAGACAAATCCGGAACCTTTCTCCGAAATCCACAATCCTGTTCGTGAGTCAAGAATCGTCTGCCGATATTGTTCAAGCAGCTCTCGAAGCTGGGGCAAAGGGCTACGTCGTCAAGGCGGATGCTGGGCGTGAACTAATCCCGGCTCTCGAGGCTGTGCTTCGAAACCAGACCTATGTGAGTAAGAGCCTCTCGGGATATGGTTTGACGAACGTCCAAGATACATCAGCCAGCCACGTACTTGAAATGGGCCATGGCTTCGAAACTCGCCGACAGCCAGGTTTACAGAGCACCCGCCAGCACGAAGTTGCGTTCTATTCCGACGATCGATCCTTATTGGATGGCTACACTCACTTTGTGCGAGCAGTTCTCAAAAGCGGGAACGCAGCTATCGTGGTGGCGACGGAGCCGCATCGGGAGACACTTCTTCTAAGATTGCAGGGGTATGGCTTGGATATGAGTGCCGCGATTGATCAGGGCCGATATGTAGCGTTGGACGACGCAGAAACGATCGCCACATTCATGGTCGATGATCTGCCTGATCGGGCCCAATTCTCCAAAGTCACAGGCGATCTGATTGCGAGAACGGCAAAGAGCGTGGAAGGAGAACATGCTCGCGTTGCGGCTTGTGGAGAATGTGCTCCTCGACTTTGGGATCGAGGCAACACAGAGGGAGCAGTTCGGCTGGAACGATTGTGGGACGAGATAGCCAGATCATACGGAGTGCAAGTTTTCTGTGGATATCGGCTGGGTAGTTTTCAGGGTGGAGCCGGGAGCTATACGTTCGAGAGAATCTGCGCGGAACATTCCCGCGTTCTTTCATGGTAAGGGACTCTTCTTTTACGAAAGGTCACAGTGGTTCACAGCGCGGAGCCACGCGGCTCTTCCCGAAGGGGATAGTTCACGGCACGCCGGTGCATGCCTCAGCGCTATCTGCTACCCACTGCAATTCAATCTCGTTACGCCCACATTCCTCGTTGTAGTTGTCGTGGTGCTAGTGTCCCGCACGGGGAGCTTTGTTCCATCAATCCTTGCCTTCATCTCGCAGCTTGTGCCTTGTACAACTTGTCCCCGCTTTCTCCGCCTTCGGGGTGACGATCCGATCGATGAGGTGGCCAGATTGGCAAGCTCCGTCGCATGTTGGTCCCTAATATCCGCATGAACACTCGACGCAGTATCCCCCCGAACAATGACACGTCTAACCTTCGTTGCTCTGTGGCACTGTCACTTCTGCCAGTGCAGCATTGCTTCGGAACTCCAATAAACTGACGGTGTCGTTCGCACGCTGGCTGTACACGATTTCTCGCTTGCTATCAGCATTGTGGGTGGACGCAGGATTATAGCTACAGGCTGACTATGAAACAGCAGCAGGCAGGAATAACTCCTTCGTCCATCATCATCTCTGCCGCTGACCGGTCGCGATTTCTGGAAGGCCTGACGACGTCAGATCGGGCTAAGATCTTGGGAGCGGCAACGCTTCGGCGTATGCGTGGAAATTCCGTGGCGGTACGTCAGGGCGATCCGGCCGACTTTCTCTTCCTCATAGTCAAAGGCCGCGCTCGACACTTTTACATTACGCCTGAGGGGAAAAAGATCGTTTTGCTCTGGTTGACGGAGGGTCAAATATTCGGAGGTTCTGCTCTGCTGTCAGCACCTATCGAGTATCTGGTGGGCACTGAGATTCTGGGTGACAGTTGCCTGCTGACTTGGCCACGTCGCACGATCCGAGCTATTGCCGCGCAGATGCCTAGACTCCTTGATAATGCGCTGTCTGTCGCAACAGACTATTTGACATGGTACCTCGCAGCACACGCCAGCTTGGTGTCCCACACCGCCGAACAGAAACTCGCTCATGTTCTGATCACCCTTGCGCATGGGTTTGGCAGCAAGACCTCGGCGGGGACTTCTCTCGAATTGACGAACGAGCAACTCGCCAATGCGGCTAACGTTACCCCCTTTACCGCTAGCAGAATTCTGGGGGCTTGGAAGCGAAACGGCGCTGTCGTGAAGACCCGGGGCAAGCTTCTCCTTCGCTCTCCAGCGCAGCTCTTACCTATCTAGAAGAACCTTCCTCTTCCCTTCCGGTGTAGCAACGCTATGTTGCCAACCACGGGTAAACGCCTTCGAGGATGGCGTCTGGTGCCTGGGCACGTGTTTCTGGCCATCGATATGTATCGTCTTACCTCTCACCTTCAGCGTCCCAGGCAGTTAGCTCTTTTTTGGGGTTCGGACTGCAAAAACCGCCAGTTCTATCGCACGCAGCAGCGCCATAGTATTGAGCGTACGCTCGAAGGCCCCTATGACAGCCAACGTCGACGAAAATAAAGAGTTTTCCGAGTGGTTCCGGGATTGGGCCGGTGTGATCCAGCAAAAGCGTGCCTCGGTTGAACGCGCACTCCGCGAGAACAATATCAGCACAGATGAGCAAGAACCTTCTGACGAACGCACTTATCCGGCCCCAAAACGGCGGGTCGCATCAGACAGGCATGTCGCATGAGGAGCACCCAGTTCGATGACCGTTCCCCTTACGAAGAAAAGTTGCAGAAGGATTGGCAAGGTGCTACCACTCTTGACGATGCGTGCGGCCGCAGACAGTTCACAAGACTCAACTCCGGGTTATCGCCACGTCCGAAATTGATGCCAGTTCCAAGTGAAGCTCTGGGACCGTTGCGAGTTCTCCGCCAGGCAGGCAAATCGGCAAATCTCAGTGGGAGAAAAACACGTGGAAGGTCCCAGCATGAGACATTGTTTTCTTGAAGCGTCGTCTAAAGTGCTGCTGGTCCTTGTCGTTTGTACGCTGTCCAACGCACAAACCACGAAGCCCGACGATGGGCTTTCGATCGCGGCAGGGGCCAATGTTTCTCGCACGCGGGTAGCCGACGGTTTGCAGACACAGGATTACTTGAGCAGCTTGGAAAAAAAGGCGCTTGATGATCAAACGCCGGGATACATTAGCGGGACCATTCTTGATCAGTCTGGAGCAGTGAACGTCGGAGCCGATGTGCGCCTTACTGACGAAGGCCAAGCTTTGCACCAGGAGGTAAAGTCAGGCGGCAATGGAGAATTTCTGTTCGCCAATGTCACTGCGGGATCCTTTCAAGTGACAGTTAAATCGCCAGGCTTCGCGACGCGAGAATTCGCTGCAACTCTGCGACCCGGCGAAGCCTATTTAATCCCTCCGATTATCTTGGCGGTAGCCCCGGCCTTGACCGAATTGGGAGTGAGAGACAGTCCGCTCACACTAGTTCAGGCGGCAGATATGCAGATTGGCGAACAGGAGAAACAACGCGTACTCGGTTTCATTCCAAATTTTTACGTGAGCTACGACCGCGACGCGCTCCCCCTCAATGCAAAGCAGAAATTTAGGCTTGCCTGGAAGACAACGGCGGACCCCTTCACAATTGTGGGAGTTGCCGCGCTCGCCGGAATTGAGCAAGCCACAAATGCTTTCGACGGATATGGGCAGGGCATGCAAGGCTACTTCAAGCGCTTAGGCGCGTCCTACGCTGACGTGGTCACCGGGACGTATATTGGAAGCGCCATCCTGCCGTCTCTGCTGAAACAAGATCCGCGCTATTTCTACAAGGGAACTGGCAGCACCCGATCGCGGCTGCTGTACGCCCTCGCGACTCCGGTGATTTGCAAAGGCGACAACATGCGCTGGCAGCCGAATTATTCGAATGTCGCCGGAGCTTTAGCTTCAGGCGGCATCTCATACCTCTACTATCCACAAAGTGATCGCAATGGCGCCGCACTAGTGATGCAACACTCGTTGATCAGGCTGGGTGAAATGGCTTTCGAGGGCGTGATTCAAGAGTTCTTGGTTCGAAGATTCACACCACACGTTCGAGACCGCGCGTCAAAACGGCGCTAAGGCATGAGAGCGGGTGCCGGCTATCAGAGCCAGGTGACTAGAAAGCGCCGATGGGCACACTATCATTCAGCCCAAGCTCGAGGGTGCTTGTGCCCCACGATCCTATTCACTCCCACGAGCCACGAAGACGGCCTGCCACTCGAACCGCGATCAGCGCCTTCAAGGAGGTCAGCAGAAGAACTTCAAGTTTGCGTAACCAATTCATTGCGGGGGCTCACAAGCTCTGATGTTGGATGTGGGGGTCTTCTGTTGCAACCGAAGTCCAATCGACAGGCTCAGAATGAACGTAGAAGCGGGTCTGGTGCATAGGCAACTGGCAAAAGCTGCAGTCGCTGCTCGGGAGTAACTAGATTTGCGCGTGGGGTTGGATTCAAGTTGAACATCTTGTGCTACTTCTTGTGCTACTTCGGCAGCTAACCTCGTGGGCTCAAACACCTCAAGTCTTAGCACTGATATTTCTGCCAGTTACTTAGGAGAACTGCTGCTTATAGTTTGCACCCATTCGTGATCAGACCTGCTGCTGAGTAAGCTGTGGTGATATCGGACAGACGGTGAAATCAGGCATGTGCAAACGAGATCAGGGCAACCTCTGTGAGACCTGAGGCATGCACACCCTGATACGCTCTGCCTCGAGAATCGCTGTTGTAGTCATGTCCCTGGCGTGGGTGAGCGCCGGGCAGCAAGTCGACATCCGAACCCTGATTTCGAGCGGCAACCTCGAAGAGATGCGATGGCCGAATTTCAGCGACTATCGCAACTCAATTCAGGAGTTCTACGAGCCAACCGGATTCACTCCTGCGTGGGTACAGGCCTCGCAACCGCTGCCGCAGGCCCTTTCACTGATCGAACTCTTCAGGAATGCCTGGAGGAAGGGTCTCGACCCCGAGGATTACGACGCTTCGCGGTGGGAGCAGAGAATCGGTGCTCTCCAAAGCTCGGCTGGTGGAACGGCGGTAGCACGTTTCGACGTGGCACTCACTGTCTGCACCATGCGCTATGTGTCCAACTTGCGCATAGGGCGGATCAATCCGCGACATTTTCAGTTCGGGTTGGAAGTAGAACACAAGAGGTACGACCTTGCGCAGTTTCTACGTGACCAAATCTTGACCACTTCGAACCTGCAGCCAGTCTTTGACGAGGTTGAGCCTCCATTTGCGGGCTATCGTCGGACGGAGCAGGCGCTCGCGCGCTACATCGAATTGGTACGGACTGACGATGGCGAGAAACTTCCTGCGGTTACGAAGGCTATTGATCCCGGCCAGGCATACGCGGGGACGGCCCGTCTCGCCCGTTTGTTGCGACTCGAAGGCGACCTGGCAGAGAGTGTCAATCTTCCGGGAGACGCTCACACCTACGACGTGCAGCTGGTCGAAGCGGTCAAGCACTTCCAGCGCCGACATGGCCTGGATGCCGATGGCCGCCTCGGTCCCTCCACTGTCAAACAACTGAATGTGCCGCTGCAGCATCGGGTGCTTCAACTCCAGCTCACGTTGGAGCATTGGCGCTGGTTGCCCGCCGAGTTTTCTGCGCCGCCGATCATTGTGAATATTCCGGATTTCCACTTGCGCGCCTTCGACGAACAAAACAATGTCGTGATGGACATGCGCGTAGTGGTAGGGAAAGCGATTCGAACGCAGACTCCGGTCTTCACGCGCGAAATGACCTACGTTGTCCTGCGTCCCTATTGGAACGTTCCTCCCAGCATTCTCCGCGGCGAAATCGTTCCGGCGATTCAGCGCGATCGCGGTTACATTACCCGAAAAAACTACGAGGTAACCACGCCGGGCGGCGAGGTCGTCACGTCAGGAGAGATTTCCGATGAAGTACTGGCGCAACTGCGCGCGGGACAACTAGCCGTCCGGCAGAAACCCGGTCCCTCCAACGCGCTGGGCTTGATCAAACTGATATTCCCCAACGAGCACAACGTCTATCTTCATAGCACGCCTTCTCAGAATCTTTTCTCGCGCTCGCGCCGTGATTTCAGCCACGGCTGCATTCGGGTGGAAAAGCCCGCCGAACTGGCGACCTGGGCACTAAGGAACAATCCCGGCTGGACTCTGGAAAAAGTACAACAAGGAATGCAAGGAGAAAAAGATAACGTTACCGTGAACCTGGTGAAGCGAGTCCCGGTCTTCGTTGTCTACGGGACGGCACTCGCCTATGAGAACGGCGACGTTCACTTCAGCGATGACATTTACGGATACGATGCCACGCTGGCGGCGGCCCTGGCTAAGGGCTATCCTTACCCGTAAGTCGGCCCACAACTACCAGCGCCGAACGCGCCCCACATCCACGTGAACAAAATCCGACGCTGGGTAGTAGCCGACACCGCCTCGATGCAGCGCCAGGGCAACATCTCTCAGTTGTGCGGTAGGAATTCCAGGCACTCGGATGTCGATGGCCATTGCCTGCATGTGAAGACTGTGGCGGGCCACACCGCGTCCGCGAGTGCGAAGGAATTCGTTGCTCCAGGGAGTGCGGTAACCGCAGACGACGTCAATCTCAAGATCGGGGTTCCCGAGCATGGCCGTCAACTCGTGCAGGAGATCGAACAATCGAGGGTCGAACTCATGAATCTCTCCGGTGCGGTGGTCGCGCAGATAGCTGTCCAATCGCGCCAGGGAATCCTGATTGTAGCCTTCGCCATCGCGGTAAACGATATTCAGTCGCTCTCGAGTATGTGTGTGGAAGAAATGCAGGCGGTAAAGATCGTTCGAGACGACCTGAGCTTTTGGCTCGATGGCACGGGAAACCGGTCCAAGGAAAACCAGCGACAACAGGATTGAGTGATAAATACTCCTCAGAGACCAGGGCAAAGCAAAGAACTCCCGACAATTGAGTGGCCACCAGATCTTGGCCTCGCTTCATATTGTACCGTTAAGTCGCATTCGATCAGGTTACAAGCGGCGATGCGGCGAAGAAATCCGCATGGTCGCCAACTGGCAGTTTTCGCAGTGGCGTTTGGCGCCCTCCGCGACCATCCTGTGGTTGGTGGATCCCATCACATTCGTCAGGTTCTCAAGAGTGCTGGTCGCTCGATTCGTACCTCTGAGTCGATCCATTTTGTTCTCCCTGCTCGGACCTCTGATTCTCGGTCTCTTCTTAGGAGTCTTCGGAGCCCCGGGTTGCGCGGGATACTCAGTTCTCACACACGAGGCTATTATCGATGCCGCGTGGAAGGACGGAATTGAGCCGCTACTCTTGCGCCGGTTCCCCGGCGCGACTTCGGAAGAACTGCTGCAGGCTCACGGTTATGCTTATGGCGGTTCACTTATTCAAGATCTGGGCTACTACCCATTCGGCAGTCGATTCTTCAGCGATCTCACGCATTATGTCCGCAGCGGTGACTTTGTGCTTGCTTTACTCCAAGAATCACGCGATCTAGATGAATATGCGTTCGCGCTCGGGGCGCTATCGCATTACGCTGCCGACACCTCGGGTCACCAACTTGCCACGAATCCAGCGGTTGCAATCATGTATCCCGGGCTGGCAAAGAAATATGGCCCCGTGGTTACGTACGTGGAGAAGCCGTCCGCACACATGAAGGTGGAGTACGGTTTTGACGTGGATCAGGTTGCCGAAGGAAATTACGCGTCGAAAGCCTATCACGACTTTATTGGCTTTGAGGTTTCAAAGCCGGTCCTTGAACGAGCGTTTTTGAGAACTTATGCGCTCGACATGTCGAGCGCATTTTTCAGTGTGGATATGTCCATTGGCAGCTATCGCCATGCCGTTTCAAAGGTTATTCCGAAGATGACCAAAGTGGCGTGGCATCTGAAGAAAGATGAGATTCAGAACAGCCACCCCAGCGAGACCAAGAAACAATTCATCTACCACGTCTCCAATTCCGGGTACCGCAAGGAGTGGGGCCACCTCTACGAAAAACCAGGCTTCTCCTCCCAACTTGCGGCGTTTTTCATGCGTTTAATACCAAAAGTTGGTCCGTTCAGCGGCCTCGCGTTTCATCCCCCCACGCCGGCCGTTGAACAGTTGTATATGGGCAGCTTCAACGAAGCCCTAAACCGCTTTCGAGCGCTGCTTCTTGAGCAACAGGAACATCGGCTCCAATTGGCCAATGACAATCTGGACACGGGAGCAGTCACTGCACCAGCCGCCTACAGACTCACTGACAACACTTACGCCAAGTTGCTCAGCAAAACGAGTGGCAGACCTGTGCCGGACTCACTGCGACGAGACTTACTTTCCTACTATCTCGACCTTGCAAAGCCTTTTGCAACCAAACAGAACTCCAAAGCTTGGCATGACCTCGTCAAAGAACTGGATACGCTGAAATCAACACCCGCGGTCGGAATGTCGCTCCCTACTGAGTCACCCCGACTGTCGGCTTGTCTGATGCGCAACTTTCGATGTGAGCCGACTAAGACAGTCGGGGCAGAGATCGGTTTCGTCGCACTCGATGGTGGTCGCGATCGATGGATCAATTCGACGCTCAGCATGCGTCCTCTTGGATTGTCCTTGCCCGACTTGCGATCGCCGAGTCGAATCGGGATAGCTGATCCGATCAGGCGATTTATAGTCATAGAGAATTGATCGCCCGGTCAACGAGCGCCAAGGCGGTTCAACGCCACCTTTCCAGTCTAAATTCCATCCTCTTGACGCTCCGACTGCAACCTTTGACAGATCTCGCATCGATACGAGCAGCTTAGGATAAGGTTTGATCCTGTTGGTAGGCAATTGCAACTTCTTCGACAGATTTGCGTTTTGCGGAGAAAGCATCGGATGAGGAAACAAGTCATACACACAATACTCTCCGGGCTCATGTGTGCGTTGGGATGTGCACAAAGAGTACAGATCCATGGAGAAGCCCCTGTGATGCATTTGCAGTCCACCGATCACGGCGAGTGGTGGAAACACGCGTTGGCTGGAAATTTCGAGGATGCATGGAAGAACATCATCGAACCAGGGTGGATGAAGGGACGGGCAAACGGTTGCGGCCTTTCGGGATCGCGGCTGCTGGACATTGTGTCAAGGGGGCGAGACACGCGGCATCGTACAGTGGCGTTGTGGCAATTGCCGGGCAGCCACAACTTCTTTTTTATTTCAGGGATGACGATCGATGCGGACGGCGCGCCGAATGCATACAATCGCGACGATACTGGACTTGATGCATTGGCAAATGCTGGTGCGCCAACTCATTGGGACGGCGTCATTATCGATCGACACGGCAATCCTTTGATTCAGCAAAAGAACGATCCCTTTCCCGGTTACTACATCTCGTGTACTTCCCTTTCAGACGAAACCAAGTACTTCACTGACCCCAGTGCGTATGTGGACGCGTCGAAGATTCCGTATGTAGTGTTGCCGCAAGGCGTAGCGGAACATGGAGGGGCGAAGTTGGGCGATTTCGCAGTGGTCATGAATCTCCGGAATAGCAAGTCGTCCTTCGCGATCTACGCGGATACTGGAACCCTAGGTGAGGGCTCGGTCGCGCTGGCTGACGCCCTGGGAATCTGGTCCGATGCGCGCCACGGAGGTGCGTCT
>Ga0136846_1211347_pt1 | contig 15430 bp, 17 predicted proteins | sample HopSoiMetagenom2_FD_96841 | JGI IMG/M metagenome (GOLD analysis project Ga0136846, IMG submission 96841) | Grasslands soil microbial communities from Hopland, California, USA - 2 Assembly 2016 (version 4) | ecosystem: Environmental > Terrestrial > Soil > Grasslands | place: USA: Hopland... | reverse complement strand
GTCCGGCCACCTGGTCTCGACCCGGGTGTCGTCGATGAGGAGCACGGTTCCGGTCCGACCGGCGTCCATGCAGGGGCCGTAGCCCCGCTCGTACTGCAGCTCGTCGGCGTCCAGCGCCAGGCGGCCGGTGTAGGCGGCCGTCCATCCCTTGTCGTCGCGCACCAGTGTGTTCGACACCTCGTCCGCTCCGGGCACGGCGTCCTTGGCGATCTGCACGAACTGCTGCAGCACCTCCTCCAGCGGCCGGTTGTTCAGCCGGATGCCGAGCAGGGCCGTCGCGGTCGAGGCGGACAGGCGGGACATGCGGTGCAGCGTACGTCGGTCACCGCACCCCGTCGCCCGGCGACCGACGTGCACCGGGTCAGTCCGCGGCGAGCTCACTGCGCAACCGGCTCAACGTGCGGGACAGCAGCCGCGAGACGTGCATCTGGGAGATCCCCATCTGCGCGCCGATCTCGGTCTGCGTCAGGCCGCCGAAGAACCGCAGCACGAGGATCCGGCGTTCCCGGCTGGGTAGCGCGTCGAGCAACGGCGCGAGGGCCTCGCGGTGCTCTACCAGGTCGTAGTCCTCCTCGACCCGGGCGAGAGACGTGTCGAAGCGCAGCCGGTCGCCGCCGTCGTCGCCGTCGAAAGCCGGCTGGTCCAACGAGACCGTGTGCGAGACGCCCTGCGCGGACAGCGCCTCCAGCACGGTCTCGACCTCCACGCCGAGATGTGCCGCGATCTCGCTGGGCCGCGGCGCACGGCCGTGGCGCTGGGTCAGCCGGCCGGCCGCGTCGTACACCATCGACTGCACGGCACGGATCCGCCGCGGCGTCCGGATCGGGTGCGCCCGGTCCCGGAAGTACCGCAGCACCTCGCCCGTGATCGTCGGCACGGCGAAGGAGAGGAAGTCGATGCCACGAGCCGGGTCGAACCGGTCGACGGCCAGCACGAGCCCCACGGCCGCGACCTGTTCGACGTCCTCGGGGTGATCGCCGCGGTGGGCGAACCTCCGCGCGATGTTCCGCGCGAGCTGCAGGTGCCCGGAGATCAGTTCGTCGCGCAGTCGCTCCCGGCGCGGGTCGTCGTCGGGGAGCGCGGCACGCTCCACGAAGAGCGGAGCGAGGTGCTCGAACCCGGGACGGGGTGTCGGCGGGGTGGGGCTGACGGGTGTGGTGCGGACAGCGGCTACGGACATGGGCCACCTCGAGTACGTCGTCGATGTGGCCGCCCTGTCGGACCGGAATCCAGCTTACGCCGGTGTTCCACGGGCGGCGAACGCGCTCGCAGCGCACCCGTCGAGGGCCTGCACCTCGACGACGGTGTCGAGTGCGGTGATGGCGAGGATGCGGCGGACCTGCGCCGGAACGGCGGTGAGCCGCGCCCGACCACCGACCTGTCCGGCCCGGAAAGCAGCCTCCCGGAAGGCGGTGAGGCCGGCCGCGCCGACGAAGGTCACACCGGAGAGGTCCAGGTCGATCTGCCGGTGGCCGGAGTCGAGAAGGCCGTACACGCACCGGACGAGCCGCGGGGCGGTGCGGCAGTCCAGCTCTCCGCCGACCAGCACCCGGGTGCAGGGATCAGCGCCGACGACGTCGATCGTCAGACCGTCCCGGTCGTCGACCGTGTCGCCCGACAGGTGCGATGGAGGTTGCGTCGTCATCGGTCGGCCCCGATCGCCGGCAGGTCGGCGGCGCGTCGGACGACCCGAGCGCTCACCAGGAGCAGCGGCTGTGGGCCCAACCTGGGCACAGTCTATCGGGCGGTCGCAGCGGCTGCGTCCTCCAACCGCTGCGACCTTGACCCCCCGGCTCCCGGGTGTCGGCGAGGCCCGGCTCCAGTAGACCCGATCACAACGGGGCGGCCCGGTGCGGGTTCGTCGGCGGGCGGCCGGGCGGCGGGTTAATGTTTCCGTCGCCCGCTCGGATCGTCGTGTCCCCTCCGCAAGGAAGGCGTGACCCACACCGAGGGGGGATGGCGTCCGGCAGCGCGGCGCGCGGTCTGCAGTGTCCTGCAGGCCGGCCGTTGCGTGGGCGAGGAGGCCGAGTACGTGCAGGAGTCGGGTCTTCGTGATGCCCGCCATGCCGCCCTGGATCTTCAGACACTGCTCGTCGCCGCCGCCGAGGTCGAGTCGTTCCTCGGCGAGGTGGCGCGGCGGGCCGCGGTCGCGGTCCGCCGGGTGCAGTCCTGTGGGATCACCGTGCAGGGCGGTGCCTCGTCCCCGGTACTCGGTGCGACCACCGACGAGCTGGCCTACCGCATGGATGCGGCGCAGTACGAGGTCGACGACGGCCCCTGCCTGACCTGCCTGCGTCGTGGCGTGCCGGTGTCCGTCCCCGACATCCGCGCCGACCAGCGGTGGCCTGCCTTCACCCGGCGAGGCGCGCAGGAAGGAGCAGGCAGCTCGCTGTCGGTGCCGCTCGTGGTGCGGGAGAAGACCGTGGGCGCGCTCAACCTGTACAGCCGGACGACCCACGGTCTGTCGGAGGCCGACCGCACCCTCGCGACGGAGTTCGCGCGCCACGCCGCCGCCGTGGTGGCACTCGCCGCGCAGCGCGCGGACCACGAGCTACGCGAACACCACCTCGAGAACGCCCTGCGCTCCCGCTCGATCATCGACCAGGCGATGGGCGTGCTGATGGGACAGGCGCACGTGACTGCCGAGGAGGCCTTCGAGATGCTGCGCCGGAGGTCCCAGCACTCCAACACGAAGCTGCGGGACGTCGCGGCGACGATCGTCGCCGACGCGGTGCGGCACCGCTGAGAGACGATCACCCGGGCGCATCCGCCTCAGGGCACGCCCGCGAGCGCCGATGCCGCTACGGTCGCGACGTGGCCTCTCACGACCCCGCGTCGGACCCCGGGCGCATCGTGCTGCTGCGGCACGGCCAGACCGAGTGGTCGGCGTCCGGGCAGCACACCAGCCGCACGGACATCCCCCTGACCGACCGCGGTCGCGTCCTCGCGGAGGAGACCGCCGAACTCGGCAGACGCATCCTCCGCGACCGCACACCCGCACTCGTCCTCACCAGCCCGCGGGCGCGGGCGCGGACGACCGCCGAGCTGGCGGGTCTGCACGCCGACCGGGTCGACGACCGGCTCGTCGAGTGGGACTACGGCAGCTACGAGGGACTCACCACCGACCAGATCCGGGCCGACCAGCCGGGCTGGTCGATCTGGGAGAACGGCGCGCCGGGGGGCGAGTCGCCCGATCAGGTCGGCAGGCGGGCCGACGACCTGATCGCCGACATCACGGCGACCCTGGCCGACGGCGACGTCGTCCTCGTCGGGCACGGCCACTTCAGCCGCGTCCTGATGACGCGCTGGATCGAGCTGCCCGTCGTCGAGGGAGCCCGGTTGATGATGGACGCGCCGGCCTGGGCGGTGCTCGGGCACTACCACGGCGACGTCCGCTGCCTCGACCACGTCAACCTGCACTCGCTCGGCTGACGGCTCGGATGACCACCGGGATGACTGCTGGGATGAGGGTGACGATCCGGCCCGTCGAGAAGCACGACGTCGACGCCGTCGTCGGGCTCGTGCACGAGCTGGCCGACTACGAGCGGGCGTCGGAACACTGCCTGCTGACCGCCGACCAGCTCCACACGGCGCTGTTCGGGCCGTCGCCCGCGTTGTACGGGCACGTCGCGGAGGTCGCCGACGAGAACGGGCGGGCCACGGTCGTCGGCTGCGCGCTCTGGTTCCTCAACTTCTCGACCTGGCGGGGCGTCCACGGCCTCTACCTCGAAGACCTGTACGTCCAGCCCGCGCACCGCGGCTCCGGGATCGGCCGGGCGCTGCTCGCCCGGCTCGCGGCCGTGTGCGCGGAGCGGGGGCTGGCCCGGCTGGAGTGGGCGGTGCTCGACTGGAACGCCCCGTCGATCGGCTTCTACCGGTCGCTGGGAGCGGTGGAGATGGACGAATGGACGGTGTTCCGGCTCGACGGCGCGGCGCTCGCAGCGCTCGGCAAGGAGTCGTGACGGCACCGGCCGATTCCGGCGGCGGAGCTACCGCTCGTCGCCCATCGACCACGCCCGCGACCGCTCGCTGATCAGCAGCATGAACGCCGCGGCCACGACGACCCCGGCGACCAGTCCGAGCACCAGCTGCTGCGAGGGCCCGATCAGCGAGTAGACCACCGGCAGCAGCAGGAGCTGGGTGACGATCGCCGGCGTGCGCGCCCAGCGGCGACCGGTCACGAGCCCGGCGGCCACCGCGCCGAGCGCGACCGCGACCAGGAGGAAGAACACGGCCTCGCCCACCACCGCGCCCATGCCCAGTTGCGTCGCGGTGGCCCGCATGGCGAGCACGACGGCGAACGCCGCTGCGGCGAGCGCCTCGAGCCCCACGAGCGCCCCGGCGGCGCGGACCGGCACCGGCGGAGCCTCCCGGGTAGGGGCGGGTGCTGGGCGGTCGTCGCGAGCCACGGTGCCGAGGATAGGCGGGGCTACGCTGCCGGAGTGCGCGCGCTGCTGGTGGTGAACCCCAACGCCACGACGACGACCGCCGCGGGCCGCGACGTCCTGGCGCACGCACTCGCCAGCGAGCTCAAGCTGGAGGTCCTCGTCACCCGCTACCGCGGGCACGCCGCCGAGGCCACGGCACAGGCCGTGCGCGACGGTGTCGAGCTGCTGGTCGCGCACGGCGGCGACGGCACGGTCAACGAGGTCGTCAACGGGATGCTGCAGGGGATGGGCGGTCCCGTCGGCCCCGGTCCCGGCGAGCGGGTGTCGCTGCCCCGTGGCAAGAGGCGGTCACCACGCCTGCCGTGCGGACCCGCCCTCGCCGTCGTCCCCGGCGGCTCGGCCAACGTCTTCGCCCGCGCCCTGGGCACGCCGCGCGACCCGGTCGACGCCACCGCGCAGCTCCTGCACGCGCTCGGAGCCGGACGCAGCAGACTCGTCGGTCTCGGCCGAGCCGACGACCGGTGGTTCACCTTCAACGCGGGGATGGGCTGGGACGCCGACGTCGTCGCCGAGGTCGAGCAGATGCGGTTCCGCGGGCTGGCGGCCACCCCGCTGCGGTACGCGGCGACGGGGCTGCGGCAGTACTACCGGCAGTGGCGCGATCCCAAGCCGATGACCGTCGAGGTGCCGGGGCTGCTCGAGCCCACCCCGGTCCGGGTGGCGTTCGTCAGCAACACGTCGACGTGGACCTATCTGGGCTCCCGTCCGGTGCACACCAACCCCGGAGCGTCGTTCGCCACCGGCCTGGGTCTGTTCGCCATGCAGAGCCTGGGGATCGGGACGGTCGCCCACGTGCTGCACGAGATCCTGCGCTCCGGGGGCGACCCGAAGGGCCGGCACGTGATCCGCCACGACGCGGTTTCGCTGGTCAGAGTCTCGTGCGAGACCCCGGTGGCCCTGCAGTTGGACGGCGACCACCTGGGTGAGCGCAGCGAGGTGGAGTTCCTCTCCGTACCCGAGGCGTTACGCGTCGTCGTCTAGTGACGACGCGTCGTCGCCCCAGGGGTGCTGTTCGTCGCAACCGGGGTGGGCACCCCCCCGGAATACGTGGAAAGCCCGGTCCGTTCGTCGATTGCGGCGTACCGTCGGACTGCAAAGGGCTCGCACCTGGGGAAATGTTGGCCCAAGGTAGTGCTCAGAGACACAAGGAGCGACGGCGGGGAACTTTCCCGCATGGTCCATCGTCGGTCGGGTAACCGGGCGCGGTGGGCAGGGATCGGATCGCTCATTGCACTCGGGCAGGGTCACCGTAACCGACGGTGTCGCGGCTCGTTGCGATGGGAGGGTGAGGGTGCTCACCCGCTGCAACCGAATCCCTTGAAGAACGTCTGCGCTCGTGAAACGATTCACAAGCGCGGAAACACCGTGTCAACGATCGGCGCGACCCCGATCGCGCATTACGAGGAGCAGAGCAACATGGATTGGCGTCACCGCGCGATCTGCCGCGACGAGGACCCGGAGCTGTTCTTCCCTGTGGGGACCAGCGGACCGGCCCTACTGCAGATCGCCGAAGCCAAGTCCGTCTGCCGGCGCTGCCCCGTGGTCAGCGAGTGCCTCACGTGGGCTCTCGAGAGCGGCCAGGACGCGGGCGTCTGGGGCGGCATGAGCGAGGACGAGCGGCGGGCCCTGAAGCGCCGCAACGCGCGTACTCGCGCACACACCGCCTGACGGATCGGCGAGAGCAAGACCAGCACAGGCACGCAACCCGACACTCCCCCACCGCGGGCCCGGTTGCCGGACACCACCCGGCTCCGGGCCCGCGGTCGTCGCGACCGGAACGTCGTCCCCGGTCGGGGTGCGACCGGCGTTCTGGTCGTGGTGACCGCACGGCGCCGCGCCGACGCGACCTCGGCACGGTGTCAACGGTCACGTCGTGAAGCTTAACGGCCCCTCAGCGGGAGGCTGATGACGGCCTCCGTCCCGCCCCCCGGCCGTGGCCGGACCAGGAGCGAGGAGTCGAGCTCCGAGCCGAGCAGGGTCCGCACGATCTGCAGACCGAGCCCCTCGGAGTGCTCCGGATCGAAGCCCTCCGGCATCCCCGTGCCGTCGTCGGCCACCACCACGTCCAGGCCTCCGGCCGACCGTTCGGCGTGCACGCAGACCTCGCCCGTCGTCCCCGGCGCGAAGGCGTGCGCCATGGCGTTGTGCACCAGCTCGGTCAGCACGAGCACCAACGGCGTGGCCAGCGCGGCCGGCAGGGTGCCGAAACTGCCCTCACGGCGCACCTTGGCCCGCGACTCGGCCGTCGCTCCGTCGCCGATCGCCGGCAGCACGGTGTCGACCAGTTCGTCGAGGTCGACGAGCTCGTTGACCGACCCCGACAGCGACTCGTGCACCAGCGCGATCGAGTTGACCCGCCGCACGCTCTCGGCCAGCACCCGTTGCGCCTCCGGGATCGCGGTGCGCCGGGCCTGCAGGCGCAGCAGCGCGGCGACCGTCTGCAGGTTGTTCTTGACCCGGTGGTGGATCTCCCGGATGGTCGCGTCCTTGCTCAGCAGCGCCAGGTCGCGGCGGCGCAGGTCGGTGACGTCGCGGACGAGCACCAGCGCGCCCGCCGAGGTCCCGCGCGGCCGCAGCGGCAACGCGCGCACCAGCATGACGGCCCCGCGGGCCCGCACCTCCATCCGCAGCGAATGCCGCCCGTCGAGCGCGGACTCGATCCGGTCGGCGACCTCCGCCGCGTCGAAGGGGTCGCGCACCAGCGTGCGCGTGACGTCGGCGAGCGACAGCCCGACGAGGTCGCTGGCGTGCCCCATGCGGTGATAGGCCGAGAGCGCGTTCGGGCTGGCGTAGGCGACGTGGCCGTGCGCGTCGAGCCGGATCAGCCCGTCGCCCGCGCGGGGGCTGGTGTCCGCGCCGGCGACCGACGACGGGGGCGGGAAGTTGCCGTCGGCGATCATCTGGCACAGATCGGACGCACTGCCCAGGTAGGCGATCTCCATCGGGCTGGGCACGCGGGGCATGGCGAGGTTCGTGTCGCGCGACAGCACGGCCAGCACGACGTTGCCCCGCCGGACGGGGATCGTCTCGCGCCGCACCGGGACCTCCAGGTGCCAGCGCGGGTCTTCGTCGCGGCAGATCCGCCGCTCGGTGGCGGCCCGCCGCAGCTGCGGGTTCTCTGCCGCGTCGACGCGGGCCGCGACGACGTCCTTGGGATACGCGGTCGGGGCGGTGGTCGGGCGGGCCTGCGCCACGCACAGCCACTCGGTGGCCGCCGAGGCGTCCGTGCCGAGCGGCACCCACAGCAGGAAGTCGGCGAACGACATGTCGGCGAGCAACTGCCACTCGGCGACGACGCGCTGGAGGTGCTCCACTGCCTCGCCGCTGAGCCGGCTGTGCTCGGCGAGCAGCTCGCTCAGCGTGGACACGTGCCGTCCCTCCCTCGTGCGGCCACCAACGGCCCCCATCCCACCACGTGCGAAACTCGGGGCACGCAGTAGGAGACGGGGAAGGAGGAACTCATGTCCCGTCGGGCACGTAAGCGCCGCGACCGCAAGAAGGGCGGCGCCAACCACGGCAAGCGGCCGAACACCTGAGCAGTGGGGCGGGAACCCGCACGGGTTCCCGCCGCCTCAGAACGACTGCTCGAGCCGGGACGTGCGCACCTCGACGACGGTGCCCTCCGGCCCGGACTCGACCGTGACCTCCGCGGTCTCCAGCACGATGTCGCGGATCGACTGCCGCAGACGGTTCTTCAGCCCGTCCGGAGCGTGCTCGCCGGAGCACTTGGTGGCGAGGAGCTTCTTGAGCTTCTCGTCGAGGCCGTACTCCGCGAGGCACGGCGTGCACTCGTCGAGGTGGCGCTCCAGCAGCTTGCGCCGCGCGTCGTCGCACTCGTGGTCCAGGAACAGCCACACTTCGGCCAGCACCTCCGCACAGTCCGTCTCGTGCGGCTTCCCGCAGCTCATCGAGCCACCTCCTGGCCGCGCAGGAACCCGCGCTCGCGGGCGGTGTCGGTGAGGATGTCGCGCAGCTGTCGACGGCCGCGGTGCAACCGCGACATCACGGTGCCGATCGGCGTGCCCATGATCTCGGCGATCTCCTTGTAGGCGAACCCCTCGACGTCGGCCAGGTACACCGCCATCCGGAAGTCCTCCGGCAGTGCCTGGAGGGCCTCCTTCACCGTGGTGTCGGGCAGCCGGTCCAGGGCCTCCATCTCGGCCGACGGCAGGCCTTGCGAGGTGTGCTCGCCGGCCTGGGCGATCTGCCAGTCCGTGATCTCCTCGGTGGGCGCCTGGATGGGCTGGCGCTGCCGCTTGCGGTAGCCGTTGATGTAGGTGTTGGTCAGGATGCGGTACAGCCAGGCTTTGAGGTTCGTGCCGGCGCGGAACGTGCCGAACGCCGAGTACGCCTTGAGGAACGTCTCCTGGACGAGGTCCTCGGCATCCGCGGGGTTGCGCGTCATCCGCAGCGCGGCGCCGTAGAGCTGGTCGATCAGCGGCATCGCGTCGCGCTCGAAGCGCGCTGCGCGCTCCTCGGCCGTCTCCTGCTGCTGGTCGACGCGGGCTGTTCCGTCCACACTGCCGTCTGTGCTCATGTCCGTGGCAGCCGTGTCGGCGCGTTCGACCGGACCGGCCCCGTTCTGCTCACTGGCGCCGGTGGGCACCGGATTCCCGGGCACCGCGCTCCTTCCACTGCGGGCCGGCGGACCGGCCGCGGGGGCGACCGCCGGGGCGACCGCATGACGAGCCGAGCGTACGCGCTCGACTCTCGGCGGGCCGGACGACGGTGCGTCCATCACTGCGAGCATCACGATCGTGGCAACGCGGCCGGTGGCGACGTGATTCCCGGCCGCTACTGTCGCGTGGTGGCAGGCACGGGGACCCCGGCGACGGCGCTGCTCGCGAAGCAGAAGGTCGGGCACCGGGTGCACACCTACACCCACCGCGGCGGGCAGGCCTACGGCCCGGAGGCCGCCGACCAGCTCGGCCTCGAGCCCGCGCGGGTGTTCAAGACCCTCGTCGCGGAGGTCGACGGCACGCTGACCGTGGGCATCGTCCCGGTGTCGGCGACGCTGGACCTCAAGGCACTGGCGGCGGCGGTCGGCGGCAAGCGGGCGCGGATGGCCGACATCGCCGCGGCCGAGCGGGCCACCGGCTACGTCGCGGGCGGCATCTCGCCGCTCGGGCAGCGCAAGAGGCTGCGGACCGTGATCGACTCCTCGGCCCAGGACCTCGCGACGATGTTCTGCAGCGGCGGCCGCCGCGGGCTGGAGGTCGAGCTCGCCCCTGCCGATCTCGCCCGTCTGACCGGTGCGGTGTTCGCGCCGATCGCCGGCTGACGACACATTCTGAGTACACCTCAGCGACACGACCCGGTCTGATGAGGGTTCGTGCTTCCGGGATCCGCGTTCCGGGCCCGATCATGAGCGGCGTGGCCGACACCCTCGCTGAGCGGGCCCGCACGCTGTTCCAGACGTGGGGCACCCGCGGGACGGCGCCGCGGCCTCTCCCGCCGGACCTCGTCCGCGCCGTCTACCAGTTGTGGCTGGTCGCGTTCGCCCTCAAGGTGCTCGGGGCGTCGTGGGACATGTCATGGCACTTCAAGTGGCTCCGCGACGACCTCGCGCCCCCGCACCTCCTCAACTCGGTGGGCACGGCGATCGTCGTCGCCCTGGTGATCGCGCACGGCTGGACGGGGCGGGCGGTGGACCGCCCGGCGCTGCAGCTGCAGCAGGTCGGGCTCGGGATCTTCCTCGTGGCGATCCCGCTGGACGTGGTGAACCACCGGATCAACGGTCTCGACCTCACGGCGTGGAGCCCGACGCACGCACTGCTCTACCTGGGTTCGGCGCTGATCCTGGCCGGGGTCGTCCGCGGGTGGTGGCTCTTCGGCTCGGGCCGGGCCCGGTTGCCGGTGCTGGTGGTGCTGTGGATGCTCGCGCTGGAATGCGTCTGGTTCCCGGCACAGCAGCAGGAGTACGGCGTGCTCGCCGTCGCCGCCTGGGACCGCGGGAGACCCGAGGCCGAACCGATCCTGCTGCAGTTCGCCGCCGACCAGATCGGCAGGCCGGTCGACCGTGCGGCCGTGCTGCACTTCGCCTTACCGACGGGGGCGTGGGTCTACCCGGTGTGGCTGCTCGCCGCCGCGGGTCTCGTGCTCGTACTCGCCCGGTGGATGATCGGCCGATCGTGGGCGGCGACGGTGGTGGCGGGCGGGTACGTGGCGTACCGCTGCGTGACGGGGGCGCTGCTCGAGGGGATCGGCTTCCCGGGGTCCGCGGTGCCGTTCGTGCTGCTGGCCCTCGGGGTGGCGATCGACACGGCCTTCCGGGCGCCGCTGCCCGAGTGGCTGCGGCCACTGCTCGGCGCGCTCCTGGCGGGGGCGGCGGTGACGGGGACGATGGTGCTGCAGCACGAGTGGCTGGCCCTGCCGCCGATCGGGCCGATCGGGCTGGTCACCGGCACGCTGCTGCTGGCGGCGCTGTGGATCGCCACGGTGCTCGGGGTGCGCACGCAGGCCTTCGCCCGCTGGGCCCGGCCCCACTGAGGCCGGGTCAGGACGGCAGGACGGTGGGGAGCCACGCTGTGACGGCGGCGGCGATGCCCGGGAGATCGGCCTTCAGCGAGTGGTCGCCTGCGAGGAGAACCACCTCGCGGCCGGGCGCGGGCGGCGGGCGGCCGAACGTGTCGCGCTCGCCCTGCACCACCAGCACCGGGACCGTCGGCTCCGCGAGCTCGGCCAGGCGGTCCTTCTCCGGTCGCCCCGGCGGGTGCACCGGGAAGGCCAGGCACAGCACCGCGACGGCGCCCACCGCCGTCGCGGTCCGGCACGCCACGCGGGCGCCGGAACTGCGGCCGCCGACCAGCAGCGGGAGCCCGGGCAGCGCGGTGCGGACGGCGGCGGCGACCGCGAGCCACGCGGCGTCGAGCTGCGCCGCAGGGGCCGGGGCCCGGCGCCCGGCGACGCGGTAGGGCTGCTCGACGTGGGCCACGTGCAGGCCGGCGGCGAGCGCGGCGGTGGTGGCCGTGCGCAGGTCCGGCGCACCGAACCCGCCCCCCGCACCGTGTCCGAGCAGGAGGACGCCGCGGGCCTCGGCCACGGGATGAACGGTCAGCCGGGCCGGACCGTGCGGGGTGTCGACGTGCCGGACGACCGGGTCGGCCACCGTGCCACCCGGCCGACGGCCGCCGGTCACTGCGGGTTCGGACCCGCCAGGAGGTCGAGCTGCAGCGGCTCGGCGACCTGCTCGGGCGGCAGGGCCTCGAGGAGCTCGGGGCCGTTGTTGCGCACGTTGTTGACCCGCGGCGAGACCGGGCGCAGCTCCATCTGCTCGACGAGCTCCGGGGACGGGGGCGCCAGCAGCGCGGCGACGGCCTCGTCGTCCGGTGTGCGGTCCGGGTCCAGCCACGCCTCCCACGCCGACGGCGGGAGCACCAGCGGCATCCGGTCGTGCACCTGGGCGAGGGGCCCGACGGCCTCCGTGGTGAGCACCGCACAGGTGACCAGGCCGTCGGCGTACTCGCCCTCCGGGTCGTCCTTGGGCTTCCAGAACTCCCACAGCCCGGCCAGGGCGATCGAGCTGCCGTCGCGGTAGTGGGTGAAGTAGGGCTGCTTGCGCTGTGTAGAACCCTTTCCTGTGGAGCCGCGCTGCCACTCGTACCAACCGTCGGCCGGGAGGATGCAACGCCGCGTCTTGAGCGCCCGCCGGAACGCCGGCTTCTGTGCAGCGGTCTCCGTCCGAGCATTGATCATGCGCGCACCGCCCGACGGGTCCTTGGACCACGACGGAACCAGCCCCCAGCGCAGCATGCGCAGCGACCGCTCGACGCGATCCGGATCGGGCGTGCCCTCCTCGTCGCGCGGGTGCCGCTCGACGACCGCGACGACCTGCTTCGTGGGCGCGACGTTAAAGTCGGCGACCTTCGCCCCGTCCGTCGCGTCGACGGCCCGGAACTCGTCGGCCAGGTCCTTGGGCGCCTTCGTCGAGGAGTAGCGACCACACATGCGTCCATCGTGGCACGGCACACCGACAGTTCCGCGAACCATGAGCGGCGCACGGGGGCGCGGTATCGGGAACCGCGGGATCGAGGCGGCCCGGGGAGTGCAGCATGGTGGCTTTGCTGCACTCCGACCGCGGTAAAGCCACCATGCTGCACTCCCGCGCACCCGTTGCGGCGCGCCGCGACCCGCCCGGCGGCCGGGCTGCATCCATCCCGATCCACCTGGGACGATGAACGGGTGAGCACCCCCTGGCCCGCGCCCGTCGCCGCCGGTCCCGTCCGCGGCCGGGTCGCCGTGCCCGGCTCGAAGTCGGTGACCAACCGCGCCCTGCTGCTCGCGGCGCTCTCCGGCGGACCCGCGAGCGTCGCCGGCGCTCCCCCCACCCGCGACACCGCGCTGATGGTCGACGCCCTGCGCACCCTCGGCGTCCCGATCACCGTCGACGGCGAGCACGTGACCGTCGCCGCGTACGACGGCCTGCGCGGCGGCGGGGCCGTCGACTGCGGGCTGGCCGGCACCGTCATGCGCTTCGTCCCACCCGCCGCGGCGCTCGCCGACGGCCCCGTCCGCTTCGACGGCGACCCCCGCGCCCGCGAGCGGCCGATGGGCACGGTGCTCGACGCGTTGCGGGCGCTCGGCGCCCGGATCGACGGCGACCGGCTCCCCTTCACACTGCACGCCACCGGCGGCCTGCCGGGTGGCGAGGTGGTGATCGACGCCTCGGCCTCGTCGCAGTTCGTCTCCGGGCTGCTGTTGTCGGGCGCCCGGTACGAGAAGGGCGTCACCGTCGTCCACGACGGCAAGCCCGTGCCGTCGCTGCCGCACATCGACATGTCGGTCGACATGCTGCGCACCGCGGGCGTGGAGGTCGACGACGCCGACGCGAACACGTGGCGCGTCGCCCCCGGCCCCATCGCCCCCCGCGACTGGACCGTGGAGCCCGACCTCTCGAACGCCGCGGTCTTCCTCGCCGCCGCCGCGGTGACCGGCGGCGAGGTCACCGTCGCCGGCTGGCCGGAGCGTTCCACGCAGCCCGGTGTGGCGATCCTGCCGGTGCTCGAGCAGTTCGGCGCGACCGTCGGGCCGGCGGCAGGCGGGATGGCCGTCCGGGGGCCCGACACCCTGCGCGGCGTCGACGTCGACCTGCACGACGTCGGCGAGCTCACCCCGACGATCGCCGCCGTCGCCGCGCTCGCGAGCACGCCGTCGCGGCTGCGCGGGGTGGCACACCTCCTGGGGCACGAGACGGACCGCCTCGCCGCGCTCGCGACCGAGCTCGCCGCGCTGGGGGGCGACGTCGAGGAGACCGACGACGGCCTGCTGATCCGGCCCGTGCCGCTGCGCGCGGGCGACCGGCCGTGGCGGGCCTACGCCGACCACCGGATGGCGACGGCGGGCGCGCTGGTCGGCCTGGTCGTGCCCGGTGTCCGGATCGACGACGTGGCGAGCACCGACAAGACCATCCCCGATTTCCCCGGCCGGTGGGCCGCCCTCGTGGAGGGGTGAACCGATCGCCCGCGAGTACGACGAGTCCGACGTCCGGGTGCGGCCCGGACGCAGCTCGCGCCCCCGGAGCAAGCGCCGGCCGGGCCACGCCGACGCGGAGCCGGCGATGGTCACCACGGTCGACCGCGGCCGCTGGACCTGCGCACCGGACGGCGACGCCTCCCGCGAACCCGTGACGGCGATGCGCGCCCGCGAGCTGGGCCGCACGCCGGTCGTCGTCGGCGACCGGGTGGGGCTGGTCGGCGACCTGAGCGGCAAGCCCGACACCCTCGCCCGCATCGTGCGGGTCGAGGAGCGGACGACGGTCCTGCGCCGCACCGCCGACGACACCGACCCCGTCGAACGCCTCGTGGTGGCGAACGCCGAGCTGCTCGTGATCGTCACCGCCGTGGCGGATCCGGTGCCGCGCACCGGGTTCGTCGACCGCTGCCTCGTGGCCGCCTACGCGGGCGGGCTGTCCCCCCTGCTCTGCCTGACCAAGGCCGACCTCGCCGATCCCGCACCGTTCGCTGCGAGCTACGCCGAGCTGGAGCTGCCGGTGATCACCACCCGGCGCGACGAGCCGGAGCGGGTGGCCGAGCTCGCGAACGCCCTGGCCGGACGGGTCTCCGCGCTGGTCGGGCACTCGGGCGTGGGCAAGTCGACGCTCGTCAACACGTTGGTGCCGGACGCCGACCGGCGGGTCGGGCAGGTCAGCGGCGTCGGCAAGGGCCGGCACACCACCGTCGCGGCGCTCGCCCTGCCGCTGCCCGCGGAGCTCGGCGGCTGGGTGGTCGACACCCCCGGGGTGCGGTCGTTCGGGCTGGCGCACGTGACCACGAACGACGTGATCGCCGCGTTCGACGACCTGGCGACGGCGATCGACGACTGCCCGCGCGGCTGCGGGCACCTCGGGCCGCCCGCGGACCCCGAGTGCGCGCTCGCCACCCTGGTCGAGCAGGGCCAGCTGCGCGCGGGTCGGCGCGCGGCGCTCCGCCGCGTCCTCGTCGCCCTGCGCCCGGTCTGAAACCTCTCGGGACCGGATCGCGCGGCACGCCACCCGGATGGTTGACGTGCCGATGATCCCCGGGCATCCTTCCGCCGCCCCTGCCCGGCCGACTGTGGAGCCCGACATGCAACCGCGGACGTTCGGCCCCTACACGGTGCTGAGCGTGCTCGGGGTCGGGCGAACCGGCCGCGTCCATCTCGGCCGCACCGACAAGGGCAGGCGGGTCGCGGTGCGGGTGATCCGCCCCGAGTTCGCGGCCGACCCGCGCTTCCGGTCCTGCCTGCAGAAGGAGATGGAGATCGTCTCCGGGATCCGCGGCCCGGGGGTCGCCGCCCTGCTCGGCGGCGACCTCGAGGCCGACGTGCCGTGGCTGGCTGCGGAGTACGTGCCGGGGCCGTCGCTGGCCACGGTCCTCGCCCAGTGCGGCCCGCTGTCCGTGGACGGCGTGCGTCGGCTGGGCGTCGAGCTGGCCGAGGCGCTCACCACCATCCACGGCGCCGGTGCGGTGCACCACGATCTCAAGCCGGGCAACGTGCTGGTCACC
>Ga0136846_1214722_pt1 | contig 15433 bp, 14 predicted proteins | sample HopSoiMetagenom2_FD_96841 | JGI IMG/M metagenome (GOLD analysis project Ga0136846, IMG submission 96841) | Grasslands soil microbial communities from Hopland, California, USA - 2 Assembly 2016 (version 4) | ecosystem: Environmental > Terrestrial > Soil > Grasslands | place: USA: Hopland... | reverse complement strand
TGAAAGTGGTTTAAGCCTCTCATTTTTTGAATGCATCTCAGAGTCTTATGTCGAATAACTAGTAGATATAGGCGGAATCCCCTCCGTTAAAAGGGTAGAGTGGAGGTCTCCTAAGGAGGCTTAAACAGAGTGGAACCGCGCAATATTTGCGTCTCTGTCAATAATGACAGGGGCGTTTTTTAATTTTTTTTGGGGGTGGGAAAAGCAATGTTTAGAAATCTTAAAGAGGACATAAAAGTAATTTTTGAACAGGATCCAGCAGCTAGGAGTTATATTGAAGTAATTCTGACTTATTCAGGACTACATGCTATTTGGTCCCACCGTCTTGCTCACACTTTGCATAAAAGAAAATTTTATTTCCTTGCCCGAGTGGTATCACAAGTAAGTCGTTTTTTTACTGGAATTGAAATTCATCCAGGGGCCATCATTGGAAAAAGACTTTTTATTGATCACGGTATGGGAGTAGTTATAGGGGAAACGTGTGAGATTGGCGACAATGTGACGATTTATCAGGGAGTTACATTGGGCGGTACAGGAAAAGAAAAGGGAAAGCGTCACCCGACCGTTCAAGATAATGCCTTAATTGCAACAGGGGCAAAGGTGCTTGGTTCCATTACAATTGGGGAGAATGCTAAAATAGGTGCAGGGTCTGTTGTTCTTCGCGATGTCCCATCTAATTCAACAGTGGTAGGTATTCCAGGAAGAATAGCAGTGCAAAATGGAGTTAAGGTGAATAAAGACTTTAATCATGCTAATATGCCTGATCCAGTGGCGGATCGACTAAAAGAATTGCAAGATGAGATCAATAAATTGAAAGTAGAGTTAGATAATCATAAGCAGGAAAGGAGTAAAGACCATCATGACTATTCAAATTTATAATACACTCACAAGGAAAAAGGAGGAATTTATCCCTCTTGAAGATGGAAAAGTAAAAATGTATGTGTGCGGACCAACTGTTTATAACTACATTCACATTGGTAACGCCCGTCCAGCAATTGTGTTTGATACAGTTAGAAGATATTTGGAATTTCGTGGCTATGATGTTCGCTACATCTCTAATTTTACGGATGTAGATGACAAACTGATTCGAGTAGCGAATGAGGTTGGTGAGGATGTTCCAACTATTGCTAATCGGTTTATTGAGGCTTATTTTGAGGATGTTACCGCATTAGGATGCAAAAAGGCCGATGTTCATCCACGAGTAACAGAAAATATGGATAACATCATTGATTTTATTCGTATTTTAATTGAAAAAGGATTTGCGTATGAATCAGAGGGAGATGTGTACTTCCATACACGTCGGTTTGAAAGCTATGGAAAACTATCACAGCAATCAATTGATGAGTTACGTGTGGGTGCCCGTATTGCTGTTGGAGAAAAGAAGCAGGATGCTCTTGATTTCGCTCTTTGGAAAAATGTGAAAGAAGGAGAAATTTATTGGGAAAGTCCATGGGGAAAAGGAAGACCTGGTTGGCATATTGAGTGTTCAGCAATGGCGAAGAAATACTTGGGCGAAACAATCGATATTCATGCAGGCGGTCAGGATTTAGCCTTTCCACATCATGAAAATGAAATTGCTCAAACAGAGGCGTTAACCGGAAAAACTTTTGCGCGATATTGGATGCATAATGGCTATATCAATATAGATAACGAAAAGATGTCAAAGTCTCTAGGGAACTTTGTTCTTGTTCATGACATTATCAAAATCCACAACCCTCAAGTATTAAGGTTTTTTATGTTATCTGTGCATTACCGCCATCCGATTAATTACACGAATGAACTGTTAGAAAATACTCGCGCAGGTCTAGATCGAATTAAAATCTCTTATCAAAACTTAAAACATCGCAAGGAAGCAAGTGCAAACTTATCGGATTCAAGCAACGAATGGTTGGAGAGAATAAAAAATTTGCGTGAGGCTTTCATTCAAGCAATGGATGATGATTTTAATACCGCTAATGGAATTTCTGTACTGTTCGAATTATCTGGTCTTGCCAATCATTATTTGCTTGAAATGAACACAGACTCAAATGTAATTGATCATTTCTTACAACAATTTGAAGAAATCTTTCATGTGCTAGGACTTGAACTTGGTCTAGAAGAAGATCTTCTTGATGAAGAGATTGAGGCATTAATTGAAAAAAGAAATCAAGCACGTAAAAATCGTGATTTTCAATTGGCAGATCAAATTCGCGATCAATTGAAAGAAATGAAAATTATTTTAGAAGACACCGCACAAGGCATACGTTGGAAAAGGGGCTAACACGAATGCTTCATTATGAGCAAAAAATAAATGAAAAGCAACTGAATAGTCTCGCTCTTGCTTACATGGGCGATGCAGTACTTGAAACGTATGTGAGGTATCATTTAATTCAAATAGGTCAAGTAAGGCCAAATCAACTTCACAGAGAGGCGACTCGTTACGTTTCTGCCAAAGCACAGTCAAGTGTGCTTCACAGAATGATGGACGAAGGTTATTTTTCTGATGAAGAGATGGCTATTATTAAAAGGGGACGGAATGCAAAGTCTGGTTCCGTTCCGAAAAATACAGATGTTCAAACCTACCACTATAGCACGGCATTTGAAGCCTTAATTGGTTCGTTATATTTAGCTGGGAAAAGGGAAAGATTAGAGGAAATTATTTTATACGATTTCCAAATTGTTGAGGAAATGAAAGGAGGAAGTAAACATGAGTGAAGATTATATAATGGGTAAAAACCCTATAATTGAAGCGTTAAAGGCAGAACGTGATATTCATAAGATTTTAATAGCGGAAGGCTCCCTGCGTGGACAAATGCTAGAGATTACTCAGATGGCAAAGGAAGCCCATGTAATCGTACAATTTGTACCGAAGAAAAAACTTGATGGAATGATAGAGGGAAATCATCAAGGTGTAATTGCACAGGTTGCCGCCTATCAATATGCAGAGTTGGATGATTTGTTTGCCCTTGCAGCAAAAAAGAACGAAGACCCGTTCTTTTTGTTATTAGATGAAATCGAGGATCCTCATAATTTAGGCTCTATTATGAGAACGGCTGACGCAGCAGGTGCACATGGTATTATTATTCCAAAAAGACGTGCAGTAGGTTTAACAGCTACGGTTGCAAAGTTATCTACAGGTGCTATTGAGCATATTCCAGTTGTGCGGGTAACGAATATGTCTAGAACGATCGATGAGCTTAAGGAAAAAGGCGTTTGGATTGCGGGAACCGATGCAAAGGGAAAAGAGGACTACCGGCAATTTGATGGGAGTTTGCCACTTGGGCTTGTGATTGGGAGTGAAGGGAAAGGCATGGGCAGGCTCATTCGAGATAAGTGTGATTTTCTCGTTCGGTTACCAATGGCAGGGCATGTTACTTCTTTAAATGCTTCTGTTGCAGCGGCTCTCCTTATGTATGAGGTTTATCGAAAACGTCATCCGATTGAGGGTTGAAAATGGATATCCTATTAGTAGACGGCTACAACATTATTGGTGCATGGCCAGAGTTGCGTGAGATGAGAAATAACGATCTTGCTGCTGCAAGAGACCGATTAGTTGAGAAGATGGCAGAATACCAAGGATACAGAGGATATAAGGTAATCATTGTATTTGATGCTTATGAAGTACAAGGATTAGAAAAAAAATATAAAAATAACCAAGTTGAAGTCATTTTTACAAAGGAAAATGAAACAGCGGATGAACGAATTGAAAAACTAGCTATAGCTTTAAGCAATAGAACAACCCAAATTCATGTAGCAACATCAGATTATACCGAGCAATGGGCCATTTTTGGGCAAGGGGCACTAAGGAAATCAGCAAGAGAGCTTCATAATGAAATGAATATCATTGAAAAGGGTATTGAAAAAAGTGTAACGAAAATTAAAGGAAATAAACCCATGACAAAAATTCATTTAAGTGATGAAATGACAGAAATATTTGAAAAGTGGCGCAGAGGAGAGTAATATTGGTTGACGCTGGAAAAAAATGTGCTGTATAATTATGATAATCATGCTTTTGCGGTCGGGGGGATCATTATGAATTCTTACTTCGGGACAACGCCTAACAAGAAAACGATTGGATTTATGGATCTAGCAGATGAACACATTATTGAATTGGTACACAAAGGTGAAAGTGAAGCGCTCGATTTTCTAATTCATAAGTATCGGAATTTCGTTCGAGCAAAAGCGCGTTCGTATTTCTTAATTGGGGCCGATCGGGAGGATATCATTCAAGAAGGTATGATTGGATTATTTAAAGCGATTCGTGACTTTAAAGGGGACAAGCTATCTTCTTTCAAGGCATTTGCGGAGCTTTGTATTACAAGACAAATTATTACAGCGATAAAAACGGCAACAAGACAAAAGCATATTCCTTTAAATTCTTACGTGTCATTGGACAAGCCCATTTATGACGAAGAATCCGATCGTACCTTGATGGATGTAATATCTGGTGCGAAGGTGTCAGACCCTGAAGAGTTGATTATCAACCAAGAAGAGTTTGATCAAATTGAGGTAAAGATGGCGGAATTGCTTAGTGATCTTGAACGGAAAGTACTGGCTCTTTACTTAGATGGACAGTCTTATCAGGAAATTTCCGAGGAACTAAATCGCCATGTTAAATCCATCGATAACGCTCTGCAACGTGTAAAAAGAAAATTGGAAAGATATTTAGAAATTCGAGAGTTTTCTATATAATAGCAATTGCTCATTGTGAGCTTGTTGACATTGTCCTATTGACCGTGATACATTTTTATAGGTATAAAAGACTCTTTAGTAGGTGTGGAAATGAGAAAAAAGGTTATTCTTGCATGTTCAGAGTGTGGTTCGCGGAATTACACAACGATGAGCAAAAAGGAATCGGAACGTCTTGAGTTGAAAAAACATTGTGAAAAATGCCTGGCTCATACAATTCACCGAGAAACCAAATAGCTATTTTTCATAGATTAATAAAGATATACTTCGGGTTTGGAGGTTGCGAAATGCAAAACATCGTAAATTTTTTCCGTGAAGTTGGGCGGGAAATGCGAAAAGTGAGCTGGCCAAAACGTAAAGCTTTGACAAATTACACGATTACTGTTCTTGCTACTGTAGCATTCTTTGCGGTCTTCTTCGCAGTCATTGATTTAGGGATTTCAGAATTGATTCGGATTGTTGTTGAATAACTACAGGTAAGTAATGGTATAATGGGAATAACAAAAACAATCGCAAAGCCCGGCAACGGGTTTTTTGGTTTGTTAAAGAGAAATTGTTGTAGATTCTGATTGCTAAAAGTGAAATTAGCACCGTTACAGCGTAAAAGACTAGAAATTTTCGACTTTAAAAGAATTTTATAATTGTAGGGAGGGAAGGACGAACAGTCCCCTTTAATGGAAAAAAATTGGTATGTTGTCCATACGTACTCGGGCTACGAAAATAAAGTGAAAGCCAATTTAGAAAAGCGCGTAGAATCTATGGCGATGCAAGACAAAATTTTTCGTGTAATTGTACCTGAGGAAGAAGAAACCGATATAAAAAACGGAAAGAAAAAAGTGGTTAAGAGAAAAGTGTTTCCGGGTTATGTATTAGTGGAAATCTTAATGACAGATGATTCATGGTATGTGGTTCGTAATACACCGGGTGTAACTGGTTTTGTTGGATCTTCGGGAGCAGGCTCAAAACCAACGCCGTTATTACCAGAAGAAATTAATAACATACTTAAACATATGGGTGTAGACGAAAGACGAATCGATATTGATTTTGAAATTGGCGAGACAGTCAAGGTAAAAGAAGGTCCGTTTGCTGACTTCACTGGTTCAATCGAAGAAATTGATAAAGATAAAGCAAAAATAAAAGTTCTTGTAAATATGTTTGGGCGAGACACCCCAGTAGAACTGGATTATACACAAATCGAAAAAATATAACATGAAGAACTTGAAATCTAAACGAAAAAGTGTTAAACTTTCAAAGGTCAATATGTCTCAGGAAAAGAGACTAGACAAAAGTAAAATCTTTATTGAAAAAAGAGACGATAGATGAGTGGGAGGGTTAACCCCTATTACCACATCACGGACTTAAGGAGGTGTGTCTCGTGGCTAAAAAAGTAATTAAAGTTGTTAAATTACAAATTCCAGCTGCTAAAGCAAATCCAGCACCACCAGTTGGACCTGCTCTTGGTCAAGCCGGTGTTAATATCATGGGATTTTGTAAAGAGTTTAATGCTCGTACAGCTGAACAAGCTGGATTAATCATTCCGGTTGAAATTACGGTATTTGAAGACCGTTCATTTACATTTATTACGAAAACTCCACCTGCTGCTGTTTTACTTAAAAAGGCAGCTGGAATCGAATCTGGTTCAGGTGAACCAAATCGTAATAAAGTAGCTACAGTTAAGCGTGATAAAGTGCGCGAGATTGCTGAAACTAAAATGCCTGATCTAAACGCAGCTAGTGTTGAAGCGGCTATGCGTATGGTTGAAGGTACTGCACGTAGCATGGGCATTGTTATTGAAGACTAATCCATGCAGTAAATGATTGGTTAACAGAAGGTTGCGAGGGTGATATTGGTCAAACTCGCAGCCTTTATATCTGTTTAACTTCATCGCCCGATCATTGGTCATCAGGCGATTCGCTTTATACGTGGGAGGTTATTCCGCTAAAACCACAATCAAGGAGGAAATAAAAATGGCTAAAAGAGGCAAGAAGTATTTAGAAGCTGTTAAACTTGTAGATCGTTCAAAAGCTTATCCGATTAACGAGGCGGTAGAACTTGTAAAGAAAACAAGTTTTACTAAATTTGATGCATCTGTTGAAGCAGCATTTCGCCTAGGTGTTGATCCTAAGAAAGCTGATCAACAAATTCGTGGAGCTGTAGTTCTTCCAAATGGTACAGGTAAAACACAAAGAGTACTTGTTTTTGCAAAAGGTGAAAAAGTGAAAGAAGCAGAAGCTGCTGGAGCAGATTATGTTGGAGATTCTGAATACATCAACAAAATCAGCCAAGGTTGGTTTGAATTTGATGTGATCGTTGCAACTCCAGATATGATGGGTGAAGTTGGTAAACTTGGTCGTACATTAGGACCAAAAGGTTTAATGCCAAACCCTAAAACAGGAACTGTAACTTTTGATGTAACAAAAGCAGTGAATGAGATCAAAGCTGGTAAAGTAGAGTACCGCGTTGATAAAGCTGGTAATATTCATGTTCCGATCGGTAAAGCATCTTTCGAGGAAAGCAAACTTGTTGAAAACTTCAAGACTATTTTTGAAACTTTGCAAAAAGTAAAACCTGCTGCTTCAAAAGGGACTTACATGAAGAATGTTGCAATCACATCAACAATGGGTCCAAGTGTAAAAATAGATCCTTCTTCTGTGGGTAAATAATAAATAATGTTGACAACATAGATCCAGTTGGTTATAATATAATCTGTGTTGTAAAAAATAAAATTACATTTGTACCTTAGACAGCCGGTGCGTTAAGCTTAATATCCTGCCGAGGTCATACGATAGATAGTTAAACCCCCGTTAAGAAAACGGCTATTGTATACTGCCTCCATGTCTAATTTGATGTGGAGGCATTTTATTGACCGGTATGAATGCATAAATTCTTACAGGAGGTGTAAAAATGACAAGCATTATTGAACAAAAGAAACAAGTTGTAGTCGAAATAGCTGATAAGTTGAAAGCTAGTAAATCAACGATTGTTGTTGATTATCGCGGATTGACTGTTGCTGAGTTAACTGAACTTCGTAAACAACTTCGTGAAGCAGGAATCGAATATAAAGTTTACAAAAACTCAATGACTCGTCGTGCAGCGGATTCTGTTGAACTAACTGCTTTAAATGAATACTTAACAGGTCCTAATGCGATTGCTTTCAGTAATGAAGATGTTGTTGCCCCTGCGAAAATTATTAATGACTTCGCTAAAAAGCACGAAGCATTAGAAATTAAAGCAGGTGTCATCGAAGGGAACATAGCTACTGTTGAAGAAGTTAAAGCACTTGCAGAACTTCCATCACGCGAAGGTTTACTTTCTATGTTACTCAGCGTACTTCAAGCACCAATCCGCAATTTCGCTCTTGCTACAAAAGCGGTTGCAGATCAAAAAGAAGAACAAGGCGCGTAAGTTAATTTGTGCTTTGTAAATGAATAAAACCCAAAAAACAAGGAGGAAAATCAATCATGACTCAAGAACAAATCATTGAAGCAGTCAAAAATATGACTGTCTTAGAATTAAACGACTTAGTAAAAGCAATTGAAGAAGAATTTGGTGTAACTGCTGCAGCTCCTGTGGCTGCTGTAGGTGGCGGTGCAGCTGCTGTTGAAGAAAAAACTGAGTTTGATGTTATTCTTACATCTGCTGGAGATCAAAAAATTAAAGTTATTAAAGCGGTACGTGAAATCACAGGTCTTGGACTTAAAGAAGCGAAAGAAGTTGTTGATAACACTCCAAAAGCAGTTAAAGAAGGAGCTTCTAAAGAAGAAGCAGAAGAAATTAAAGCTAAGCTTGAAGAAGTTGGAGCTGGCGTTGAAGTTAAGTAATCCATCCAAGCTCGCTGTTTAAGCGAGCTTTTTTTTCACCCTTTGTGTAAAAAGTATAAATTGATTGAAGTGAAATTCCATCTGAAGTGTTTTCAAGATGAAAGTACCTATGTATTTTAAGTTCAATTTGTATTCCTCATAAATTTATAGAACATGATTTCTCCTACGGAGGTGATTGCATGTCCGAACATTATTATTCCCGAACACAAAAGGTAAAAAGTGATCCTCTATTTTGGGATTATCAATTGAGAAATTTCCAAATTAGATTTAAAACAGATAACGGCGTTTTTTCAAAAAAGGAAGTAGATTTCGGGTCAAGGTTACTTATTGAGAGTTTTCAAATGCCGGAAATTAACGGTGATATACTTGATGTTGGTTGCGGCTATGGACCAATTGGGCTAACAATTGCAAAAACGTGGCCGAATAGAACCGTACATATGATTGATGTTAATTTACGTGCTTTGCAACTAACAATAGATAATAGTGAACTGAATGGAATAAAAAATGTCAATGTTTATGAGAGTGATCGCTTAGATGCTGTGAATGAACATAAGTTTGCTGCAATTCTTACAAATCCCCCCATTCGAGCAGGTAAAGAGGTCGTTCATGACATCTATGAACAAAGCTATAAGAATCTTTTACCGAATGGAGAATTGTGGATTGTTATTCAAAAGAAACAAGGTGCATCTTCTTCTATTGAAAAACTCTCCGAAATGTTTGAGGATGTAGAAATTGTTGAAAAGAAAAAAGGATATTTTATAATAAAAGCAATAAAAAAACATTCATGATGAATGAACGAAATAGTAAATAAATTGTAAAAATAAACATTGACCGAGATGCATCATTGTGATAGCATTGTATAATGCCAATAGATTATCTTGTCTTTGTGCCTAAATTTATCATAAGTTGTATAAATTTAGGTGTAATGGAAAAGATAACAAAATAATAGTCGTAATGTGAGAATGTGGTTTTTAAGTTAAAAAACCCTTTTTCTTTTTGTCTTATAAGAAATAATATAATAATGCTTGATTTGAGGGGTGAATCAGTTGACAGGTCAACTAGTTCAGTATGGACGGCACCGCCAACGAAGAAGTTACGCACGGATCAGTGAAGTTTTGGAATTACCAAATCTTATTGAAATCCAAACATCTTCCTATCAATGGTTTCTAGACGAAGGTCTACGTGAAATGTTTCAAGATATTTCGCCGATTGAAGATTTTACTGGCAATCTATCGCTTGATTTTATTGATTATAGTCTTGGAGAACCAAAGTATTCTGTTCCAGAATCGAAAGAACGGGATGTTACATATTCAGCACCATTGCGTGTGAAAGTACGTCTTGTAAACAAAGAAACAGGCGAAGTCAAAGACCAAGATGTCTTTATGGGTGACTTCCCGCTTATGACAGAAACAGGTACATTTGTTATAAATGGTGCAGAGCGTGTCATTGTCTCTCAACTCGTGCGTTCGCCAAGTGTCTACTTCAGCGGTAAGTTAGATAAAAACGGAAAACGTGGCTATTCAGCTACTGTTATACCGAACCGTGGAGCATGGCTCGAATATGAAACTGACGCTAAGGATGTTGTGTATGTGAGAATTGATCGTACTCGGAAACTGCCCGTTACGGTTCTTTTGCGTGCACTTGGTTTTGGATCAGAGCAAGAGATTATTGATTTGATCGGAGACAATGAATATCTTCGTAATACGTTGGAAAAAGACAATACGGAGAGTTCGGAAAAGGCTCTACTTGAAATCTATGAACGTTTACGCCCTGGTGAGCCACCAACAGTTGATAATGCTAAAAGTTTATTAGTTTCAAGATTTTTTGATCCAAAACGCTACGATTTAGCAAACGTTGGACGCTATAAAATTAATAAAAAGCTTCATATTAAAAATAGGTTATTTGGTCAGCGTTTGGCTGAGACGTTAGTGGATCCAGAAACAGGTGAAATTGTTGCCGAAAAAGGAACTGTTCTTGACCGTCGTAATTTAGATCGTATCATTCCTAACTTAGAAAAGGATATCGGTTTTAAAACATTATCTCCATTCGGAGGTGTAGTTGAAGAAGATGTTGTTCTTCAATCGATAAAAATTTACGCTCCACATGATGATGGCGAAAAAGTAATTAACGTTACAAGCAATGCCTATATTGATGAAACAGTGAAAAATATTACACCGGCTGATATCATTTCATCCATCAGTTATTTCTTTAACCTTTTGCATAATGTTGGAGATACGGATGACATTGATCATTTAGGAAACAGAAGAATTCGTTCTGTGGGTGAATTGTTACAAAATCAATTTAGAATTGGATTATCTAGAATGGAACGTGTTGTTCGTGAAAGAATGTCTATTCAGGATACAAACACGATTACACCACAACAGCTAATCAATATTCGTCCGGTCATTGCTTCGATTAAAGAGTTCTTTGGTAGCTCTCAGTTATCTCAATTTATGGATCAAACCAACCCACTTGGGGAATTGACTCATAAGAGACGTTTATCTGCATTGGGACCAGGTGGATTGACACGTGAACGTGCAGGAATGGAAGTCCGTGACGTCCATTATTCCCACTATGGTCGTATGTGTCCGATTGAAACGCCGGAAGGTCCAAATATTGGGCTTATTAACTCTTTATCCTCTTATGCAAAGATCAACCGTTTTGGATTTATTGAAACACCATATCGTAGAGTAAATCCTGAGACCGGTAAAGTGACGAGTCAAATTGATTATTTGACTGCTGATGAAGAAGATAATTATGTAGTGGCTCAGGCGAATTCACGTCTTGATGGCGACGGATCTTTTGTAGATGAAGACATTGTTGCGCGTTTCCGTGGTGAAAATACTGTAGTCAACAGAGATCGAATTGACTATATGGATGTATCACCAAAGCAAGTTGTGTCACCAGCAACTGCATGTATTCCTTTCCTTGAAAACGATGACTCAAACCGCGCATTAATGGGAGCGAACATGCAACGTCAAGCTGTACCTCTAATGCAACCAGAAGCACCAAGAGTCGGAACTGGTATGGAATATGTATCAGGGAAGGACTCAGGAGCAGCTGTCATTTGTAAGTATGAAGGCATCGTAGAACATGTTGAAGCAAGAGAAGTTCTTGTTCGTAGAATTGAAGTTGTTGATGGTCAAGAAGTAAACGGGAATCTTGATAAGTACCCTCTATTGAAATTTGTACGTTCTAATCAGAGTACTTGTTATAATCAACGGCCAATCGTTGCAGTAGGAGACCGAGTAACAAAAGGTGAAGTTCTTGCTGATGGTCCTTCAATGGAACTGGGAGAATTGGCGTTAGGTCGTAACGTTCTTGTTGGGTTTATGACATGGGATGGTTATAACTATGAGGATGCGATCATCATGAGTGAGCGTCTGGTGAAAGATGATGTATATACATCTCTTCATATTGATGAATACGAATCAGAGTCTCGCGATACAAAGCTTGGACCTGAGGAGATCACTCGTGACATTCCTAATGTGGGTGAGGATGCTCTTCGTAATTTGGATGAACGTGGAATTATCCGCACAGGTGCAGAAGTAAAAGATGGTGATCTTCTAGTTGGTAAAGTAACACCAAAGGGAGTTACAGAATTAACTGCTGAAGAACGTTTATTACATGCCATTTTTGGTGAAAAGGCTCGTGAAGTCCGCGATACTTCGCTACGTGTTCCGCATGGTGGTGGCGGTATTGTATTGGATGTTAAAGTCTTTAATCGTGAAGATGGGGACGAACTTCCACCAGGAGTCAACCAACTTGTACGTGTTTATATTATTCAAAAACGTAAAATTTCCGCTGGGGATAAAATGGCGGGACGTCATGGTAATAAAGGGGTAATCTCACGGATTATGCCGGAAGAAGATATGCCGTACTTACCAGATGGTACGCCAATTGATATCATGTTAAACCCACTAGGAGTTCCTTCACGGATGAACATTGGGCAAGTACTTGAGCTTCATTTAGGAATGGCGGCAAGATACTTAGATATACATGTTGCCTCACCGGTATTTGATGGTGCTACAGAAGAAGATGTTTGGGAAACGATTGAAGAAGCAGGAATGGCACATGATGCTAAGACCGTTTTATATGATGGAAGATCGGGTGAACCATTTGATAATCGTGTTTCTGTAGGAATCATGTATATGATTAAATTGGCTCACATGGTCGATGATAAACTTCATGCCCGTTCAACAGGTCCGTATTCGCTTGTTACACAACAACCTCTTGGGGGAAAAGCTCAATTTGGTGGTCAACGGTTTGGTGAAATGGAAGTTTGGGCACTTGAAGCTTATGGTGCAGCATACACATTACAAGAGATTCTTACTGTTAAGTCCGATGATGTAGTGGGTCGTGTAAAGACTTACGAAGCCATCGTGAAAGGCGAAAACGTACCAGAACCTGGCGTTCCAGAGTCATTTAAAGTATTGATAAAGGAACTTCAAAGTTTAGGTTTGGATGTTAAAATGCTCTCGGGTGATGAAGAAGAGATCGAACTGCGTGATCGGGAAGATGACGAAGAGATTCACCAAGCAGAATCCTTAATTGTCCCACCTGATACGAAAATTGCTCAATCTGAAAAGGTAGGCTTAAACGAGTAAGACAAGTTGTTACAAAAATGATAAATGATATACAGTATGGTCCCCTCTAACATGGAGATTTAATGCTATTTTGTTTATTTCAAAATACTGCTAAGTAAATGTTAGAGGGGCTTTATTGAATTATATATATAACGATGAACTTATTTATTTTGTTGGAAAGTACAATAGGCAAAAATATCAGAAGTGTAGCAATCAGGGTATAGACCTGATAAGAAAAGGGAGGTAGGCCCCTTGCTTGATGTAAATAATTTTGAGTATATGAAAATAGGTCTAGCATCGCCAGACAAAATCCGTTCATGGTCTTTCGGTGAAGTGAAAAAGCCAGAAACGATAAACTATCGTACGTTAAAACCAGAAAAAGACGGCTTATTTTGTGAACGTATTTTCGGACCGCAAAAGGATTGGGAATGTCATTGTGGTAAATATAAACGCGTTCGTTATAAGGGTGTAGTTTGTGATCGTTGTGGAGTTGAAGTTACTCGTGCAAAGGTTCGCCGGGAACGTATGGGGCATATCGAATTAGCAGCTCCTGTTTCTCACATTTGGTATTTTAAAGGAATTCCAAGTCGGATGGGACTAGTACTTGATATGTCTCCTCGTGCACTTGAAGAGATCATTTATTTTGCGTCATATGTTGTAACAGACCCAGGTGATTCAACGCTTGAAAAGAAACAGCTTTTATCTGAAAAGGAATATAGAGCATACCGTGAAAAATACGGTAACAAATTCCAAGCATCTATGGGTGCAGAAGCAATAAAAAAATTATTGCTTGATATCGATTTAATTAAAGAAGCTGAATTACTGAAAGAAGAACTTAAAACAGCACAGGGACAACGCCGTACGCGTGCTATTAAACGACTTGAAGTTGTTGAAGCATTCCGTGGGTCTGGGAACGAACCTTCTTGGATGGTTCTTGATGTTCTTCCTGTTATACCACCAGAACTTCGCCCAATGGTACAACTCGATGGTGGTCGTTTTGCAACATCTGATTTAAATGATTTATATCGTCGTGTTATTAACCGTAATAATCGTTTAAAGAGATTATTAGACCTTGGAGCACCAAGCATTATTGTTCAAAATGAAAAGAGAATGTTGCAAGAAGCTGTTGATGCATTGATCGATAACGGTCGTCGTGGACGTCCAGTAACAGGTCCTGGTAATAGACCGCTTAAGTCCCTATCACATATGTTAAAAGGGAAACAAGGTCGATTCCGTCAAAACCTTTTAGGTAAACGTGTTGATTACTCAGGCCGTTCCGTAATTGTTGTAGGACCAAACCTAAAAATGTATCAATGTGGTCTTCCGAAAATGATGGCATTAGAACTATTTAAACCATTTGTTATGAAGGAACTGGTTGAAAAGGGACTGGCTCACAATATTAAATCAGCTAAACGGAAAATCGAAAGAGTTTCTCCTGAAATATGGGATGTTTTAGAAGAAGTGATTAAGGAACATCCAGTTTTGCTTAACCGCGCCCCTACTTTACATAGATTAGGAATTCAAGCTTTTGAACCTACTCTTGTAGAAGGTAAGGCAATTCGTCTTCACCCACTCGTATGTACGGCTTATAATGCGGATTTTGACGGTGACCAAATGGCTGTTCACGTACCACTTTCTTCAGAAGCACAAGCAGAAGCGCGTTTATTAATGCTTGCGGCGCAAAATATCTTGAATCCGAAAGATGGAAAGCCAGTTGTTACACCATCTCAGGATATGGTACTTGGTAATTACTATTTAACTCTTGAGAAAGCTAATATGGTCGGAGAAGGTATGATCTTTAACGACATCAATGAAGCGCTTATAGCTTATCAAAATGGATATGCACATTTGCATACTCGAGTGGCTGTAAAGGCTAGCTCACTTAATAATCAAACCTTTACAGAAGAACAAAATGGTAAATTATTAATTACTACGATCGGTAAATTGCTGTTTAATGAAATTTTGCCTGAGTCGTTCCCGTATATAAACGAACCAACGAAGAAAAATCTTGAGGAAAAAACACCTGAGGAATACTTTATTGAACCAGGTACTGACGTTAAAGCAGCTATGAAAGATATGCCAATCGTTGATCCATTCAAGAAAAAAATTCTTGGAAACATTATTGCTGAGGTATTCAAACGTTTCAAAATCACTGAAACATCTAAGATGCTGGATCGAATGAAAGATCTTGGTTTTAAATACTCAACAAAAGCAGGTATTACAGTTGGTGTTGCGGATATCGTAGTATTAGCTGAGAAAAATGAAATTATCGATGAAGCCCATACTAAAGTAGACAATGTATTAAAGCAGTTTAGACGTGGTTTAATAACGGAAGAAGAGCGTTATGATCGTGTTATC
>Ga0136846_1229237_pt1 | contig 15437 bp, 16 predicted proteins | sample HopSoiMetagenom2_FD_96841 | JGI IMG/M metagenome (GOLD analysis project Ga0136846, IMG submission 96841) | Grasslands soil microbial communities from Hopland, California, USA - 2 Assembly 2016 (version 4) | ecosystem: Environmental > Terrestrial > Soil > Grasslands | place: USA: Hopland... | reverse complement strand
TGATGGTGATCAAGTTCGCGACCGTCGCCCTGTGGTTCATGCACCTGCGGTTCGACAGCCTGCTGTTCCGGCGGTTCTTCCTCACCGGCATCCTGCTGGCCGCGGGGGTCTACATCGCCATCATGATGACGGCGTTCCAGTTCTTCGGCAACGACACGACCAGCGTGCCGTTGAACAAGATCCCGCCACCGGCGCGAATCACGAGGTAGGCGCGGATGCTGGCGGCGGCCGCTCCGGACGTCTGGCGATGGCAGCCGCATCCTGAGGTCTGGGCCCTCATCGCCGGCCTCGCCCTGCTGTACCGCTACGCCATCCGCACGATCGGCCCGAAGGCCACACGAGCCGATGAGCCAGCGGTCACGGCCAGCCAGCTGCGCTGGTTCTGCGGTGGGCTGCTGCTGCTGTGGTTGGCCTCCGACTGGCCCATGCACGACATCGGCGAGCGCTATCTCTACAGCGTCCACATGGCGCAGCACATGTTGCTCTCGCTCGTCGTGCCACCGATGATCCTCCTGGGCACCCCGACCTGGTTGGCCCGCCTGGTGGTGGGGTCGGGCCGGGGCTATCGCGTCGTGCGGTGGGTGACGCGCCTCGTGCCAGCGTCGCTGGCGTTCAACGCCGTCGTCGTCCTCAGCCACTGGCCCAAGCTCGTCGGGCTGGCGGTGGCTCACGGCCCGGTGCACTTCGGCATGCACGTGTTGCTCTTCACGACCTCGCTGGTCATGTGGATGGGTGTCGCGGGGCCGCTGCCGGAGCTCCGCTTCACGCTGCCCCTGCAGATGGCCCACCTCTTCCTGCAGTCGGTCGTGCCCACGGTGCCCGCCGGCTGGCTGGTCTTCGCCGACTCGGTGATCTACAAGTCGTACGACAGAACCGGGTCGTTGTGGGGCATGACGGCCGTCGAGGACCAACAGATCGCCGCCGCCCTCATGAAGGTGGTCGGGAGCCTCTACATCTGGTCGATCATCGTGATGCTCTTCACCCGCTTTGCCGAGCGGGCCGAAGCCGACGACCGTGAGCGGGGCATCGCCCTCGACCGCCGATCGCCCGAGCTCACCTGGTCCGACGTCGAGGCCGAGCTGGCCACTGCCCCCGCCGCCCCCTCCGAGCCGTAGCCACCATCTCTCCGTTCTTTGGCGACTTGCCCGCACATAGTCGGGGCAAGTCGCCAAAGAACGAGGGGTAGTGGGTTGCCGCAACTACCGTCGGGCGATGCTCGACATCCGGCTGCTGCGAACCGATCTCGACGCGGTGAAGGCGTCGTTGTCGCGGCGGCGGATCGACACCTCCGAGCTCGACCGGGTGGCCACGCTCGACGTCCGCCATCGGCGCGAGCTGAGTGAGGTCGAGCGGCTGCGGGCCGAGATCAAGCGGCTCTCGGCCGGTGTCGGCCAGGCCCGGCGAGAGGGCAACGGCGATGAAGCCGACCGGCTGGCGGGCGAGAGCCGGGCGCTCGATGTCGAACGCGCCGCCCGCGAGGTGGCGGCCGACGAGCTGGCAGCGGAGATCCGCGAAGTGATGCTGGGCATCCCCAACCTGCCCTCCGACGACGCGCCAGACGGCGGCCAGGACGAGCACGTCCTGCTCCGCACCGTCGGCGCCGAACGGGTGTGGGCCGACCATCAGCGGGTGCCGCACTGGGACATCGGTGCCGAGCGCGGCTGGCTCGATCCCGAGCGGGCCAGCCGCATCTCCGGCGCCATGTTCGCCCTCTACCGCGGCGCTGGCGCTCGCCTGCTGCGGGCGCTCACCCAGCTGGCCCTCGACCGGCACGCCGACGCGTGGGAGGAGATCCGGCCGCCCACGTTGGTGCGATCGGAGACGATGCTGGCAACGGGGGCACTGCCCAAGTTCGCTGACGACGCCTACCACGTCGAGCGGGATGATCTGTGGGCGATCCCGACGGCCGAGGTGCCGCTCACCTCGATGCATCGCGATGAGGTGCTCGACGAAGCCGAGCTGCCGAAGCGCTACACGGCCTATACGCCTTGTTACCGCCGGGAAGCAGGCTCAGCCGGTCGCGACACTCGCGGCACGCTTCGCACGCACGAGTTCGACAAGGTCGAGCTGATGGCATGGTGCACGCCGGACCAGGCAGGCGAGATCCATGCCGAGATCCTGCGACGGGCGGAGTCGCTCATCGTCGACCTCGGCCTCGTCTACCGCGTGGTCGACCTCTGCACCGGCGACCTCAGCTTCAGCAGCCGCCGGACCTTCGACATCGAGGTGTACGCCCCGGGCACCGACCAGTGGCTCGAGGTGTCGTCGGTGTCGTGGTTCGGCGACTTCCAGGCTCGGCGCGGCAATGCCCGCTACAAGCCGGCCGGCGGGAAGGGCACCGAGTTCCTGCACACCCTCAACGGCTCGGCGTTGGCCTGGTCTCGCATCTGGCCGGCGATCGTCGAGACCCACCGCCAGCCCGATGGCACCGTCCTCGTCCCCGAGGTCCTCCGCCCCTACCTCGGCGGTGCCGACGTCCTGAAGTAGTGGAACCGGCAGGGCCAGAGGACCGGCGTTGGTCCTCTGGCCCTGCCGGAACCGGTTACATCAGCTTGTTCTTGTCGAGGAAGTCCTTGGCGATGTCGGCGGCGTCGACCTTGTCGACGTCGTACTGCTTGTTCATGCCGATGAGGCCATCGGTCGTGAGCTTGGCGGTGATGGCATTGGTGGCGTCGGTCAGCGAGCTGTTCCGGGCCAGGGCGTTGGTCACGACGGGCAGCACGTTGTCGGCTGCCAGCATGTGCTTGTCGTCCCCGAGCAGCACGTAGTTCTTGGCCTTGATCCGCCCGTCGGTCGAGAACAGCACGGCGAGGTCGATCTGCCCGGCGTCGAGGGCGGCGGCGACCTGGCCGCTCTCGAGCGCCTTGAACTTCCCGCCCAGGTCGGCGCCGTAGGTCTTCTTCAGGCCGGGGATGCAGAACGGGTTGGTCTCGCAGTCGGCCGGGCCGCCCAAGGTGAGGTTCTTGCCCTTGGTGGCGAGGTCGGACATCGAGCGGATGCCGAGCTCGTCGGCGCGGGCCTTGGTCATCACGAGGGCGTTGGTGTCGACCCCGTCGCTGACGTCGAGCGCCTTGAGCTTCTTGGCGTCGAGCTGCGTCTGCAGCTTCTCGACGGTGGCGTCGACGTCGCCGCTGGCCTCACCCTTCTTGCCGTTGAGGAACTCCAGCATCGACGCCGCGTACTCCGGGGCGAAGTTGATGGTGCCCTTGTCGAATGCGGTGACCTCGAGATCGCGGTAGCCACCGAGCTTCTGAACGGAGGCCTTGAAGCCCTTGGCCGCCAGTCCCTGGCTGTAGATCTCGGCGAGGATCAGCGACTCGCCGAAGTCCTGGGCACCGATGGTGACCGTGGGCTTCGTCGACGATTTGCTGTTGCTGTCGTCGCCCCCGCACGCCGCGCCGATCAGCGCGAGAGCGAGTGTGAGTCCCAGCGCGAGGCGGAGTGATCGTTTCACGTGGTTCCTTTCCTTGATGGACGGGCACTCGCCATGCGCCAGGGCGTGGCCCGGCGCACGAGGAGAACGAACAGAGCATCGACGGTCAGGGCGACCGTCGCCACCGCGACTGCGCCGGTCAGCAGCTTTGCGTCGTCCTGTTGCCGGAAGCCTTCGTTGATGAACGAGCCGAGCCCATTGAAGCCAACGTAGGCGCTGAGGGTGGCGGTGGCGATGACCTGGAGGGTCGCCACCCGCACCCCGGTGAGGATGAGGGGGAGGGCAGTGGGCACCTCCACCCGGCTGAGCACCTGCGCCGGGCGCAGGCCCATGCCTCGAGCCGCTTCGACGGTTGCGGGATCGACGCCGCGGACGCCGGCGTAGGCGTTGGCGAACATCGGTGGGATGGCCAGGACGACCAGAGCAGGAACCGTCGGCCAGAAGCCGAGGCCGAACCCGTACCGAAGCGACAGAGGAAACAAGATGGCGAGAATGGCCAACGACGGGACAGCCCGACCGATGTTGACCAGCCACTGCACTACCACGCCACCCCGCCGCACGTGCCCGAGCCAGGCGCCCAACGGCAGGGCAACGGCAGCGGCGGCCACCATGGCCGTCACCGACAGCCGCAGGTGCTCGACCGTCCGGTGGGGGATGCCACGCGGCCCGTCCCAATGGTGATGATCGGTGACGTACTGCCCGAACTGGGCCAGGGCGCCGCTCACGCGATCGGCTTCGGAAGCTCGTACCAGAGGTTCGTCCGGTGGCGACTGGAGCGCTGCCACGGCGTCAGGACTCGCTGGATGCCGACCAGCACGCTGTCGAGCGCCATCGCCATGACCACCGAGAGGCCGGCCCCCACGACGATCTCGGTCGAGAACGACCGCTTGAGGCCCTCGTCGATGAACGAGCCGTAGCCGCCCATGCCGATGAGGCCGGTGACGGTGACCAAGCCGACGGTGGTCACGGTGGCGATCCGGAGACCGGCCACGATGGCGGGCGTCGCCAGCCGCAGGTCGACGGCCACCAGTCGCCGGAGGGGGTTCAGGCCCATGCCCTCCGCAGCCTCACGGACGGCGGCCGGCACGCCTTCGATCCCCTCGATGATGTTGCGGACCAGGATGAGGAGCGTGTAGCCGACGAGCCCGATCTCGGCGGTCAGGGTGCTGAAGCCGGTGATCGTCACCAGGACCGCGAACAGGGCGAGGCTGGGGATCGTGTAGAGCAGACCGGCCAACCCGGTGACGATCGCCCGGGCCGCCCGCCACCGCAGCGACAGGAGGGCGAGCGCCAACGACAGGACGAAGCCGAGGCCGACCGCGATCACCGTCAGTCGAAGGTGCTCGTAGGTGGCGGTGCGGATCTCGCCGAGGTGGCGGTCGACCCAGTCCCACCAGATGAACGAGTCGGCATTCACGCCGTGTCCCGCCGGCTGGGGGCGTTGCCGATGCGCTCGGTGATGGTGAGCAGGTCGAGGCCGCCGACCGGGCTGCCGTCGTCGCCCACCACCACGACCTGCTCGACGCCCCAGGCCACTATGGCGTCGAGTGCCTCCCGCAGCGGTGCGCCCGTCGTGACCGTCGGCAGGCCCTCGACGACCTCGGGCACCGGCCCGATCGGCCCGGTGCCGACCGGCTGGAGGGCAAGACGCCGCAGGGCCCGCTCGCGGCCCAGGAACTGCTCGACGAACGGGCTGGCCGGAGCACGAAGCAGCTCGTCCGGTGTGGCGAACTGCTCGAGCACGCCGCCGATGTTGAGCACCGCGATCTGGTCGGCCAGCTTGAGGGCTTCGTCGATGTCGTGGGTCACGAGGACGATCGTCTTGCGGACCCGCCGTTGGAGATCGAGCAGCTCGTCCTGCAGGTGGGCCCGGACGATGGGATCGACGGCGCTGTAGGGCTCGTCCATCAGCAGGAGGGGCGGATCGGCAGCCAGGGCCCGGGCGACACCCACGCGCTGCTGCTGGCCACCGGACAGCTCGGCCGGATAGCGCCCGAGCAGCTCCGGGTCGAGGCCGACGAGGCCCACGAGCTGATCGACTCGCTCCCGAACGCGCTGCTTGTCCCATCCGAGCAGTTGCGGGACGGTCGCGATGTTGGCGGCCACCGTCCGGTGGGGGAACAGGCCGGCCTGCTGGATCACGTAGCCGGTGCGCCGCCGCAGCTCGTGCACGTCGAGCTGGCGGATGTCGGTGCCAAACAGGTCGATCGAGCCCGAGGTGGGCTCGACCAGCCGGTTGATCATGCGCAGGGTGGTCGTCTTGCCGCAGCCCGAGGGCCCCACGAGGGCGGTGACCGTGCCCTCGGGCATGTCGAGGCTCAGGTCAGCGACCGCGTCGGTGCGAGCACCGGGGAACCGCTTCGAGACCGCGACGAGCCGCAGGGCCGGCACCACGCGACCGTAGCCCCGAGGGTGTTAGGAAGCTCCTGGTGCCCGACCTGCGCGAGGACGACGTCGGCGGCGAGCCGATGGCCGAGGTCGCTCGGTGGATCGGCGACGCCACGGCCGCCGGGCTACCGGAGCCGACGGCCATGCAGCTGGCCACCGTCTCCGCTGACGGTCAGCCGTCGGTGCGGTCGGTGCTCCTGCGGGGGTGGGACGAACAGGGCTTCCGCTTCTTCACCAACCTGCAGAGCCGCAAGGCGACCGAGCTGGCTGCCAATCCTCGCTGCGGCCTGGTCCTGTTCTGGCACCGGCCCCTGCAGCGCCAGGTGTGCGTGCGGGGGTCAGCCGCCGTGCTCGACCGGGAAGCGGTCGAGGCCTACTGGGCGACGCGCGGGCGCCCCAATCGCCTGGCCGCCTGGGCGTCGCCCCAGAGCTCGGTGCTGCCCGATCGGGAGGCGCTCGACGGGGCCTACAGGGAGATGGAGCAGCGATTCGAGGGCACCGACGTGCCGTTGCCCGACCACTGGGGCGGCTTCCTGATCGTGCCCGAGACCGTCGAGCTCTGGCAGGGCCAGGATGCCCGCATGCACGATCGCCTCCGCTGGCGGCGCCACGGTGCCGGCTGGATCAGGGAGCGCCTCGCGCCCTAGACCGGGCGACGAGTGAGAGTGCCACGCCGGTGGCCACCATGGTCGCCAGGATCCAGCCCAGTCGCGCCCCGCCGTCGTTCAGCCACGAGCCTGCCCGTGTCGACCAGCTCTCGACCCACGACACCGGCGTCGTGCCGGTGCCCCTGGTGGGATCGGTCGCGAACTGCCCGTAGTAGACGAGGTAGGCGCCAACCACCACCAGCAACCCGCCGGCCACCCGGTCGACGTAGCGGAGCGAGGCCCGCAGCCACCGGACCATGCCTTCTCGCGCCAGGGCGAGCGCCAGCGACAGGGTCATCAGCACCAGGCTCATGCCGAGGCCGAAGGCGACGAAGGCGAGCAGGCCGGAAAGGGCGTTCGCCCGGTGGGCGGTGCCGACGACCATGAAGAGGAACACCGGCAGCGTGCAGCCGAGCGACGCCACCGCGTAGGAGACACCGAACACGAACATCGAACCGAACCGCCGGGTACGACCGCCGCGGTCGAGCCGCGGCAGCGCCACCTTGATCGAGTGTCCGAGGACCATCGCCACGCCCAGAGCCGCAAGGGCGATGCCGATGACGATCGTGAGCCACGGCATCCACCGGTAGATCGATCCCATGCCGGCGTTGATGGGGATGCCGAGCCCGACGAACACGGCCAGGAAGCCGAGCGACACCGACGCTCCGGCGCCAACCGCGCGCGGCACCCGGCTGCCCTGCTCGGCGCGGTCGTCGTCGAGGCCGATGAACCACGACACGTAGGCCGGCAGCATCGGGAACCCGCACGGGTTCACAGCGGCCAGGAGGCCGCCGGTGAACGCCAGCGCCAGCGGGGCGTCGATCACCGCAACAGCTTGCTCTCGATCAGGGCGCGCAGGCGCTCAGCGCTGAGGGCGCCGGGGTGGCTGGCCACGATGGTGCCGTCTGCCGCGATGAGGAAGGTCGACGGCATGTTGACCACCTGGAACGAGGCGGCGATGGTGCAGGCCGGGTCGCGCCCGATCTCGTAGGTCACGCCGGTCCGCTTCACCATGGCCGTGGCGTTCTTGGCACTGTCGGTCACGGCCAGCCCGAGGAAGGCCACCCGATCGCCGAGGGCCCGGTGCACGCCCTCGAAGGCGGGCATCTCCTTGACGCACGGGACGCACCACGACCCGAAGAAGTTCACGACCACCGGCCGGCCGCGGAGCGCCCGCAGCGAGCCGAGGCCACCGTCGAGCTTCTCGAAGCTGGTGGCAGTGGCGGGCCGTCCCTCGACTGGACCATTCACCAACGAGCTCGCGTCTTGATCGCCCTGCCGGAAGTGCAGCTCGACCTCGGGCTTGGCGCGCCCGTGGTCGTGGGTCGCCTGCCACCCGGCGGCCGCGCCCATCGCAGCGGCGAGGGAGACGGCGCTGGCGGCGATGCCGAGCAGCAGCGGATGTCGGCGGAGGGTGACCATGAGCAGTTCGTGACGGTATCGGTGGGCGTCGATCGTCCCGTAGTCGGGCGGAAACAGCGGTGAAACAACGCAGGTGTACACAACCTGACGGTGACCGACCTCTTCGATGGCTACGAGGTCCCAACCGTCAACGGGCGGCCGGCCTGGGACGAGATGTTCGAGCGGTCGACCGTTGCCCGCCCGGCAGCAGCCACCTTGCACGGCGCCCTGCACGCCCTCTCCCGGGATGACCTCGATGCCCGGGCCACTGCCCGCGACGGCCGCTTTCGCGACCAAGGCATCACCTTCTCGTTGTCGGGTGAGGAGCGGCCCTTCCCCCTCGACCTGGTTCCGCGGGTGATCGACGCGCAGGAGTGGCGGGTGGTCGAGGCCGGGGTCATCCAGCGGGTCAAGGCGCTGGAGGCGTTTCTCGCCGACGTGTACGGACCGCGCCACGTGCTGAAGGACGGCATCGTCCCCCACCGCCTGGTGACCTCGTCGACCCACTTCCACCGGTCGGCAGCGGGGATCGTCCCTCCCAACGGCGTCCGGGTCCACGTGGCGGGCATCGACGTGGTGCGGGGTGGCGACGGCCGGTTCCGGGTGCTGGAGGACAACCTGCGGTGCCCGTCGGGTGTGTCCTACGTCATCGAGAACCGGCGCATGATGGTGCGCCTGTTCCCCGACCTGTTCGGGCTCCATCGGGTGCTGCCCGTCGAGAGCTACCCGTCTCGGCTGCTGGCCGCACTGCGAGCCGCGGCGCCGACCCGGGCGAGCGAGCCGAACGTGGTCGTGCTGACGCCCGGCGTCTACAACTCCGCCTACTTCGAGCACGCCTTCCTCGCCCAGCAGATGGGCGTGCCGTTGGTCGAAGGCCGTGATCTCGTCTGCCGGGACAACGTCGTGTTCATGCGGACCTTCGGGGTCGAGCGGCGGGTCGATGTCGTCTACCGGCGCATCGATGACGACTACCTCGACCCGCTGCACTTCCGGCCCGACTCGCTGGTCGGCAGCCCGGGCATCCTCAACGCCGCCCGCGCCGGCAACGTGACGATCTCCAACGCGGTGGGCAACGGTGTCGCCGACGACAAGCTCATCGCCACCTACGTCCCCGACCTCATCCGCTACTACTTGGGCGAGGAGGCGTTGCTTCCCAACGTCGAGACCTACCGGCCGGAGGACCCCGATAAGCTCGCCTTCGTGCTCGATCGGCTCGACCGGTTGGTGATCAAACCGGTCGACGGTTCCGGTGGCTACGGCATCACCATCGGGCCACAGGCCACCGACGGCGAGCTGGCAACGGCTCGCGCCGCCCTCATCGACAACCCGCGGGGGTTCATCGTGCAGGAGGTCGTCGAGCTGTCGACGGCGCCCACCCTGGTCGGTGACCGCTTGGTGCCCCGACACCTCGACCTCCGCCCGTTCGCGATCAACGACGGCGAGCGCATCTGGGTCCTCCCCGGCGGCCTCACCCGGGTGGCGTTGCGCGAGGGCAGCCTCATCGTGAACTCCAGCCAGGGCGGCGGGTCGAAGGACACCTGGGTGCTGGCGCCCGGGCGGGGCGACGACGAGCTCACCGACACGCCGTTTCCCTTCGGCGCGGTCGTCGCTGCCGGCATCCAACCCGACCCCGGGCCCGTCGACCGTGACGACACGGCCCAGCAACAGCAGCAGCAGCAGTAGATGCTCCGCCGCATCGCTGAGTCGCTGTTCTGGATCGGCCGCTACGTCGAGCGGGCCGACGACACCGCCCGCATCCTCGACGTGCACGTGCACGACGTCGTCGACACCGCGGATCGCGACGATGCCGGTCGCCGGATGCTGCTCGACGTCATGGGCATCGCTAGTGAAGGCGAGCTCGACACCCGACGCCTCACCGAGTTGCTGGCCCTCGACGAGAGCAATCCCAGCTCGATCGTGAGCTCGCTGCGCTCGGCCCGCGAGAACGCCCGCGGTGCTCGCGAGTCGATCTCGGCCGAGATGTGGGAGAGCCTGAACGCCACGTGGCACGCCCTGGCCCTCCAGGTGCGCGCCGTCGAGCTGTCGGGCCCCCATGCGCTGTTCCGCTTCGTGCCGGAGCGATCGGCACTGTTCTTCGGGCTCGCCGATTCCACGATGAGCCGCGACGACGCCTGGAGCTTCCTCGTGCTGGGCCGCAGCCTCGAGCGCGTCGACATGACGGCCCGCCTGCTGTCGTCGCGCGTTGGTCAGCCTGCCGTGGCGCACGACTGGGTCACTCTGCTGACATCGTGCTCGGCCTACGAGGCCTTCCTGCGATCGGTGCGCCGCGAGGTCACACCGGGGCTCGCCGTCGAGTTCCTCCTCCTCGACCGGCTGTTCCCGCGGTCGGTGCTGCACGCCATGCTCATCGCCGAGAGCTGCCTGGCCGATCTCGACCGGTCGAGTGCGCCCGAGGGCCGGGTGCACGAGGCCCGCCGGATCCTGGGCCAGGCCCGAGCCAGCCTCGAGTACGAGCCGGCGGAGCGCCTGCTCGCCGATCTCGGCGAATGGCTCCAGGCGTTGCAGGCCGCGTGCTCGGCTGCCGGTGGGGCGTTGGCGGAGCAGTGGTTCGGCCGCGTCAGCGCGTCGCCGTGGCAGCGCGAGGGCGCCCTGGCCGCCTTTGCCAAGGGGAGCAACAAGTGACCTGGCGCCTGGCCATCGACCATCGCAGCGGCTACCGCTATGCCGCGCCTGTCACCTCGTCGTACAACGAGGTGCGGATCACGCCGCTGGCGACGCCGAGCCAGCTGGTGCTGGAGTCGAACGTCGACGTCGTCCCGTCGTGCCGGTCCATCCAGTACTCGGACTACTGGGGGACGGTGGTCCACGCCTTCGATCTCCACCAGCCGCACACCGAGTTGCTGGTGTCGGGCCGCTCGCTGGTCGAGACCACGGCACGCTCCGAGCCCGACCCCGACTGCGACTGGGCCGAGCTCCGCTCCCTGGCGACCGCCGATCGGTTCGCCGAGTTCCTGGAGGAGACCCGGTACGCACCGATCGGTCTCTTCGCCCATGTGTTCGATGAGCTGTCATCGATGTCGTCGCCCCGTGTGGCGGCCGAGCTGGCGATGGCGTGGGTCCGCTCGTCGCTGCGTTACGAGGCAGGGATCACCACCGTCCAGACGACCTCGGAGGAGGCGTGGCAACTGGGCGCGGGCGTGTGCCAGGACTTCACCCATCTCCTGCTGTCGGCGCTGCGCGCCCTGGGCATCCCCGCCCGGTACGCCTCGGGCTACCTCCACCCCAACGCCGATGCCGAGATCGGCGAGGTGGTGATGGGCGAGAGCCACGCGTGGGTCGAGGCGTGGACGGGCAACTGGTGGGGCATCGATCCCACCATCGGTGAGCGGGTCGGCGAACGTCACGTGCTGGTGGCACGGGGTCGTGACTACGCCGACGTCCCGCCGCTCAAGGGGGTGTACCACGGTGGCGCCTCCGAGTCGGTCGGGGTCACCGTGCAGCTCACCCGCCTGGCATGAACCACGACGAGGTCGACCGGCCGGAGGTGGTGGCCGAGATGACGGCGGTGTTCGAGCGGTACGAGGCGGCCCTCCTGGCCAACGACGTCGACGCCCTCGACGAGCTGTTCTGGAAGGCGCCGGGCGTGGTGCGCTACGGGCTCGCCGACGTGCAACACGGCTGGGACGAGGTCTCCCGGTTCCGGCGGGGGCTGGCGCGGCAGGCACCGCCCCGCCGCCTCCACGGCACCGTGGTGCAGACCTTCGGCACCGACCTGGCCATGGTGCTCACCGAGTTCACCTCACTGGAGGACGATTCCGTCGGGGGTCGTCAGTCCCAGACCTGGGTGCGGTTCCCGGAGGGGTGGCGGGTGGTCGCCGCCCACGTCTCGCCCACCCTCGAGGGTTCGTAGCGGTCGTCCGTCGCCGACACGGACGAGGTCGTACGGGCTCGTCGGCCGTAGGTGTCGGTGTGGGTCAGGTTTTCGTCAGGTGATGGTCCCCGGGCGTTGACGGCCGGAACACGGCAGGGCAACACCGTCTTCCTACCGTCACCTGCGTGTATACAGCCCTGCCCGGTGGCGGGATCCGCAGCGACCACGCCTATCGCGAGCTGAAGTCGCGGCTGCTGGCCGGCGACTTCCCCCTCGGGGGGCGGCTGGGCGAGGAGCGGCTGGCCGAGCTGGTCGGCATGTCGCGGACGCCGGTGCGGGAAGCGTTGGTGCGGTTGCACGCCGACGGCCTGGTGCGCCGCGGGGACGAGGGCGGCTACGAGCCGGTTGCTCCCGATGTCGACGCCGTCCGTGATCTCTACGAGGTCCGCGTGATCCTCGAGCTTGCCGCCCTCCAGCGGCCGGGGCGGATGGGCGTGCACCACGACGAGGCCGTCCTCGAGCGACTGCGTGCCGAGTGGAGCGGGCTCCGCGTCGATCCGCCCGGGGCCGATCCGGCCTTCGTCCTCCTCGACGAGGACTTCCACGTCGGTCTGGCCGAGGCGGCTGGGAACCCGGCCCTGGCTGCCCACCTGCGCCAGGTCAACGACCGCATCCGGGTGGTGCGGATGCACGATTTCCGGACCGCGGAGCGCATCGTCACCACCGTCGAGGAGCACCTCGGCATCCTCGCTGCGCTCGTCGCCGGCGATGTGAACGAGGCCGAGCGCCAGTTCCTGGCCCATCTCGACCTCTCCGTCGCTGTGGTCGAGGAGCGGGTCGCCCGCGCCATCGCCCGCATGGCCGGGGCCGCCTCGTGAGCAGCGTCGAGATCGACGTCGAGGTCGAGGCCCCGACGCCGACGTCGGGTGCCGGCCCCGCGGTGCCCCGCCTGCTGGCACGCGGCATCACCAAGCGGTTCGGCGACGTGGTCGCCAACGACGGTGTCGACATCACCATTCAGGCCGGCGAGGTGCATGCCGTGCTCGGTGAGAACGGCGCTGGCAAGAGCACCCTCATGAAGTTGATCTACGGCGTGCATCGGGCCGACGCCGGCGAGGTCGCCGTCGACGGGCACCCGCTCGAGCTCGGCTCGTCGGCCGTCGCCCGCGCCCTGGGCGTCGGGATGGTCTTCCAGGACCTCCGCCTGATCCCCGCCTTCTCGGTGCTCGAGAACATGGTGCTGGCGTTGGCATCGTCCGGTCTCCGCATCGACCGCCGCCGCTTCCGCGGCCGCATCGAGGAGGCCGCCGACCGGTTCGGCCTGCAGGTGGATCCGTCGGCGATGGTGCGCGACCTGTCGATCGGCGAGCGCCAGCGGGTCGAGATCCTCAAGGTGCTGATGGCCGGCGCCCGCCTGGTCATCCTCGACGAGCCCACCAGCGTCCTCGCCCCCCAGGAGGTCGACGCCCTCTTCGACGGGCTCCGCGAGCTCCGGGCCGGTGGTCTGTCGGTGGTGATCATCACCCACAAGCTGGCCGAGGCCCGCGCCATCTCCGACAAGGTGACGGTGCTGCGGGGCGGCCGCCTGGTGGTCGGCGGGGCCGATCCCAGCGCCATGACCGACGCCGAGCTCATCGAGGCGATGGTCGGGCGAGCCGTGCCGCCACTGCCGGCGACCCGCCCGGCGGTGCGGACGACCGAGCGGGCGGCCTTGAGCATGGAAGGCGTCAGCCTGGCCGGCGACGAGTTGGTCGGGGTCAACCTCGATGTGCACGCGGGCGAGCTGGTCGGTGTCGCCGGCATCGCCGGCAACGGGCAGCGAGCGCTGTTCGAGGTCGCCCTCGGTCTTCGCCCGCCGGTTCGCGGGTCGGTGCGGGTGGCTGGTGAGCTGCTCGGCCTGGGCAATGGGGCGGCGCGCCGCGCCATGGCAGCCGCCGCCGTGGGCGTGCCCGAGGACCCCATTGCCGACGCCGTCGTGCCCGGCCTCGATGTGGCGCAGCACCTGGCGGTCGGCAACCTGGGCCAGTACCGGAAGGGTCTCGGTGTCGACTGGGGTCGCGTCCGCGCCGACCTGGTCGAGCTCGACGAGCGCTCCGGGCTCCAGGTGGCGGCCGGCCACCGGCTCGTCGACACCCTGTCGGGCGGCAACATCCAACGGGTCATGCTCGTGCGGGCGCTCGGTGGCGCGCCGTCGTTGGTCGTCGCCGCGTATCCCTGCCGAGGGCTCGACGTGGCCACCACCCAGCGAACGCGAGAGCTGCTGCTCGAGCAACGGGCGGCCGGTGCCGGCGTGCTGCTCATCTCCGAGGACCTCGACGAGCTGTTCGAGCTGTCCGACCGCATCGCTGTGCTCCACGAGGGCGAGCTGGCCGGCGTCGTCGACCCGGCGACGACCGACCGGTACGAGGTTGGCCGCCTCATGCTGAGCGGAAGGGGCGCGTGATGGCGGCGCTGGTGGTCTCGCTCCGCGCCCTGCGGGCTGACCCGCTTCGCTCGCCAGCGGTCCGCTGGACCGCTGCCCTCGGCGGCGCAGTCGTGGTCTTCGGTGTGCTGATGGCGATCAAGGGTGCCGCGCCGATCAGCGCCTACACCAGCATGTGGTCGTCGCTCTCGAGCAATCGCTCGATGGAGTCGGTGCTGGTGAAGGCCACGCCGATCGTGCTCGCTGCCCTGGCGGTGGCGGTGCCGGCCCGTGCCGGCCTCGTCAACGTGGGCGGTGAGGGCCAACTCCTCATGGGCGGCATCTTCGCCGTGGGCATGTCGCGTGCGATCGGTGACGCCTTCCCCGGTCACTCCGCGCTCATCGCGCTCTGCCTTGCCGGCGCAGTCGGGGGCGCGCTGTGGGCCGCCCTCGCCGTGCTGCTGCGACTGGTCGTCGGGATCAGCGAGGCGGTGACCACGTTGCTCCTCAACTACGTGGCCCTCAACGTGATGTTCTTCCTCATCTACGACCCGTGGAAGGACGCCCATGGCAGCGGCCAGCCGGCCACGCCGGCGCTGCCCGCCGGCCAGACGTTCCCGATGCTCGGGTCCAGCACCGTGCACGCCGGCCTCGTGCTGGCGGTCGCCGCCACCGCCATCGTGTGGTGGGCGCTGCGCTCGACGAGGTGGGGCTTCCAGTTGCGGGTCGTCGGGGGCAACGCCGAGGCCGCCCGGCGGGCCGGGCTGCCGGTGGGCATCATCCTGCTCACCGCCATGCTCGTCGGTGGGGCGCTCGCCGGCCTGGGCGGCGTGGCCCAGCTGGCGGGCACCGAGTTCAAGCTGCGACCCGGGTTCCTGGCGACCTATGGCTACATCGGCTTCCTCGCCAGCTGGCTCGCCCGTCACCACCCGCTGAAGGTGGCCTTCGCGGGGGTCGTGCTGGCCGCCATCTCCATTGCCGGCGACAGCCTCCAGATCGACTCGGCGCTGCCGGCCGCGACGGTGAACGTGTTGATGGCGCTCGTCCTCCTCGCCGTGTTCGGCTGGGGCGCCCGCCGGGTGGTGCCGGCGTGACCGCGCTCCCGCTCGAGGTGTTGGCTGGCGCGGTCGGCGCGGGCACGCCCATCCTCTACGCCGCCGTCGGTGAGTCGTTCTCCGAGAGCGCGGGTGTGGTGAACCTCGGCACCGAGGGCTCGATGCTCGTCGGCGCCCTCGCCGCCTATGCCGTCGCCGCGACGACCGGCAACGCGTGGGTCGGCGTGCTCGCCGGCGCCGTCGCCGGTGGCGCGTTGTCCGCCGTCCATGCCTGGTTCGT
>Ga0136846_1211125_pt1 | contig 15443 bp, 14 predicted proteins | sample HopSoiMetagenom2_FD_96841 | JGI IMG/M metagenome (GOLD analysis project Ga0136846, IMG submission 96841) | Grasslands soil microbial communities from Hopland, California, USA - 2 Assembly 2016 (version 4) | ecosystem: Environmental > Terrestrial > Soil > Grasslands | place: USA: Hopland... | reverse complement strand
GCGGCCGCGGTGGCGGCGGAGCAGCCGCAGCAGCCCTCCACCCCGCCCTCAGGCCGGCGGTCCCGCTCCCGTGTCCTGCTCGCCGTCCTGGCCGCGGCGGCCGCCGTCGCCGTGGTCGTCGTCGGCGCCCCGCGTCCCGGGCCGCCCGTGCTCACCGTCAGCCGGGTCGACCTCGTCGCCGCCGCGACCGCGGCGGTCGGCACCGTCGACGTGGGCGCTCTCGCCGATCCCGACCGTCGGCAGGCCTGTCTGCGCGCCGTTCTGCCCGACGCCGCGGGCCGGCGGCTGCTGGGCGGCCGCCGCGTGGTTCTCGACGGGCGTCCCGGGGTGCTGCTCGTGCTTGCCACGGGCACGCGCGGCGGCCTGGACGTCGTGACCGTCGATCCGGGGTGCGGGCCTGCCGGAGGAAGCCTGCTCGCGCGGGTGACGGTCGGCTGACCAGCCGGAAGTGAGGTCGGCGACGCCGGGAATGACTACTGATGGGATCGTGTTCCACGGGTCAGAGAGGCTTCACGAAGGAGGACGGACCACGGTGACCACCGACGAGGTGCGCGAGCTGATCATCATCGGGTCGGGACCGGCCGGTTACACGGCAGCGGTCTACGCGGCCCGGGCGCAGCTGCGGCCGCTGGTGTTCGAGGGCACGCAGTTCGGCGGAGCCCTGATGACCACCACGGAGGTGGAGAACTACCCGGGCTTCACCGACGGCATCATGGGCCCTGAGCTCATGGAACAGATGCGCAACCAGGCGATCCGCTTCGGCGCCGAGCTGCGCAGCGAAGACGTCGAGGAGGTGTCGCTGACCGGCCCCGTGAAGACGGTGACGGCCCACGGGCGCACCTACCGGGCCCGCGCCGTGATCCTCGCGATGGGCGCGGCCGCGCGGTACCTCGACGTCCCCGGCGAGCAGCAATTGCTCGGCCGCGGCGTGAGTGCCTGTGCGACCTGCGACGGGTTCTTCTTCCGCGACCAGGACATCGCCGTGGTCGGCGGCGGCGACTCCGCGATGGAGGAGGCGACCTTCCTCACCCGGTTCGCCCGCTCCGTCACCGTCGTCCACCGCCGCGACGACTTCCGCGCCTCGAAGATCATGATCGAGCGCGCGAAGAACGACCCGAAGATGCACTGGCGGACGAACGTCACCGTCAGCGAGGTGCTCGGCAACGGCAGCGTCTCCGGTTTGCGTCTTCGTGACACGAAGACCGGCGAGGAGTCGACGCTGGACGTCACCGGCATGTTCGTCGCGATCGGGCACGACCCGCGCAGTGCGCTGGTCCACGGTCAGGTCGACACGGACGACGCCGGCTACGTGCTGACGCAGGCGCCCGGCACGCAGACCAACATCCCGGGTGTCTTCGCCTGTGGCGATCTCGTCGACCACACCTACCGCCAGGCCATCACCGCCGCGGGTTCCGGATGTGCGGCCGCCATCGACGCCGAGCGCTGGCTCGCCGACGGCCCGGTCGACCCCGAGCTCGCGGGCGGCGGCTACGGCACCGCCGCGGACGAGGTCGCGGCCGTCGTCCACTGACACCCCGTCCCTTTCGCGCGAACAGGAGATTTCTCATGGGTAAGAACACCGTCGACGTGACCGACGCCAGCTTCAGCACGGACGTGCTGGAGAGCGACAAGACCGTGCTGGTCGACTTCTGGGCGGAGTGGTGCGGCCCCTGCAAGATGGTCGCCCCCGTCCTCGACGAGATCGCCGGCGAGAACAAGGACACGATCACCGTCGCCAAGGTCGACATCGACCGCAACCCGGACGCCATGCGCAAGTACGGGATCATGGCGGTGCCGACGCTGATGGTCTTCCAGAAGGGCGAGGTGGTCAAGGAGATCCGCGGCGCCAAGCCGAAGGCCGCGCTGCTCCGCGACCTCGCCGACTACCTGGGCTGAACAGCGGACTCCGCTACCGGGGGTACGAGACCGGGGGACTGTGCGGGACCATCCGGTCCTTTGTGTGGCCCCGGTCTCGTACCCCCGTCCGGTCGGACCCACGACCGAAGCAGATCGCTGCACGGGATAACGTAGCTGTCACGCAGGGGGACACGCCCGGGTGCGCCCTTCGACCCCCGGTCGGGTGGCGACAGGGCACAATGACCTCCTGCGTCGATCACCCTGCGCCGCCCAGCGGCCCGGTCGACCGTCAGACGAGCAGATCGAGCGAGGAGTGCATGCAGCCGCTGCGCCGAGGGGACACCGGTCCGGCGGTCGTCGAGATCCACAGGATGCTCAGCCAGTTCGGGCTGCTGGGCGACGCGACGGACGGGCCTGCGGACCACTTCGACCAGGTCGTCGAGCACGCGGTGCGCGCCTTCCAGCAGCAGCGTGGGCTGATCACGGACGGCATCGTCGGGCCCGCCACCTACCGCGCCCTGCGCGAGGCCGGCTGGACGCTCGGCGACCGCATGCTCGCACTGCTGATCTCGACGCCGATGAGCGGCGACGACGTCGTGGCGCTGCAGGAGCAGCTGCTCGAGCTCGGGTACGACACCGGCCGTCCCAGCGGCGTGTTCGACGAGCAGACCGAGCGCGGCCTGCGCGCCTTCCAGCGCGACTACTGCGACATCTCGGACGGCGTCTGCGGGCCGTCGACGCTGCGGGCGCTGCGCCAGCTCGGTGCACGCCGGGTGAAGGGCGGTCGCCCACACCTGCTGCGCGAGCAGGAGCTGCTCCGCCAGGCCGGCCCCCGGCTGCGCGGCAAGCGGATCGTGATCGACGCGGCGCACGGCGGCCCGAACCGCGGCGTGACCGTCGCGGGTGTCACCGAGGCGGACCTCATGTGGGACCTCGCGCGCCGGCTCGAGGGCCGGATGGCCGCGACCGGCATGGAGGCCCTGCTGACCCGGCGCGAGGACACCTGCCCCACGGAGGCCGAGCGGGCGGCGTTCGCGAACGCCGCCGGGGCGGACATCGTGCTGTCCCTGCATGTCGACGCGAACCGCAGCATGCACGCCCAGGGGCTCGCGACGTTCCACTTCGGCAACGGCTCGGGCATCACCTCGACGGTCGGCGAGGCGCTCGCCGGCTTCATCCACCGTGAGCTCACCAGCCGGACGGCGATGCTCGACCTCGGCACCCAGGCCCGCACCTGGGAGCTGCTGCGGCTCACCCGGATGCCGACGGTGCGAGTGGAGATCGGCTACCTGACGAACCTGGGCGACCGGCGTCGGCTGCTGGATTCCGCATTTCGCGATGTGGTGGCCGAAGGCGTGCTCGTGGGGGTCAAGCGGCTGTACCTGCAGGGGCAGGACGACCAGCCGACCGGAACGTTCACCTTCTCGGACGTGCTCGCCCGCGAACTGGCCCGCGAGGAGACCGCTCCGGCGATCTCCCGCCGCAGCTAGAGGATCACTCCGCCCCGCTCCTGATCACCCGGCAGCGGCCTTCTGAGCGCGCCCTGAGCGCGCCGCTGAGGCCGGCCGGAGTGGGGGTACGTACCGGACGGCGGGGCACCTCGCCGATGCCCGTGGACTGCAGCGGAAGGCTGATGGAGCCGAGGAGCTGCTCGAGCGCGGCCTCCACGTCTTCCTTCCACGTCATCGCCGAACGCAGCTCCATCCGCAGCCGCGGCCACCGCGGGTGCGGGCGGACGGTCTTGAACCCGACGCTGCGCAGGAAGTCGGCCGGGATCATGCAGCTGGGCTCGGTGCCCGGCCGGGCGTCGCCGAACACCTCGACGGCCTTCACGCCGCGGCGGGTGAGGTCCTTCACGACGGCCTGGGCGAGCATGCGGCCGATGCCCTCGCCGGAGAACTCGGGCATCACCTGCATCGTGGTCAGCAGGACGGCGTCGGCACTGACGGGGCCGGTCGGCATCTAGGCGGCACGCGGTACCGCATCCGGAGGGGCGTACATCACATAACCGGCAGGTGCGCCGCGCATGTAGACCACCCGGCCGCACGAGCCCCACTCGAGCAGGACCTCGGAGACCCACGCCTCCTTCTCCAGCTCCGGCGAGCCGAACCGGGTCGCCTGCTCGCCGGCCTGCTGCGACAGCTCCCAGAACACGCAGGAGCGGCAGCGCTTCGGCAGGTCGCCGAGGTTGTCCAGCGTCATCGCCGCCATGTGCCAGGACAAGAGCAACCTCCGGCGGACGGCTCGGTGCAGATCGTGCGGCGGGTGCTCCCGCCGACGAACGACGATAGATCGATCCAGCCCGTGAGAACACCCTTTGTGCTGCGACCGGGGCCTCAGCCTCGACGAAGGGCGGGAAGATCAACCGAACTGGCTACACTCGATCGGTCGCTGCAGCGGCCGTCCGCCCGGCGGTCGTCCACCAGACACGTCCATCGGAGGACCTTTCATGCCCGTCCCGGAGCCGCTCCGGCCGTCCGAGATCCACGTCGAACACGGGCGGCCGGTCGAGCGGTTCGCGGCGCGGACGGCGGGCATGACCGCATCCGAGATCCGGGCGTTGTTCGCCGTGGCGAGCCGTCCCGAGGTGGTCTCGCTCGCCGGAGGCATGCCGAACCTCGCCGCTCTGCCACTCGACACGCTCGCCCACGAGGTCGCCGAGCTCGTCTCCCGCGACGGCCAGGTCGCGCTGCAGTACGGCTCGGCGCAGGGTGTGCCGGCGCTGCGTGAGCAGATCTGCGAGGTGATGGCCCTCGAGGGGATCCACGCCGACCCGAACGACGTCGTGGTCACCGTCGGCTCGCAGATGGCGCTGGACCTGATCACGCGCATCTTCTGCGACCCGGGCGACGTCGTGCTCGCCGAGGGGCCGTCGTACGTGGGTGCCCTGGGCAGCTTCGCCGCGTATCAGGCCCGGGTCGTGCACGTGGCGATGGACGCCCACGGGCTGGTCCCCGAACTGCTGCGTGAGGCACTGCGGACGCTCGCGGCGCAGGGAGTCGTGCCGAAGTACCTGTACACGATCCCGAACTTCCACAACCCGGCCGGGGTGACGCTGGCCGTCGAGCGTCGCCGTGAGGTGCTCGACATCTGCGCCGAGTACGGCGTCCCCGTGCTCGAAGACAATCCGTACGGCCTACTCGGGTTCACCGGGCGCATCTATCCCGCGTTGCGGTCGATGGACCCGAACGTGCTCTACCTCGGCTCGTTCTCCAAGACGTTCGCCTCGGGCCTGCGGGTCGGCTGGGCGCTCGTGCCGCCCGCGGTCCGCGACCGGCTGGTGCTGGCCGCCGAGTCGGCGACGCTGTGCCCGCCGACCTTCAACCAGCTGCTGGTGTCGCGCTACCTGACGGCGCACGACTGGCGTGGACAGATCAAGACCTTCACCGAGGTCTACCGCGAGCGCCGCGACGCCATGCTCGCGGCGCTGGAGACGTACCTGCCCGAAGGTTCCACGTGGAACATCCCGGACGGCGGCTTCTACGTCTGGCTGACAGTGCCCGAGGGCGTCGACACGAAGGCGATGTTGCCGCGGGCCGTGACGGCGCGGGTGGCGTACGCATCGGGTACCGGGTTCTACGCCGACGGGTTCGGCAGCCGGCAGCTGCGGCTGTCGTACTGCTACCCGACGCCCGAGCGGATCACCGAGGGCGTGCGGCGGCTGGCGGCGGTCCTGGAGGCCGAGCTGGACGTGATGCGCACGTTCGGCAGCGCGGCACGGCCGAGGCCGTCGCTCCGGGGGCCGCAGGCCCCGTCGCCGGACACCAACTGAGCCCGGCGACAATGCGCCGGTGACCGAGTCGAATGCCGTGGTGAACCCTCCGGCGAACCCTCCGGCGAACCACCCCGCGGATCCCACGTTTCCGAGTCCGACGACCGCGCCGCGGACCGACCGGACGGTGGCCGTGCTGGCCGGCGGGCTGTCGCACGAGCGCGAGGTGTCGCTGCGCTCCGGGATGCGGCTCGCGGCCGCACTGCGCGGCGTGGGGATGTCCGTGCGGGAGTGGGACGCCGACGCAGCACTGATCGAGCGGTTGCGGACGGACCGGCCGGACGCCGTCGTCGTCGCCCTGCACGGGGGCGAGGGGGAGAACGGCTCGGTCCAGGCCGTGCTGGAACTGCTCGGGGTGCCGTTCGTCGGAACGTCGGCCGCGGCCTGTCGGCGTGCTTGGGACAAGCCGACGGCGAAGGCCGAGTTCGCCCGCGCCGGGCTCGACACCCCGGACTGGGTGGCGCTCCCGCACGCGACCTTCCGAGAGCTGGGCGCCCGGGGAGTGCTCGACGCGATGGTGGAGCGGCTCGGACTGCCGTTGATGCTCAAGCCGGACCAGGGTGGCTCGGCCCTCGGCGCGCAGGTGGTCGCGGAGTCGGCGGACCTTCCGGCCGCGATGGTGAGCTGCTTCGCCTACGCCGACACCGTGCTCGCGGAGCGGTTCGTGGAGGGCACCGAGGTGGCGGTGTCCGTGGTGGAAGACGGCGCGGAGGCGCGCGCGCTGCCGCCCGTCGAGGTGGAGGCGAAAGGCGGCGTCTACGACTACACCGCCCGCTACACGCCGGGTGCGACGACCTTCCACTGCCCCGCACGGCTCGACGACGCGGTCCTGGCCACGCTGCAGGAGACCGCCCTCGCGGCGCACCGCCTGTTGGGCCTGCGCGACGTGTCGAGGATGGACGCCGTCGTGGACGCCGCAGGGCGGGTGCAGATCCTCGAGGTCAACGTCTCACCGGGTCTGACCGACACTTCCTTGCTCCCGACCGCTGCGGCGACGGAAGGCACGGACCTCGGCGCCCTGTTCGCGCGGCTCGTGGACCGGGCGGTCGCCCGCGGCTGAGTCGCAGATGTTCCACGTGGAACATCGCGAGTCGGTGTTTCACGTGAAACAGGGCCGGTGTTCCACGTGGAACACCGGCCCTGTTGTTGTTCGACAGCGTGATTCAGCCGAGCGCGCCGCCCATGAGGCCGGCGATCCGCTCCAGGTCGTCCGCCGACCCGAACTCCACCACGATCCGGCCCTTGCGCTGACCCATCTCCACCCGGACCCGGGTGTCGAACGTGTGGGACAGGCGCTCGGCCAGCTCGTGTGTCGTCGGATCCGCCGGCGACTTCCGGCGTGGCGGGCGCGGAGTGGCCGGCTCCTCGCGTCGGGCCACGAGCACCGCCTCTTCGGTCGCCCGCACGGACAGCCCTTCTGCGACGATCCGCATCGCGAGGTCTTCCTGCTGCCCCGCGTCGTCCAGGCCGAGGAGCGCGCGGGCGTGTCCGGCCGAGAGCACTCCGGCCGCCACCCGGCGCTGCACGGTCACCGGCAGCTTGAGCAGCCGGATGGTGTTCGTGACCACCGGACGGCTTCGTCCGAGCCGGTCTGCGAGCTCGGCGTGCGTCACGCCGAACTCGACCAGCAGTTGCTCGTAGGCGGCGGCCTCCTCCAACGGATTGAGCTGGACCCGGTGGATGTTCTCCAGCAACGCGTCGCGCAGCAGGATGTCGTCGCCCGTCCGCCGCACGATGGCAGGGATGCGCGCGAGACCCGCCCGCTGCGATGCCCGCCAGCGCCGCTCGCCCATGACGAGCTGGTACCGCCCGGCCCCCGCCTCGCGGACGACGACCGGCTGCAGCAACCCGAACTCCCGGATCGAGTGCTCGAGTTCCGCAAGCGCCTCCTCGTCGAAGACGGTCCGCGGCTGCTGCGGGTTCGGCTCGATCGCGTCGACGTCGATGTCGCGGTAGTAGGCCGCGCGCGGCGTTGTTTCACGTGGAACATCCGGCGTGACGGGGCGCGGGGCCGGCCGGGGTCCGCCGAACAGGATGGCGGTGGGGTCCGGCGCGGGCGTGCGCACCGGCGGGGGCGGGGGTGGCGGCGGAGGTGCCGACTCCGTGGGTGGGGGACCGGTCGGGATCAGGGCGGCGAGTCCGCGCCCGAGCCCGCCCCTCCGCTCGGCGACCTTCCGCTCGATCACGCCCGCTCCTCGCTTGAACATGCCGACACAGACGGATGCGCGGCCCCCACGGTTCCGCTGTTCACGGTCGACCGTGCCGCCCGCGTCGCGCTCCGGCGTCGGCGATCTCCCGGGCCGCGTCGACGTAGCTCATGGCTCCGCGGGAGCCGGGGTCGTAGCCGAGCACCGTCTTGCTGTAGCCGGGCGCTTCCGAGACCTTGACGCTCCGCGGGATCACCGTGCGCAGCACCGTGTCGCCGAAGTGTTTGCGGACCTCGTTGGTCACCTGATCGGCGAGCTTGGTGCGGCCGTCGTACATCGTCAGCAGGATCGTCGAGACGTGCAGGTCGCGGTTGAGGTGGCTGCGGACCAGGTCGATGTTGCTCAGCAGCTGCCCGAGACCCTCCAGCGCGTAGTACTCGCACTGGATCGGGATCAGCACCTCCTCGGCCGCGACGAGCGCGTTGACCGTCAACAGGCCGAGCGAGGGCGGGCAGTCGATCAAGACGTAGTCGACGCCCAGCTCGTCCAACGCCGCAGGCGACAGCGCCTGCTTGAGCCGCTGCTCGCGCGCGACCATCGACACGAGCTCGATCTCCGCACCCGCGAGGTCGATCGTGGCCGGCACGCACCACAGGTTCTCCGACGCCGAGCTCTGCGTCGCGGCCTCGCTGAGCGGGATCTCCCCGAGCAACAGCTCGTACACCGACGGCGTACCCGACCGGTGCTCGACGTCGAGTGCCGTGCTGGCGTTGCCCTGCGGGTCGAGGTCGACGACGAGGACCCGGACGCCGTGCATGGCCAGCGCAGCGGCGACGTTGACGGTGCTGGTGGTCTTGCCGACGCCACCCTTCTGGTTCGCGACCGTCAGCACGCGACGCTGCTGCGGCCTCGGCATGCGGTGCTTGTCGGGGTGCAGCACACGGGCGGCGCGGGCAGCTTCCTCCGCGATCGGCGTCCAGTCGGCGTAGGCCGATGTTCCACGTGAAACATCGGCTCGTGGAACACCGGGGCTGGAGACCTCGTCCGATGTGATGTCGCGCGTCCGGCCGTCGGCCATCAGCTTCGTTCCTCTCTACGGCGCCGGCGTCCGGGCCGTGGCCCGGTGGCACCGCGCGCTCGTTCCACGACCACCACCGTGCTCGGGGGGTCGATCAGGTCTGTGCCGCACCGCACCGTCCGCGGCTCTCCTCCGCCGAGCTTGCGCACGGCGACCGCGTCCCTGGCGACCTCGGCGTCCGCCGACGCGCCCTTGAGGGCGAGCATCACTCCACCCGGCCGCAGCAGGGGGAGTGCCCAGCCGGCGAGGCGCGCGAGCGGGGCGACAGCCCGGGCGGTCACCACGTCGGCCCCCTCCCATCGCGCGCGGACACCCGGCTCCTCGGCCCGTCCTCGCTCGACCGTCACCGGCAGGTCCAGATCCTCCACGACCTCGCGCAGCCAGTCGACGCGACGCGCGAGCGGTTCGACGAGTACCACCGAGAGATCCGGTCGGGCGAGGGCCAACGGTATCCCGGGCAGTCCGGCACCGGACCCGAGATCCACCGTCCGTGCGCCGTCCGGGAGCAACTCCGCGACGACCGCGCAGTTGAGGATGTGCCGGTCCCAGATCCGCGGCGCTTCCCGTGGGCCGAGCAGCCCCCGCTCGACCCCTGAGCTGACGAGATGGACCGCATAGCGCCGGGCGAGCGCGAGCCGGTCGCCGAAGACGGCTGCGGCCTCCGGCGGTGGTTCCACGTGAAACATGCCGTGTTCCACGACGGTCTCCTCGGCCGATGCATATTCCACGTGAAACACGTCGGGCCCCGGCGAACCGGGGCCCGGAGCGGTGGAGTCAGACACTCTGTATCAGGCTCTGCGACGTCGTTCCCATGATCTCAGGCACTGCGCGAGACGACGACCTGGCGCCGCGGCTCCTCGCCCTCGCTCTCGCTCTCCACGCCCTTGATGCCCGCGACCGCGTCGTGCACGACCTTGCGCTCGAAGGGGGTCATGGGCCGCAGGCGCACCGGCTCGCCGCTGTCGAGCACCTCTTTGGCGGTGCGCGTGCCGAGCTCCGTCAGCTCGTCGCGGCGGGACTGCCGCCATCCGGCGATGTCGAGCATCAGCCGGCTGCGGTTGCCGAGCGACTGCTGGACGGCCAGCCGCGTCAGCTCCTGCAACGCCTCCAGCACCGCGCCGCGGTCACCGACGAGCTTGTCGAGGTCTTCGCCGCCGTCGATGCTCACGATGGCGCGCCCGGCCTCCACGTCGAGGTCGATGTCGCCGTCGTAGTCCAGCACGTCCAGGAGGCGCTCCAGGTAGTCGCCCGCCACGTCGCCCTCGCGGACCAACTGGTCCTCGACCGACGTCGACCGTCCGCCGGAGGTGTCCACCGATCCGTCTTCTACAGCCTTGGCCACGATCGTCTCCTTTCTCGGGTCGACGAGTTCCGGTTCACTCCCGGGCACCCGCCGCGGCGGCCGTCGATCGGGGCCGCCGGTGGTCGATGGGCTCAGCGCCGCTTCCGGGAACGGCGGGCCGGAGGCCGGGTGGGACCGCCGGCCGCGGGGCGACTTGGTCCGGCGCCGTTCGTCCCCGCGCCGTTCGCCCCGGCTCCGTTCGATCCCGAGCCGTTCGCTCCGGTGCCCTGCACGTCGGTGCGCTTCGCCTCGCCGTTCGTGGTCGTGGCGTCGTCCTGTCCGACGGACCCACCGCCGGCCGCCGGGGTGCGTCGGACGATCGGCTTGCCACCCGGGGTCTTCTCGGGGGCCACGACGGTCTCGGGACGGGCCGGCTTCTGGCCGGGGCGGGGGGCACGGGCCTGGCGCTCCGCGATGGCCTGCGTCTTCTTCTCGGCCTCTTCGGCGTCGATCTTCTTGTAGACGACGTACTGCTGGCCGAGGGTCCAGAGGTTGTTCGCCACCCAGTAGAGCAGCACCGCCAACGGCAGGAACGGCGCTCCGACGACGACACCGATGGGGAAGACGTACAGCATCAGCTTGTTCATGATCGCCGACTGCGGGTTGGCCGTCTGGGCCTCGGTCTGCCGCGCCACCGAGTGTCTCGCCGTGATGTGGGTGAACACGCCCGCCGCGATCATCAGCGGGATCATCACGATGAGCATGCTCGTGATCGAGGTGCCCAGCGCCGCGAGCTCGTCGGCGCCCATCGTGACCCAGGCGCCGAGCTTGGCCCCGAAGAGGCTGGCCGCGTTGAACGACTCGACCTCGGAGGCACCGAAGATGTAGTTCTCGGTCTTGCCCGGCTTGAACTCGCGCAGCACGTGGAACAGGCCGATGAACACCGGGACCTGCACCAGCACCGGCAGGCAGCCGCCCAGCGGGTTGACCCCCTGCTGGCTCTGCAGCTTCTGCATCTCGGCAGTGAGCTTCTGCCGGTCGTTGCCGTACTTCGCCTTGAGCTTCTGCATCTCCGGCGCGAATTCCTGCATCTTGCGCATGGAACGCACCTGGTGCACGAACGGCTTGTAGAGCAGCGCGCGGAGGGTGAACACGAGGAAGACGACCGCCAGCGCCCATGCGGCGCCGCTGGCCTCGCCGAACACGTACCCGAAGGCCTTGTGCCAGAACCACATGATGGCCGACACCGGGTAGTAGATGAAGTTCAGCACGGCGCTTGCTCCTCGTGGTTCTCGGCCGGGCGGGTCCGGGGGTCGGCGCGCGACCCGTCCGGAGACGTTCTATGGGCGCGGGACGCCGCCGGGACCTCGTCCACACCGCCAGGGTGCCACGGCGCGCACCGCAGCAACCGCCACGCCGCCAGGGCCGTGCCCCGGAACAGGCCGTGGACCTGCAGGGCCTCGACGGCGTAGGCGCTGCAGGACGGGTAGAAGCGGCACGTCGGCGGCAGGGCGGGTGAGATCCAGCGCTGGTAGCCGCGCACCAGGGCGATGAACGGCCGCGCGCCCCAGGAGGCGCCGGCGGAGCGGCCCTCGGGACCGTCGTCCGTCGCCATGTCCTTCACTGCCGTCGTCCGGTCCTGCGCAGGACCGCCCGCAGGCCGGAGTCGAGGTCGTCGCCCAGCACGGACGACGGTGCCTCGGCGGCAGGCGGCAACGCCCGGACGACCAGACGGGATCCCGGAGGGAGGCTCGCCAGGTGCGGGCGGACCAGGTGGCGCAGCCGCCGGGCGACGCGGTGTCGCACGACCGAGCCGCCGACGGCCCGGCTCACCACGAAACCCGCGCGCGGCGGAGCGTCGGCGGGGTCGGGGACGGCGGCAGGCACCAAGAGATGGACGACCAGTCGAGGGCGGCCGACGCGTCGGCCCCGGCGCACGGCCGAGGCGAACTCGTCCCGGCGGGTGAGCCGGGAGCCGGCCGGCAGCACCGGCGCGGCCGCGTCAGGCCGAGAGCCGCTCGCGGCCCTTGCGGCGGCGACCGGCGAGGATGGCGCGCCCGGCCCGGGTGCGCATCCGCAGCCGGAAACCGTGCGTGCGCGCCCGGCGGCGGTTGTTCGGCTGGAAGGTGCGCTTGCCCTTGCTCACGGTCGACTCTCCCGGTCGACGGCACGGAACGAAAACCGGCCGCCGGTCTGCTGAATGTGCTCTGGACGGAACATGTTGGTCCGTGATGGTGCTCGGCGGTCCACGCGCAGCGCGCGACCGTCGACGGACACGATTCATACCAGGGTACGCAGCGCCGTCAGAGAGGGTCAAACCGCCCCTGTACAGCCCAGTGGCGCAACCGCCGATCGCCGTCCGTGGCCGACGCCACCACCCGATCACCCCCCTGCATCTTGCGGCCCGTCGGCGGCTTGTGAGTGGAGGCCGGTGTCGGTTAGCGTGCCCCCTCACAGTTCGATCCGGGGGGATCTTCAGCCCGTACGGCAGCCGCCGGGCCCCGCGACCTCAACGTCGCGCGCGTCCGCGTACCGTTTGCGCACAGGTGTGGACAGGTCTGGGGATGGTTGCCGCCCCGGGCCCTGTCGAGAACGCGGCGTCCGTCACGGCTGTCCGCCCGGATTGCCGAAGGGGGTGCGGACGTGGCGGACCAACCCGGCGAGCTCGCCTACGTGTGGAACCGGGTGATCGCCGACCTGTCCGGCACCTCGGCCGGGTCCGGCACCTCCCTGTCGGCGCAGCAACGCGCGTTCCTCCGCCTCACCCGCCCCCTCGGCCTGATCGACGGCACCGCGCTGCTCGCCGCTCCGAGCGAGTTCGCCAAGGACGCCATCGAGCGGATCCTGCGCAGGCCGATCAGCGACGCGCTGGGCCGTCACCTCGGCTTCGCGGTCAATCTGGCCGTAGTCGTCGACGTCGACGCCGCCTCGGGTGGTACCGAGGTGCCCGATCCGCCGGGCGCCGTCCGGCCGCAACCCGCGCCCGCCCCGGCTCCGCCGGGCTTCACCGAACCGGACGGCGCGATGTTCCCTGCCACCCGCTCGGGTGACGCCGAGCCCACGGACGAGGAGCTGCTCGTCCCCGCAGGCGCCCAGCCGGCCGACGGCTCCGACGACCCGCGCTCGAACGGCAACGGGGCCTGGCCGGGGTATGCCGCGACGTCCACCCCCTCGCGTGGCGGCGACGCCGTGCCGTCCTCTCACTCCTCGCAGTCCTCGCAGAGCCGGCTCAACGAGAAGTACATCTTCGACACCTTCGTCATCGGGGCGTCGAACCGCTTCAGCCACGCCGCGGCCGTCGCCGTCGCCGAAGCGCCTGCGCGCGCCTACAACCCGCTGTTCATCTGGGGCGACTCCGGCCTGGGCAAGACGCACCTGCTGCACGCCGTCGGGCACTACGCCCAGCGCCTCTATCCCGGCATGCGCGTGCGCTACGTCTCCACCGAGGAGTTCACCAACGACTTCATCAACAGCCTGCGCGACGACCGCAAGGTGGCGTTCCAGCGCCGCTACCGCGACGTCGACGTGCTGCTGGTGGACGACATCCAGTTCCTGGAGGGCAAGGAAGGCACCCAGGAGGAGTTCTTCCACACCTTCAACACCCTCCACAACGCGAACAAGCAGATCGTGGTGTCGTCGGACCGGCCGCCCAAGCGGCTGGAGACCCTCGAAGACCGGATGCGCACCCGCTTCGAATGGGGTCTGACCACGGACATCCAGCCGCCCGAGCTGGAGACGCGGATCGCGATCCTGCGCAAGAAGGCCGCACAGGACCGGCTGGCCGTCCCCGGCGACGTCCTGGAGTTCATCGCCGAGCGGATCGAGCGCAACATCCGCGAGCTGGAGGGCGCGCTGATCCGCGTCACGGCCTTCGCCTCGCTCAACCGGCAGCCGGTCGACACCCAGCTCGCGGAGATCGTGCTCCGCGACCTCATCCCCGACTCCTCGGCCTCGGAGATCACCGCTCCGACCATCATGGCGGTCACGTCCGACTTCTTCAGCGTCTCCATGGACGAGCTGTGCGGGCCGGGGAAGACCAAGGCGCTCGCGCAGGCGCGCCAGATCGCCATGTATCTGTGTCGTGAGCTGACGGACCTGTCGCTGCCCCGGATCGGGCAGACGTTCGGCGGCCGCGACCACACCACCGTCATGCACGCGGACAAGAAGATCCGCAACGAGATCGCCCAGCGCCGCAAGACCTTCGAACAGGTCCAGGAGCTGACGGCGCGGATCAAGCAGCGCGCCCGGCACTAGGTCGACATCGCGCGGTGTCCGGGCCGGCGCTCGGGTCAGAACGTGCGCGGCACCCCGTAGGGCGCGCGAAGTCCGCACGAGACGTGCCGTCGCCGAGTTGTCCACAGGCCCGCTGACGGTCCGTGGCGAGGACACGATCTTCCACAGCTCCCGCGACACGCGGCCGTTCACCGTGTCCGCCGCGACACTCGACGCACCGCCACCCACCCCGGTGATCGTCATCGACCCCGATCCGGTGACCCTGCGTGTGCTCTCACCTGCAGCGGGGAATGTCCAACGACTGACCGGCGCCCGAGTCACCACCTCGGCGTCACCGATCGGTCGCCCAGCGTCGTCGTGCGCGCACACTTCACCCACATCTGGGGACAACTCTGTGGACAGTTACTTCCGGGGCCGTCGATGAACGGGGGCGGATCCGTGGACAACTCGTGGACCGTCCGGGGACAACTGCCGGGCGAACCGAGCTGTCCACCGCGACACCGCCCCGTCCACGGGCCGGTCCCGAGCTCCACCCACAGGACGCCACGCCCTGCGACCTGGCCGGACGACGTCCATCCACACCATCCACAGGCCCTTCTATTACTGCTTGATGTCTCTCTCTCAGAAGAACGAAGAAGAACAAGGCGGTGGATGAAGCGGAGCGGAGGTCCGGAACCCCCCGACCGGGACCCGGACCTGGGATGGCCCTGGTTGCGCCGAGGCTCTACGGTGACCGGACCAGCTCGGCCCGTGCCCAGAGCCGATACGCCGACCGCTGACCCCCAGCCCGACGAGCACGATCCCCGCCCCAGCACGAGTCCATCCGGCAGGAGCACCCGCCATGAAGTTCCGGGTCGAACGCGACGTCCTGGCCGACGCAGCTGCGTGGGTGGCCCGCAGCTTGCCCGCCCGTCCTCCGGTTCCGGTCCTGGGCGGCGTGGTCCTCGAGGCCACCTCCGGCCCGTCGGGCGACCGCCTCACCGTCTCCGGCTTCGACTACGAGACCTCAGCCCGGGTCGAACTGGACGCGACGATCGGCGATCCCGGCCGGGTGCTCGTCTCCGGGCGGCTGTT
>Ga0136846_1220825_pt1 | contig 15444 bp, 15 predicted proteins | sample HopSoiMetagenom2_FD_96841 | JGI IMG/M metagenome (GOLD analysis project Ga0136846, IMG submission 96841) | Grasslands soil microbial communities from Hopland, California, USA - 2 Assembly 2016 (version 4) | ecosystem: Environmental > Terrestrial > Soil > Grasslands | place: USA: Hopland... | reverse complement strand
GATAGCGGTTTCGCCGCTTTGTTTGCGGAGGCGTACCATAATTTTTCCATTCAGCAGGGAGTCGCGCGGTTGTATAATATAGCTGCCGCTGTAATAGCCAGGTACGCCGCCTGTTTGCGAAACGGGCATTTCCTTCAGTGGCACATCATTGAACCAGCTGGCGCTTTGACCGGGATAGCCTTTCATCTTTATCCGCAGCGTGTCGCCTTCCGAGAGTTGAACATTCCCGGAGGGGGATATCTCCATATAATCTATCCTGAAAACAGTAGTAGCAGCCGGTGCTGGCGGTTGGTTATAGTAATAAGTGATGTTCTTCGTATATATTTCCCCGTTAGGAGTGGTAGCGGTAACGGAAAAGGAGTTTCTGCCGGTGGTCAGTTCATATTTTGCAGCAAAAGTGCCGGTGTTATAAACGTGTACGGTATCGTTATTGATCCTTACCGTACAGCCGGTACAGGTGCGGTCGGCGATAAATTGCCGGGACGTGTTCACGTTTTTCTGATCCCTTGAAGGCTGACTGATACGCAGTGTTGCCTGACTGATTGCAAAAAAGGGGACACAAATAGTAATAAGAAACGTAGAAAAAAACTTTGCTGTTAGCGTCATACCCTGTCATCAATATCTTTGAAAGATGGTAAAGATAAGCAGGTGAGGGGAATAGGAAAAAAGCATTTAGAAAAAATGCAGCAGGATAGTGTACCTGCTGCATTTTTCAAGTGCCAGGCGCTGGTTGTTACCAGCTGTATTTATTATCTGCAATCAGTTTGTCCGCAATTCTTCTGCGGGCATCTTTCGCATTAAATGGTTCTGCTTTGGTAAAGCGTTTGAGGCCTAACAGCATCATACGTTGTTCATCGCCTTCTGCAAAGGCATTGATGGCATCTTTCCCGGATTTATTGATACGGTCGGCCGCATCATAAATGAAGGTGCGTACAATATCTGCCTGCAGGGAAGCGGCGCTTTCACCTTTGCTGTTGGTAAGCTTAATTAAGCGCAGGAGGGCACTTTCAGCTACAAAGGTTTCAATGGCCATATCGGCAATATCCATCAGGATTTCCTGTTCGTTTTCCAGCTTCACCATCAGCTTCTGCGCAGCGGCGCCGGCAGCCATCAGGATTGCTTTTTTGAAGTTAACGATCATCTTCCTTTCCTTGCTGAAGGCACTTTCATCATCGTTGCCGAAGTCGGGAATGCTCATCAGCTCCTTCATTACATTCATGGCCGGTGTCATCAGGTCCAGTTTACCTTTCAGGGCACGTTTCAGTGTCATGTCCAGGGTTAATAACCGGTTGATTTCATTGGTGCCTTCAAAGATGCGGTTGATGCGGGAATCGCGGTAAGCTTTTGAAATGATGTATTCATCGCTGAAGCCGTTGCCACCGTGAATTTGTACACCTTCATCCACTACATAGTCCAGCACTTCGGAGCCATTTACTTTCAGGATGGCGCATTCCACGGCATATTCTTCCGCGGCGCCCAGTAAGGCTTCGTTGAAAGGCTTGCCTTCTGCCAGCAGTTCCCTTTCTTTGTCGTCGATCAGCTGCGCTGTGCGGAACAGGGCTGATTCCGATGTCCAGGTGCGGATAGCCATTTCCGCCAGTTTATGTTTGATAGCGCCAAAGTTGGCGATCGGTTGTTTAAACTGTGTGCGGGTATTGGCGTATTGTACGGAGGTATTGATACATTTTTTGGAGGCGCCCAGTGCGGCCGCACAAAGTTTCAAGCGACCTATGTTCAGGATGTTGAAGGCAATGAGGTGACCTTTGCCAATTACGCCGAGTACATTTTCTGCCGGTACTTTGGCGTCCTGGAAATAGATCTGGCGGGTGGAGGATCCTTTGATCCCCATTTTGTGTTCTTCCGCGCCCAGTGTGAATCCGGGTGTGCCTTTGTCCACAATAAAAGCGGTGAATTTATCTCCGTCAATTTTTGCAAATACAGTAAACACATCAGCGAAACCGGAGTTGGTGATCCAGCTTTTTTGCCCGTTTAAGATATAGTACTTACCATCATCGGTTAATTTGGCGGTGGTTTTAGCGCCCAGTGCATCGGAGCCGGAATCAGGCTCTGTAAGGGCATAAGCGCCTTTCATTTCACCGGTAGCCAGTTTGGGTATATATTTTTGTTTTTGTTCTGCGGTACCAAAATAAAGGATCGGTAAAGAGCCTATACCCGTATGGGCGGCCATGGCAACGGAGAAAGAGTGACCTGCACCCAGTCCTTCGTTGATGATCGTTGCTGTCACAAAATCTTTACCTAAACCACCATATTCCTCGGGGAAGGAAGCGCCCAGCAGTCCCTGCTCGCCCGCTTTTTCCAACAACGAGGGCATCAATCCTTCTTCCTGCTTATCTATCCGCTCTACTATCGGTGTTATTTCCTTACTGATGAACTGATCTGCCATGTCTTTAATCATCAGCTGCTCTTCCGAAAAATCTTCGGGAGTAAACACTTCTTCGGGAGCACTCTCCTTAACGAGGAATTCTGCGCCTTTTAACGCAGTCTTATTTTCAACTGTTGCGTCCATGTTACTGTATTTTTGGTAGTTCTGTAATTTACTGAAAAAAGCATTAGGCAAAACCGGTCACCAGGAGGGCTAAACTGATTTCCCCGCTACCTGCCATATTAACTTACTGAATGTAAGTTAAATGCGGCACTCCTGTTGAGAGGCCGCTATTTTTAACAAAAAATAAATAGGACTGCCCGGGGCGGTTTGCACTGATCCCACTCAAAAGCTATATCTGGATTATACCAGCGCCACCCCTATTCTAAGATAATCCATAGATAAGCCGTATGTAAGTCATAGATAAGCCGTATCTATTAGGTACGGGTTATCTATGGCTTATCACTGTCTTTTTTACAGGTATAGTATGAATATAACCAGGGAGATCCCATTTTACCGGTCGCGGATACGACAGGTCATCGCCCCTCCAATAATCATATCCATCGTCATTAGGCATTTATTCTGTATCATTGTTGCCCTTTATGCCTGATTTTTATCTGTCATATTTGAAAAGCCGGTTTCATGGCACCGTGGAAGGTGCCGGGGAGGAACTATTGATCTGTTTACACGGGTTTGGCGAAAGTGCGGCTCATTTTCAGCCGTTAACCGCCACCTTGGGCGATACTTTTACTTTAGTGGCGCTGGACATGCCCCTGCACGGAAGCACCCAATGGGAGGAAAACAGGGTGCTGGAGAAAGCCGACCTGGTAGCGCTGGTGGAACTGGTATTGCAGCAGCACGGGAAGGAGCGTTTTTCCCTGCTGGGCTACAGCATGGGCGGACGCCTGTCGCTTTGCCTCGTGGAAAAGATGGCCAGCCGGATCAACCACCTGGTCATCGCCGCCGGGGATGGCCTGAGAAATAACCCCTGGCATATGTTTGTAACCCAAACCACTGACGGAAACAGGCTGTTTAAATATAATACTTACCACCCAAGGCTGTTTTTTACGTTATTGCATACCTGGAGAAGACTGGGACTGCTGAACCAGAGCGTATACAAATTTGCACTGCACCGTATGAATGAAACGGAGAAGAGGGAACTGGTATACAACGTATGGACCAATTTACGCCGTATGATGCCGGATAAAAGGCAGTGTAAACAATTATTAGGCAGATATAACGTTTTAACACTCCTGATATTCGGGAAATACGACCGTGTAATTCCACCTGTGCTGGGTACCCGCTTTGCAGACGGGTCTTTTCCCTGCAAAATACTGGTAATGGAAAAAGGCCACCAGTTGATTTCTGCCCAGCTGGGGCTTATCATCAAAACAAACCTTTAACCCGGATGTATCTTTTTGTAATTATATTATTGGTGTTGGCTTTAGGATATGGTATACTGATGCTATGGTATAGCCTGGGCTGGAAGCGCCTGAAGAGTTTTTCACCGGCAGCACCATCGGTTGGTCATACCGCGGTTACCGTGATCATTCCTGCCAGGAATGAAGCCGCTAATTTGCCCGCCTTGCTGGAGGCATTAAAGAAGCAAACGTACAACCCGGCCTTGCTGGAAGTGATTGTAATAGATGATTTTTCTACAGATGAAACAGCCGCAGTAGTGCGCAATTTCGCAGCAGAAAATATTCACCTGCTGGAGTTAAAGCAGTATCTCAATGATGAGGAACGGTTGAATTCTTTCAAGAAGAAAGCAATAGAAATTGCGATCTCAAAAGCTGCCGGCGACCTTATTGTAACTACAGACGCCGATTGCGTAATGGGGCCGCGCTGGATTGAAATACTGGTGCAGTTTTATGAACATCATCAACCTAAATTTATAGCCGCACCGGTCAGCTTCTATAAAGAACATAACTTTTTTAAGCGGTTACAATCGCTCGATTTCATGACCATGCAGGGCATTACCGGCGCTGCAGCCCAACTGGCCTCCGGTACCATGTGTAACGGTGCTAACCTGGCCTATGAAAAAAAGGCCTTCCTGGAAGTGGGCGGTTTTAATGGCATCGATAATATCGCCTCCGGCGACGATATGCTGCTGATGTACAAAATTTACAGCGCATACCCCGATAAGGTCAGCTACCTGAAGTGTGAAGAAGCCGTAGTGCGTACACTCGCGGTAGATACGCTCCGGGACTTTATGAACCAGCGGATCCGGTGGTCGTCGAAAGCAGATAAGTATGAAGATACACGACTGACCTGGGTATTACTGCTGGTATACCTGTTCAATGCCGGTTTGCTGGCGCTGGCCGTAATGGCCCTGTTCCTGCCGGTATGGTGGCCCTGGTTCCTCATCATTTTACTGTTTAAAATAACCCTGGAACTTTATTTCCTGCTTCCTGTAGCCAGGTTTTTTAATAAAACAGAACTGTTGCTATGGTTTATTCCGGGACAGATATTTCATATTCCTTATATTGTTGTTGCCGGGTGGCTTGGGAAGTTTGGCAGTTATCAGTGGAAAGGCCGGCAGGTAAATTAAATCCTGGTTCTTTTGTCAGATATGCAGCCTTATTGGAAAAAGTTATACCGGAATAAAGGTGCGGTAGCCGGTTTACTGGTGATTGCCGTGGCGGTGTTTATCAGCATAACCGCTTATTTTATTGCGCCGGATCATACACCCAATGCCAACAGGATGGTGCTGGAAATAGAGGGGCAGCACCCCGGCTTCCGCATCAATATGCTGGCCATGCGGAAAGAACAGCCCATACAAAAGGTGTCTGTTTTTCACCGGTTGTTATATGGCCAGGAGTCTGATGTAAACTGGATCCCTGTCCGGTCGTGGCAATTCAGGGACAGCGTACTGGTGGTACAACGATATGTGGATGAATCTACCAGCAGGGAGGAAACCTACTCCCTGGAGCAGGTGTGGTACGGCCATCCGCCAGACCGCCCGATGTCATCGAAAGCGTTACAGGAAAAGATATTGGCAGAACGGATTTTCTCCCGCACTTACTGGCTGGGCACCGACAAGTTTGGCCGGGATATCCTGAGCCGGTTGTTGATTGGCACCCGCGTGAGCTTAGGTGTGGGTTGTATCGCCGTGGTTATTTCCCTGAGCATCGGCGTATTGCTGGGCGCCATAGCGGGTTACTTCAAGGGCAGGACGGATGATTTGGTGATGTGGCTGGTAAACGTGGTATGGTCCATGCCTACGCTGCTGTTGGTGTTTGCGCTTACGCTGGCGCTGGGCAAGGGATTCTGGCAGGTGTTTATTGCCGTGGGGCTTACGATGTGGGTGGGCGTGGCCCGCATTATCCGCGGGCAGGTACTGGGCATCCGGGAGCTGGAATACGTGGAAGCCGCAAGGGCGTTGGGTTATGGGCATGTGCGGATTATAGTAAAACATATTTTACCCAATATTATGGGGCCTGTGATGGTAGTAGCCGCCGGCAATTTTGCCACCGCTATTGTGGTGGAGGCGGGACTCAGCTTCCTGGGTGTGGGGGTGCAACCGCCGCAGCCGTCGTGGGGGCTGATGATCAAAGAAAACTACAACTTCATCATCACCCATAATCCTTTGCTGGCGTTGGCGCCCGGAGTGGCCATCATGCTACTGGTGCTGGCTTTCAACCTGTTAGGTAACGGATTACGGGATGCGCTGGATGTAAGAAGTAAAATTTGATTTGCATATTAAAAAAAGCTAATTTCATGCTCCTATATAACTGGAAATATGTTATTGAAAACCTTTCTCCCTGCCTTCTTAGCTATTGCCTTGCTTACTTTTTCTTCCTGTAAAAAGAAGAAGAAAGATAATCCTGCACCCAGTACGCAGGAAGAAACACTGGCTTTCGAGCTGCCTGAAGTACAGGTGGGAAAATATAATATGGCGCAGGACAGCACCTACGCCCTGAAGGTGAACATCACCAGCAAGTTACCTGATAAAGGCGTGAAAGTTACGCTGAACGTAGCCACAGAAACGGGTCTTATTCCGCTGCCCCAGGACGATATAGCAGATATTAAAGCAACCCCCTTTACCATTACGCTTCGTCACCTGAAGCCGTTGAAAACATACGAGGTAACTGTCAGGCTGGCGTCCCTGGGTAATACCGGCAATGTAACTCCCCCGCAGGTGTTTTTTCTTACCAATAAGTCAGGAGAATAGCCGGGTCATTAAAATCCGGCAGTCCCGAATCTAAAATTGTGTAGGTTTGCAAGCTCGCAGACAAAGGAATCGTTTATGCAAATTGCTGTTAATGCCGCTTGTTTACGACAGGACATGCCTGCCGATACCGGGAATGTGGCAACGGAGATAATACTGGCGATGTGCCGGCAGCAGCCAGGCCATCAGTTCACATTTTTTTTTGACGGAAAGGTACCCGCCGGCCTGAAAGTACCGGCCAATGTGACCAATGTGGTGTTGCCCCTTAAAGGCAATAAGCCCTGGCATTTGTACTGGTGGCAGGAGTGGCAGCTGGTACGGGCCATGAAGCCTTTCCGCCCGGACCTGTTCCTGGGGCTGGATGGCACGCTGCCGCTGCGTAGCAAAATTCCTGCTGGACTATTGCTGAGAGACCTTTCGTTTTTGCGCAATGCCGGCCTGCAGCCGGGTGTGCAACAGCGATCGCTTAAAAATAATATGACGAAATACCTCGACCGGGCGCGGCGTATAGCCGTGCTGTCTAATGCCGCACAGGAAGAATTGCTGCGTTATGCACCGGGCGTAAAAGATAAGCTGATCCGGCTGGAAACCGGTATCAGTGAGCAGTACAAACCCCTGGAGTGGGAGCAGCGCGAAACGGTGAAGCGGGCTTTTTCCGGCGGGGCGGAGTATTTCCTGGTAACAGGCAGTATGCATCCCAGGAACAATATTATACCGGTGCTGAAAGCTTTTTCAGCATTGAAGAAACGGCAGCGGAGCAATATCAAGCTGGTGCTGGCGGGGAGTGTAACCCCGGCGGGAGCAGACATTGCTACGGCCCTGCAGAGCTACAAGTTCCGGCATGATGTGGTGTGCATAGAAGATGCCGATGAAGATACCCTTGCCCGGCTCACCGGGGGCGCTTATGCCCTCGTGTATCCGTCGAGGTTGGAAGGGCTTGCATTGCCGGTATACGCGGCGCAGCGGTGTGAGGTGCCGGTGATTGCGCTGGATGGCGCTGCTGCGAGGGAGGCAGGTGGAGAGGCGGTATTATACGCTGATCCGGCGAGTTTGGACGATTTGTCAGAAAAAATGAGTCTTTTATATAAAGATGAACAATTAAGATCCCGTTTGCTGGCCAAGATCCCTGCGGCAAAGCCTTTCAGCAGCTGGGAGCATGCTGCGGAGCAGCTGTGGAGTCATCTCACCGGGACGGGTTTTTCCAAAATCAGCAAATGATGGCTATTTTTGCGCTTTAATTGAAAATCATGAGTAAAGTATCTACCATAAAGATCCAGGTTGGACTGGATGATCAAAAGGTGCCCGAGTCGATAGAGTGGAGCGCTACAGATAACAAGGAAGAAAGGATGATCAAGGCCAAGGGCATGATCGTATCTTTCTGGGATCCGGCTGAAAAGGTGGCGCTGCGCATCGACCTGTGGACAAAAGACATGATGGTGGATGAAATGGCGGACTTCTTTTTCCAGACCATGATGACCATGGCTGACACTTACGGAAGAGCCACTCCTTATAAGGACCAGGCAGACGACATGCGTGCTTTTGCAAAGGATTTCTTTAAGAAATTCCAGGACAGGCAGGCTGCCGAAGAAGCAGGAAAATAATCCATTAAACCTAACCATATGTCATTAGAACTAAATATCAACGCAGAAATCAAAGCTGCGATGCTGGGTAAAAAGGAAGCTGACCTGCGTGCGCTGCGTGCCATCAAGGCGGCTATCCTGGTAGCCAAAACAGCTGAAGGCGCCAGCGGAGAGCTCACAGAAGCGGATGAGTCCAAATTGTTGCAGAAGCTCGCCAAGCAAAGAAAGGATTCCCTTGAAATTTTCCGAGCCCAGAACCGTGAAGACCTTGCCGTGAAAGAAGAAGAGGAACTGGTGGTGATTGAACGCTTCCTGCCCAAACAAATGGATGAAGCCGAATTACGTACAGCCATTACTGATATCATCGCTTCCACCGGTGCCAGCTCACCCGCTGATATGGGTAAAGTAATGGGCGTTGCCACCAAACAACTGGCCGGTAAAGCTGATGGGAAAGCAATTTCCGCCCTGGTGAAAGAATTGCTTACTAAATAGTGCTGTCTGGTATTTAACTGGCTGATAAGCGGAAACCGGGCAGATAACATCTCCCGGAAACAAAAAAAATCAGCGAGTTAAATACCGGATTCCCTATATTTCTACCATGCCTATAGACATTATTTTTGCTATCATCATGGTTTTTGCCATCTACCGGGGATACACCCGGGGTTTGATAGTAGCCTTATTTTCTTTGGTAGCCGCCATATTGGGATTAGCGGCAGCCCTGAAATTAACAGCCATTACTGCATTATATGTACAGGAACACTGGGATATGCATTCCCGCTGGGTGCCTGTAATCTGTTTCGTGTGCCTTTTCCTGGGAGTAATATTGCTCGTGAGGTTGGGAGCAGGAGCTTTGCAGAAGTTGGTAGAGCTGGTAATGTTGGGCTGGCTGAATAAACTGGGTGGAATACTGTTGTATAGCGTTATATTTATAATAATTTACAGTGTAGTGCTGTGGATGGCTAACCAGGTATACTGGCTGAGTCCTGAAACAAAGCTGCAATCTGTGGTATATCCTTATATAGAGAATATTGGCCCGTGGGTATTGGATCATATGGGAAGTGTGATCCCGGTTTTTAAGAATATGTTCACCGAGTTACAGTCTTTTTTTGAGCAGGCAGCCCGGCATATTCAACCTGGATAACTCGTTCCAAAGATTATTTAGATTAATAAAAAGAATTATTTTAGCGTAAAATTGACTTTCAAGATTTGGCAATGGATTACGAAATCAAAACACAGGGTAAGTTTAATTTTATAGAAGAAGGAGAAGGAGAACCACTGGTATTATTGCATGGACTTTTTGGTGCTTTGAGCAATTTCTCGCACATGATCGAATATTTCCGGCAGTATAACAAGGTTGTGATCCCGATGTTACCCCTGTACGATTTAAACATCCTGGAAACATCGGTAGGCGGTTTGGCCAAATATGTGCACAAGTTTATTGAAGCCAGGGGGTACAAAAATGTACACCTGCTGGGCAATTCACTCGGAGGTCACGTAGCCATCGTATACCTGTTAAAACACCCTGAAGCACCCGTAAAATCCCTGATCCTAACCGGCAGCTCCGGCTTGTTTGAGAATGGAATGGGCGAAACCTATCCTAAACGCGGCGACTATGAATACATCCGCAAAAAAGCAGAACTTACTTTCTATGATCCGAAAATAGCTACCAAAGAACTGGTAGATGAAATGTTTGAGATAGTGAACAACCGCCTGAAAGTGATCAAGATCATTACGCTGGCAAAATCAGCCATCCGCCACAACCTGGGAGATGAACTGAAAGATATCCAGCAACCAACCTTACTGATCTGGGGCCAGAACGATACCGTTACTCCTCCTATGGTGGGCGAAGAATTTAAAAAGCTGATACCTAATTCTGAACTGCAGTTTATTGATAAATGCGGACACGCTCCCATGATGGAGGTGCCGGAAGAATTCAACAAAATTCTGCACGCTTTCCTGGAGAAACTGAAGTTTCAACCTGCCACTTAAACCGGCACTTTACCGGCAGCCCGACGACTGTACCAACCGGTGCAGCGATTTCGCGTACATGTAATTTCTTTTTCTGTTGGCATATTCTTTACTATTATTGTATCAGAATACGCTAACATGATCGCCAGAGAACTCATATCTTCAGTACCTGTTCTGCATCCCTCGGATTCAGGAACAAAGGCACTGCGCCTGATGAACGAATATCATCTCACGCAGCTCCCGATGGTAGTAGATAGCAAATACCTGGCCCTGGTGGAAGAAGACGATATCATGGATCTCGAAGATCCGGATGTACCCCTGGAATCTATGGAGTACAGCAGTACCCGCCCGGCTGTCATGGAATACGCTCATCTATTCGAAGCACTCAAACTTTTTTACGACTTTAAATTGTCCGCCCTCCCGGTAGTAACGAAGGAAAATGAATACCTCGGTATCATTACCAAAGATAACCTGCTGGCAGCTTTAGCAAGATATAACGGGGTAAAGGAACCCGGCGGTATCATCGCGTTTGAAGTAGACCCGCGCGATTACGCGCTCAGCGAAATTGCCCGTATCGCTGAATCAAATGATGTTACGCTCCTGAGCGTAAACACCATCACCAACCCCGTTACCGGTAAGCTCGAAGTGGTACTCAAAACAAACCGGCAGGAACTGCAAGGTCTGGTAGCTACTTTCGAACGCTTCAATTATGTAATCAAATACATCTTTGCGGAAGAACCGGAAGAAGAGCTGCTGAAGAAAAACTACGACCTGCTGATGAATTATATCGGCATGTAAGCGGATTTTGTCTTTACTCAGGATTACGCTGATTATATTGATTTAAAGGATTTGAACCTTTTTGATTTTTCTGATTTTATCACTCAAAATCAAAAAAACAAAAGGTGAATTGCTTTTATCTTTTAAAATCAAAAAAATCAAAAAGGTTCAAATCCTTTAAATCAATATAATCAGCGTAATCCTGAGTAAAGACAAAATCCGCGCTATTGTCAACTTTTAAAATGTTTTAAGGACCTACATGCTGAGATGCTGTTACTACCTGCTGGCCTTAGTCTGCCTGTTTGGAATGGTGATACCGGAAAATGCGGAAGGACAGTCGGCGCCTGCAATGGATACCAACTACCTGGTAGTGCGCAACATCCTGGTATCCGGTAACAAGAAAACCCGGACCTCCATTATCCTCCGGGAAATAAGCACTGTACCCGGAGATACCATCTATCTCCGCGATCTCTCCAATACCCTGGAAGAAAGACGAAAACAATTACTCAATACCTCTCTTTTTCTCAATGTTACCGCCAATGTGAAAAACTGGACCGGTAACGAAGCCGACGTGGTATTTGAAGTATGGGAACGATGGTACACCTTCGCTTATCCCATTTTCAAGCTGGCAGACCGTAACTTCAACCAGTGGTGGGTGGAAAAGAACCACAGCCTTAGCCGTATCAACCTCGGCGTAAGCGGTACCCAGGAAAACCTCACCGGCCGCAACGATGCGCTGAACGCCGCGCTGCAGTTCGGCTATACCCAGCGATTCGCATTGCAGTACAATATACCGTATATCGATAAACGTTTCCGTCACGGCCTGGGTATCATCGCTTCCTATAACCGTAACCGTGAGGTGAACGACAGCACCAGCAATAATAAACAGCAGTTTTTCCGGAAAGATGATTTTCTGCGCCAGGTGTATATGATCGGGCTTAACTACAGCTACCGCAGGGCCATTAACACCCGGCACCAGGTATTTGTAAATTATAATTATGAAAAAGTGGCGGATTCGGTGGCTATCATCAACCCCAACTACCTGGGGAAAGGCCGCACCAATGTACGTTACATAGATATCACCTACCGTCTCACTTATATTAAGGCAGATAGCTGGGTATATCCCCTCAAAGGATTCCGGTTACTGGCAGAAGTTGGCAAAAAAGGGATAGGTCCTCTTAATGATGTGGATGATGTTCACTTCCGGCTTAACATGGCCAAATACTGGCAGCTACGGCCCAAAACCTATGCTGCATTAGGTATCCGCAGCGCGGCCAAGCTCTCCAATGAACAGCCATATATTAACCAGCAGGCGCTGGGCTACCGGGATGATTACCTGCGCGGACTGGAATATTATGTGATAGATGGCACCAGCTTCGCCATCCTGAAATCAACCCTCCGGCAGGAACTCCTTTCCTTTAAAGTAAAGTTGCCTATTGTTCCAAAGAAATTTAATACCGTTCCGGTGCGCATCTTCGCCAAAGCCTTTGGTGACGCCGGTTACGCCTACAATAAATTCCCCGGCAACAGCTTCCTGAATAACCGTTTCCTGTATACCGGCGGGGTAGGACTGGACATCGTTTCCTTCTATGATACCTGCCTCAGGATTGAATACAGCTTTAACCAGTTAGGGCAAAAAGGACTATTTTTACACACGAGCGTGGATATGTAGCACATCAGAGCCGATCGTTAAAAGCTTAAAAATTATGCAGGTAGCACTTTATAGCAGGGGATTTATTACAGAAGATATTTCAAACATCCGCTTATTGCTGGAGGAATTAAAGCGGGCAGAGATAGAGGCCATCATCTATGAACCTTTTTTTCATACGCTGCAGCAACACATTCCTTTCGATAACGTACCAACGCTGTTTTCCTGTGCGGAAGATCTACCGGGAAAAATCGACTTCCTGGTAAGTCTTGGTGGAGACGGTACCCTGCTGGATACCGTTTGTTACGTGCGCGATACCAACATCCCGGTAATAGGGATCAATTTTGGCCGCCTCGGGTTCCTGGCCAGCATCGGTAAAAACGAGATCCATGCACTGGTACAGGCGCTGCTGAACCGCACCTATGTGGTAGACCAGCGGTCGCTGCTTCACCTGGATGCTAACATCCCCTTGTTTGGTGATGTTCCTTATGCCCTTAACGAATTTACCATCCATAAGAAGGATACTTCCGCGATGGTGAAAATACATACTTACCTGAACGGCGAATTCCTGAACACCTACTGGGCCGACGGATTAATTGTAGCCACCCCCACCGGCTCCACCGGTTATTCCCTGAGCTGCGGCGGCCCTATTGTGTTTCCGGACGCTGGTAACTTCGTGATTACGCCCGTGGCGCCGCATAACCTGAACGTACGGCCTATCATTGTACCCAACAATAATATCATTTCCTTTGAAGTGGAAGGTCGCAGCGACCAGTTCCTTTGTACCCTCGACAGCCGTATGGAAACCATCGATAACCGGGTGCAGCTGGCTATTAAGAAAGAGGAGTTCAAACTCAGCCTGCTCCGGCTGGACGACAGCAATTTCCTGCATACGCTCCGGAATAAATTGCTCTGGGGAATTGACGCCCGGAATACGATTAAAATATAGAAATGTAAAATATATTGTTACATTTACAAATACATTCCATGCTGATTGTAATAGAAATTATGCCCCGTGAGGAAAGCAAACGCCAATTAAGTAAGCATAATCATCAGCCATACATTAAATAAATCCGGCATTTTAGCGTTTAAGTAGAACTGATTTATGCTGAAACCTTTTCTATATTCCAAATACATCGTTTTTATATGGCTGGTATCGGCCGGTTGTTTGTTCGCGGAACGTGCTTCGGCGCAAAATGAGCTGGAATATGTGGGAGAGTTGGGTTTTTCTGTGGGAGGCGCGCAGTATTTCGGGGATCTGAACACCCGGGGAGCTTTAAATACCCTGAAGCCTGCTGTTGGCATTTACTACCGTAAATATATGAACGACTACGTGGGCCTCCGCGCTCATGGCCGGTTTATGCAACTGGGTTATTCAGATACTTATAGCAAGAATGAATTCCAGAACCGCCGGAACCTCAGCTTTAATACTAATTTATGGGAGTTGTCCCTCCAGGGGGACTTTAATTTCTTCCGGTTTGAACCGGGCAGCTTATATGAGCGTTTTTCTCCCTATCTGACTGGAGGGGCCAGTATTTTTTATTACAATCCATATGCTTACCTTAACGGCGTCAAATATTTTTTACAACCCCTGGGTACGGAAGGGCAGGGTACCGCCCTTTATCCGGAGCGCAAGCCCTATAGCCTGGTTTCTTATGCCTGGTTGATCGGGGGAGGTTTTAAATATAATATTTCCAAAAAAGTAAATGTGGGCCTGGAGGCGCTATACCGGTTCACTCAAACGGATTACCTGGATGATGTAAGCACTACATACGCCGGCCCTGCCGCATTCCCGGCGCTTCCTGACGGTCAGCCTACGGTGGCGGCCCAATTGCAGGACAGGTCGGCGGTGAAAGGCAGTCCTATCGGGGTGATAGGGAGGCAAAGAGGAAACAGCAGAGATAAGGATCAGTTCGTAACAATCGAATTAACCATTAGTATTCTTTTCACTTCTTACAATTGTAAATTTTAATTTACAATAAAAAATACTTTCTGCGGGTGGGCTTTCCGTACCTGCCAACCGCCCTGATAAGCCTCCCAATTTGCTAAAATCCCCACTGGTATTGAATTCGCTGTTAAAACTACGTTAAAACACCTTCTTAGGCTTTGCCAAAAAAGTCATTACTCTATTTTTGTATCTTTGCACCCTTTTAGTAAATCTGTTATAATCTGTTATAATACGCCTGACACAAATGAGCTTGAAGGAAAAATTGGACTTACAACGGTTGCCGCGCCATATAGCCATTATTATGGACGGGAACGGCCGTTGGGCAAAGGAGCGGGGACAAGACAGGCTGTACGGGCACCACGAAGGGGTAGAAAGTGTGCGTAATATAGTGACGACCTGTGCAGAACTGGGAATAGGTTATCTGACCCTATACGCGTTTTCTACTGAAAACTGGGACCGCCCGGTTTATGAAGTTAATGGCATTATGGAACTACTCGTAAACACTATCCGCATGGAAGTGAATACGTTATCGAAAAATAATATCCGGCTGAGCGTAATAGGCGACATGGGAATGTTACCTCCCCAATGCCAGCGGGAAATGGAGGAGGCCATTGCCCTTACCAGCCAGAATACCGGCCTCAATCTCATTATGGCTCTTAGCTACAGTGCAAGGTGGGAAATCGTGAATGCAGCCAGGAAAATAGCCCTGGATGTGAAAAGCGGAGCCCTGGACCCGGTAGCTGTGACGCCAGAGGTATGGGAAAAATATCTCTGTACCGCCGGCCTGCCGGACCCTGAATTAATGATTCGTACCAGTGGTGAATGCAGGATCAGTAACTTCCTACTATATCAACTGGCCTATGCGGAACTGTATTTTACAGATACCCGCTGGCCGGACTTCCGCAATGAACATCTTTACCAAGCCATCTTAAATTACCAAACCAGAGAACGGCGCTTTGGCAAAACAAG
>Ga0136846_1232448_pt1 | contig 15449 bp, 12 predicted proteins | sample HopSoiMetagenom2_FD_96841 | JGI IMG/M metagenome (GOLD analysis project Ga0136846, IMG submission 96841) | Grasslands soil microbial communities from Hopland, California, USA - 2 Assembly 2016 (version 4) | ecosystem: Environmental > Terrestrial > Soil > Grasslands | place: USA: Hopland... | reverse complement strand
TCGCAGCGCAGCCGCGCCGAGCGATTCGCCAATGGCGAATCCGATAAAGCATGGCCCCGCGTAATCTACTGGAATGTAGAGCAGAATGAAGAGCATGATCAGCAGCTCAACACTGATCAACATCATGCCGATGCTCATGCCGGCTTCAAGCGGGATCTGGTAAATCGGATAGGGCTTGCCGGCCAGGCTGGCAAAAGCGGTGCGTGAATTGGCGAAGGTATTTACGCGAATCCCGAACCAGGCCACGCCGTAACTGCCGGCAATTCCGACGATGCTGAACAGAAGAATAATGAAGACGCGGGCCGCTTCATAATGCCGCAGCACGCCGAAATACAGCAGAATGATGACCGCGATGAACGCCCACAAGATCATCAGGAACTTGCCCTGCGTGACCAGATAGGTTTTGCAGGTCTCGTAGATCAGCTCTGAGATTTCGAGCATGGTGCGGTGCACCGGAAGATTTTTCAGACGCGAATAAATCGCCAGTCCGAAGCCCAGCCCGAGAATGCAGAAAAATATTCCTATGGTGAGCAGCTTGTGGCCGTCCACGCCGAGGAAGCTGACGCTCGAAAGGTCGGGCAGCCTCAGGTTGGCCTCGCCGCCGGCGGCTTCGGGCTGCGCCAGCGCGGCGCCTGCGCTGAGGGCTATGAAAGAAAACAGCGTTACTGCAAACTTCAACATTCCGACTCGTGCGGACGCAAAACTGGAGAGCCAGTTGCGCATGGGATTCCTCCGGTATGACGTATGGCGATGACTACGCGTTCAGGCCTATTTCTCCGCGACTGTTTCTCCCGCGACCCGGCAAAAGCCGAAGCCAGGGGAGCGCATTTGCCGCCTTCCGAACACGCTTCCACCGCAAGCAAGACTGTAGGAGTGCTGAGCTTGGCCGCGTCGGACGTTCGATGCGATCCGCCGGTGAGATGGGAACGCAAATCGTCCCGCGACGGCCCCGCACAAAACTAGCTTTTATAGCATCTGGACGGGGCCGTGGTCAATGACAGCTGTCGATTCTGTAGATCTCTAGGGCGTTCACCGTCATTTGATATTCTCAGGTCTGTATCAGAAAGTGACCACCATGGGAGACACGCTCCTGCCTTTGAACGTTTCATTTGCACGCGAGTTCGCTCAAGACTGGTTGGGTGCCTGGAACAACCACGACTTGGAAAGAATTCTGACTCATTACGAGGATGAGGTGGTTCTCACCTCTCCTGTAGCACGGAAATTACTGAACGGCGATGGCACGGTGCGAGGAAAAGCCGCGCTGCGGGAATATTTCCGGCGAGGTATGCAGGCCTATCCGGATCTGCGCTTCGATCTGATTGATACGCTCTGGGGTGAAGAGACGATTATCCTTTATTACATCAATAATTTCCGCGGCAGCAAGACCGCTGAGGTAATGCTGCTGAGTTCCGCAGGAAAGATCAGTCGCGTCTGGGCCCACTACGACCGTTAGCTGCGCTGCGGATCTCGATCAAGCGCCATTAAGTTTCGGACAGCCCAAACGCACGATTTCACTGACAGAAGCACGAGTCTGCGCCGGCGTCTGGCTATGGTGCGGCGCGATGCGCAAGGTAGTCGGGTAGAGTTTGCTGCCAGTTTCGCATCGTGATTCCGTAATTATCGAGGCTTGATGGCGACAGCACGGAATACTTTGGCCGCTCCGCCGGACGCACAAACTTTTCACTGCTGGTAGGGCGGACCAATGTCAGCGCACCCGCCTGACGTGTGATTTCGGTGGCGAAGTCATACCAGGAGCAATCGCCGTGATTGGTGCAGTGCACGATCCCGCGGGCATTCGAACGGCAAAGTTGAATGATCGCGTCCGCCAGGTCGAAGGTGTAAGTTGGACAGCCGCGCTGGTCTTTCACTACCTCAATCTCATGGCGAGTGGCGGCGAGTTTCAGAATTGTGTCTGGAAAACATTTGCCCCCGGGACCGAACAGCCACGAGGTGCGGGCAATGCAGGCGTCCGACAAAATACTCAGGATTTGTTCTTCGGCGGCAGCTTTGGACTTTCCGTATTCGTTGATGGGACTTCGCGGGTGGTCTGTTTCGTACGGCGAGTTATTCTTCCCATCGAAAACATAATCGGTACTGACGAATAGCAGCCGGGATCCAGCGCTGGCTGCGGCTTTGGCTACATTCGCCGCGCCGCGTGTGTTCACCGCTTCGGCTAACTTAGGATTGATTTCGCAGCCATCGACGTCGGTGTATGCGGCGGCGAGAACGATCCAATCGGGACGCGTGCGAGCAACTGCCTGCTCAACCTGTTCGCCGACCCGAATGTCGGCGTCGGCGCTTCCCAGCCCGATGATTTCGTCTCTTCGCTGACCTTCGGAACCCTGACCTTCGAAATCTGCGCCTTCGGACCAGCGGCGCATGAGTGCCTTGCCCAGCATTCCGGTGGCGCCGAAGATCGTCACTCGCATTGGTCAGGCGCCCACGGTCGCGGGAATCTGAGAGTTCGCTTTTTCCGTATCGAGCACGGTCGCGAGGCCGTGAATGACTGCCGCCAGCCGGATGGCAGAAAGGACTGACGCTTCGCTCATCCCTTTTTCGCGAACTACCTTTTCGTGCGAATCCACACAGGCTGAGCATCCGTTGATTGCCGAAACCGCCGCGCACCACAACTCGAAATCCACGGGATCGATTCCATGGTTGCGAATCACGTTCATCCGCAGGCGCGCGGGAATGGTCTTGTAATTTTCATTCGACGCCAGGTGCAGAAAGCGGTAATAGACGTTATTCATCCCCATGACCGCGGCTGCGGCCTTGGCTGCTTCGAGCGCCGGGCCCGAGAGATGCGTGGCGGCCTCAGCCAGTACTGCCTGCGTCAGCTCGGCATTGCGCGACGCGACCGCCGATGCAACGATCGTTCCCCAGGCCTGCTGCTCGTTTAGATCAGGCTGCAGCTTGAGCGACGAAAAATTCAATTTCAGGTCTCGACCGTAGGCCGGAATTGTCTCCATTAATTCTTCTAAATTCATAACTCCTCGTGATTGTTGATGAAAAAGGTGAAAAGGCAGGTGACAGCACCTGCCTCTCCACAGACATTTCTTACGCCACTTGCAGCGTCGGCTCGCCCTTGTGCCAATTGCAGGGACAGAGCTCGTCGGATTGCAACGCGTCCAGTACCCGCAACACTTCTTCAGGATTGCGGCCGACCGATCCGGAAGTCACGTACACGAACTGAATCACGCCGCTCGGGTCCACGATGAAGGTCGCACGTTGGGCCACGCCCTCGGCAGGATCGAGAATGCCGAGCTGTCCGCAAAGATCGCGCTTGATGTCGGCGAGCATGGGGAACGGCAGGTTCTTCAGGTCCGGATGATTGTTGCGCCACGCGTGATGCACCCACTCGGAATCGGTGCTGCCGCCGAGGATTTGCGTGTCGCGCTCCAGGAATTGCTTGTTCAGCTTGCCGAAACCCGCGATTTCCGTTGGACATACGAAGGTGAAATCTTTCGGCCAGAAAAAGTACACCTTCCACTTGTCGGCATAGTCCAGGTCAGTAATGGTTTTGAATGCGGTTTTCGGGTCCTTTTCAATGCCCACGGTTGCGTTCAGCGAAAAGGAAGGAAATTTTTCTCCAACACCTAACATTGTTTTCTTCTCCGTTTATTAGTTTGAAATCAAAATTGCTTTGCATCTGGTTTACCCGCACAGGCTGCGCAGACGCCCATCACGTCGACCGCGATGCGGGTGACGGTAAATCCTCGCGGCCTTTGTTTGATGCGCACCGGCGCCAGATGTTCGGGATCGAGATCGGTAATTTGTTTGCAGCGCACGCAGACCAGATGATGATGCGCGTGCTCATTCGGTTCCACTCGCAGCGATCCATGATGCATGCTGACCTCGCGAAGCATGCCGCTTTCTAGAAACGTACGGACATTCTTATAAACCGTGGCCAGCGAAATCGACGGAATCTTTTTCTTTACTTTGTCGTAGATCAGCTCGGGGCTGGGATGCCCGTGCATGGACATCACCGTGTCATAAATCACCCGCCGCTGGTGCGTGGCGGCGAGATCGTGCTTGCGGCAGAGAGACTGGAATTCGCTAGTACTTAGCATCGGATAACTATTATTATCCAATAACAACTGGTGGATTGCAAGTGGGGCTAGTTTGCGACGGCAAGCAGCCCCTATCTTCATAAGGTGTAAAATAGAGTTTCTGGTAAAGCATCTTTCATCCTCCCGAGGTAGGTCATGGCAACCCTTGAAGCTCCAGTAATTTCCGCGCGCGCAAATGTAAGCCGTTTCCGCAACGAACCCATGCTCGATTTCACGAAGTCGGACGTAGCGCGAGAGATGCGCGCCGCGCTCGACCGGGTCCGCGGACAGCTGGGCCGCGAGTACGACCTGATCATTGGCGGCAAGCGCGTGCGTACGGCGGAAAAGATCCGCTCGCTGAATCCTTCACGCCCGTCGCAGGTCGTTGGCATACACCAGAAGGCAGGCAAAGAGCACGTGGAGCCCGCAATGAACGCGGCTCTTGCGGCTTTCGAGAGTTGGAGCCGGACCCCGATTGAAGAACGCGTGGACCTTCTTTTCCGCACCTCCAACCTATTGCGCGAGCGCAAGTTTGAGCTGATGGCATGGCTGGTTTTCGAAGTCAGCAAAAACTGGGGCGAGGCCGACGCCGACATCGCCGAGACCATCGACTTCTGCGAACTTTATGCCCGCGAAGCTCTGCGCCTGGCGAACGCTGCGACCGAAGTGCAGTTGCCCGGCGAGCACGACCAATTGATCTACATTCCTTTGGGTGTGGGCGCGGTAATTCCGCCATGGAATTTTCCCTGCGCAATTATGGCCGGCATGACGCTGGCTTCAATCGTGGCGGGAAATACGGTAATCCTGAAACCCTCGAGTGATTCGCCTACCATCGCGGCGAAGTTCGTCGAGATACTTGAAGAAGCGGGGATGCCGGAGGGCGTGGTGAACTTCTGTCCCGGCGCGGGCGGAAGTTTTGGCGACGCCGTGGTCGCTCATCCCCGGACGCGTTACGTCGCGTTCACCGGTTCGCGCGAAGTTGGACTGCACATCAATAAGGTCGCAGCCGATCGCGCTCCCGGCCAGATCTGGATCAAGCGCACAATTCTTGAAATGGGCGGCAAAGATGCCATCGTGGTCGACGCAGATGCCGATCTCGACGCAGCCGTCGAAGGCGTCGCTGCCGCAGCCTTCGGATTTCAGGGGCAGAAGTGTTCAGCCTGTTCCCGAGCAATTATTGACGAGCGCATCTACGACAAATTTGTTGCGCGGCTGAAAGAGCGCGTGGAGCGCATCTCCATCGGCGACCCTGCGTCTAATGCCAACATGGGCGCGGTGATTAATGAAGGCTCGATGAACTCGATCCTGAATTACATCGAAGTCGGCAAGCGCGAGGGACGGCTGATTACCGGCGGCGAACGCGTTACCGAAGCCGGCGAGGGCTACTTTCTGCAACCGACAGTGATTGCCGACATTCAACCGAAATCAAAACTCGAGCAGGAAGAAATTTTTGGTCCGGCGCTCGCGGTAAACAAGTCGCGGAATATCGAGCATCGCCTCGAGATCGCCAACGACACGGAATTCCGCCTCACGGGCGCGGTCTTCACCAGTTCGCCGGAGAAGATTGCTTTAGCCAAGCGCGAATTTCACGTTGGAAATCTCTACATCAATCGCAAGTGCACCGGTGCGATCGTCGGGGCGCATCCGTTTGGTGGGTTCAATATGTCGGGGACGGACTCGAAAGCCGGCGGCCCGGATTATTTGCTCTTGTTTACCCAGGCTAAGTCGATTGGGGAGAAAATCAGCTAGACTGGCGTGCGCGGTTGGTTTGTCTGAGGCAGGATTCGCGGGCGAGGGCGCCCGCGCCACATGCCACTGCCACATGCCACTATTGATTATTTCAGAAGCAATTTTGCGATTGTGGACAACTGCATGTTGGATGTGCCTTCGTAGATTTTTCCGATCTTCGAATCGCGCCAATATTTTTCTACCGGATAATCCTTGGTGAAGCCGTAGCCGCCGTAAATCTCGATGGCCAGCGAGCTTACCCGCTCGGCTACCTGCGACGCGAACAGCTTGGTCATGGCGGCTTCTTTCACGAAGGGCACGCCGGCATCTTTCATTCGGGCGGCGTTATAAACCATCAGGCGCGCGGCTTCGATTTCAGTGGCCATCTGCGCCAACTGAAACTGAATGCCCTGATATTCGGCGATGGCTTTGCCGAACTGCTTGCGCTCCTGCGAATATTTTGCGGCATACTCCCATGCGCCCTGCGCGATGCCAATCATCTGCGCGCCGATTCCGATGCGGCCTTCGTTCAGCGTCTCAATGGCGATCTTGTAGCCCTTGCCAACCTCCCCGAGCACGTTTTCTTTCGGCACGCGGCAGTCTTCCAGAATCAGCTCGCACGTTGAAGACGCGCGAATCCCCAGCTTGTCTTCCTTCTTGCCGACGGTGAATCCGGGGAAAGTTTTTTCAATCAGGAACGCGGTGATGCCTTTGTATCCGGCGCCAGGATCAACTGTGGCGAACAAAGCAAATATCCCCGCCTCTTTGGCATTGGTGATCCAGAGCTTGCGGCCGTTCAGAACATAATCCGAACCCTTCAATTCGGCCCGGGTCTGCAGTGCGAAGGCATCGGAGCCCGACCCCGCTTCACTCAACGCATAAGCGCCAACGGTATCCGCGGCCATCTTCAGAAGGTATTTCTTTTTCTGTTCGGGATTCGCCCAGCGCAATAACGCATTATTCACCAGCGTGTTCTGCACATCGACGATCACACCTGCGGAAGCGTCAGCGCGTGAGAGTTCCTCGACCGCAAGGATGGCCTCGAAGAACCTACCCCCCGCACCGCCGTACTGCTCGGGAATTTCAATTCCCATCAGTCCCAGCGCGAAGAATTGGTCGATCAGCCCTTTATCGAACACGCCCTTTTCGTCCATTTCTCTGGCCAACGGACGAAGCTTATCGTCGGCAAACTGGCGGACGTTATCGCGAAAAAGAATTTCGTCGTCGCTTAAAGAAGTCAGCGGAGTCGATTGCGGTGAGGCGAGATCCTGCATAAAAAGTCCTGATGAACTCTGAGATTCTAGCACCGCCAGGAATCAGTCTGCCCCGGCGGTCTGCGGCGCCTCGATAGTCTTTTTACCCGACAGCGTGTCCCATCCACGGCGCGAGAGGTCCCAGAAAATCAGGTATGCACAGATTCCAGAGAGCGCCAGCAGCAGCAGGCCTTGCGCCCATTGTCCGAAAACAAGTTTGCCGATGCCGAACAAGCACGCATAAACCAGTATCACGCCCATCAGCCAGTTAAATGCGTTGCCCGCGACGTCTTTTACTTCGGGAAGCTCAGGTACGAGGCGGGCGATCCGCTTCCACCCGTACACCGTGGGATGAACTCGGCGGTAGAAAGCGGTCAACGTTTCGTCGGATTCTGCAGGAGTAATGAAGGTTGCGATGATCCAGGCGATGGTAGTGATGCCGCCGGTGATCAGCGTGCGCTTGGCATAGACGAGGGCGTCGTTGCCGGTAAAGGCGACGTTCTTTAATGCGATGGTGACAACGGCAGCGGCGATCATCGCGGAAATCTCGCTCCATGCATTGATGCGCGACCAGTACCAGCGCAGGATGTACACGGCGCCGGTGCCGAAGCCCACACCCAGCACCAGTTCCCAGCCCGAGCCGATAGATTTCAACTGTGCCGCTGTGTATCCGCTGGCCAGCACCAGCAAAACGGTGATCACACGACTGACCTGCACGTAATGCCGCTCACTCGAGTTGCGGACGAGGAAGCGCTTGTAGAGATCATTGACCAGATATGAACATCCCCAGTTCAACTGCGTGCCAACGGTTGACATAAAAGCGGCGAGAAACGCCGCGACCATCAGGCCGCGCAAGGCCGGAGGCAGGAAGTCGCGCAGCACCATCACGTATCCCTGCTCGGGGTCCTGCGCGAAGGCGGCGCTCGGATGCAACCCGCCATTCGGCGAATAAACCACTACCGCCACCAGCGCGGTAATGATCCATGGCCAGGGGCGCAGTGCATAGTGCGCGATGTTGAACCACAGCGTCGCACCGAGGGAATGCTTCTCATTGCGCGCGCTGAACATGCGCTGCGCCACGTATCCGCCTCCGCCGGGTTCCGCTCCCGGATACCACGCCAACCACCACTGCATTCCCAGATACACGATGAAGGTGAGCACGGGCAGAGTCCAGACGGCGTTGCTGGTGAGGCCCTGATGGAAGTCGGGAAAGAAAGCCGTGGGATTCGAAGTTGCCACGCCGGTCGCCTGAACGTTGCTTTGAATTCTTTGCAAGTGCGCTTCAAGCGCATGCATGCCGCCGATTTTCGCCACCGCTACCCAAGCCAGCACGATGATCATGGTCATCTTCAGCGCAAATTGAAAGAGGTCGGTGACCAGCACGCCCCACAGTCCGCCGATGAATGTGTAAATTCCGGTGAATGGGATCAGCACGAAAATACAAATGGCCAGCGCGGTGTTGTGGGGATCGCCCAGCGTGTAATGCCCGAGAAATCCCAGGCTGACAACGCGGCCTTCGGCGATCACCGGGCCGAGAATCACGGCGATGATGCTGACCATGGCTCGCGTCACCCATCCCAGGATGAAGCAGTTCATAAACAATCCGAGATAGATGGACTTGAATCCGCGCAGGAATGCGGCCGGCTTGCCGCCATAGCGGATTTCGCAGAACTGCACGTCGGTGAGAATTTCGGCGCGCCGCCAGTAGCGCGCGAAAAAGAACACCGTCAGCATGCCGCCCACGCAGAAGCCCCACCAGATCCAGTTTCCGGCAATTCCCTGCCGTGCAACCACGCCGCAAACGAACAGCGGCGTGTCGGCGGCGAAGGTGGTGGCGACCATCGATGTTCCGGCCAGCCACCATGACACGTCGCGGCCGGAGACGAAAAATTCCTCGGTGTTTCCGCTGGCGCGGCGGCGATAGTAAATGCCAATGGCGAGATTCACCAGCAGGTAGCCGACAATCACAATCCAGTCAGTTGAGGTGAGAGGCATGCGTCCTCCGGGTTCGTATTGTCCTGCGCCAAATTCAGCGAGCGGTCAGCGATATCTGCGAATCAAAAGCGTATGCCGGTCCGATGGATAAAGTCCGGTGACGTAAACCACCGGCTTGGCTTTGGTCGAGTAAAGCACTTGCCGAATGCGCAACAACGCCAGCCCGCGCTCGACTTTCAGCAACTGCGCGGTGCGGGCATCGGCGGAGGTGGCATCGATTTCTTCATCTGCGTACGAGAGTTGCACGCCGTGATCCTGCATCAGGACTGAGAACAGCGATCCGCGTTCCAGTTGCGCGCGCGACAATCCCGGAAATTCCGCCGCCGGCAGATAGCAGATCTCGATTGCAAACGGCGCGTCGGCGCCCATGCGCAGCCGCTCCATCCGGATCAGACGCTCGCCCGACGGCAATGAAAGCTTGGCCGCAACTTCGTCCTCGGCTTCCGTAGTTCCAAAATGCAGAATCTTCGACCGCGCAGCCAGATTGCGGGTCGCCATCTGCTCGGTAAAGCTCATCAGCTTGTTGAAATGAATTTTCGGAGGAGCAACGAATGTTCCCGCCCCGCGCCGGCGCTGAACAATGCCTTCGCGCTCCAATACAGAAAGCGCATGCCGCGCCGTCATAAGGCTCACGCCGTGCACGCGCGCCAGTTCACGCTCTGACTCGACGGCATCGCCAGGCTTGAGGCGTCCCGATTCGATGCGGCGTTGAATCGCGCCCTGAATTTTCTGGTATGCCGGTAATCCGTTGGTGCGAGGCAAAGCGGCTCCTGGGAAAGCGCTATAGCGTTTGCTGGAGGGTGCTATATAGCAATGTAGCGCGTTTCGCTGGTTTCGTCACCTGAGAATCTAAAGATTTATGACGGGGGACACGAAGTTATACGGCGTGTGCACAGAGGGCCCAATTCTTGAATGGCTGATTCGACCCCAGTGTTTCCAAAAAGAACGGCCCGCAAGCTAGCCTGCGGGCCGTCCGGTGGGCTGTTTGGGTTTGACCAGAAGGTGGTCACTCTGATTCAGTGGCCACTTCGTCGAACTCCGGGCCCCGGCACGACCAATGCCGGGCGGATCTTCCAAAACTCACCGGTCGAGTTGCGAAGCACTCAGAGCAACCGCCCTAAGTCTCAGCCACCTCACCTGGTCTATGGATACGTCTACAACTGCCTTCAGAACTTGTCATCCGACCACCTCCTTTCCGGTGTAGTTAAAGAATAGTACACAAGCTACTCGGGATCAAGAGTCACGTGAAACTGAACCATAAAATGCACTCATTCCGCCGCTGAGATTTGGCAAACCCGCGGTTCAGAGTAAAATAGGCACCAATTTTCTGGCCGCCAATGGAAGCACCTCAACCGACTCCTTCGCGCGCTACCGCCCTCACCGGCACCATCGCCGGACGCTTTCTAATCATGAAACTTCTGGGCGCAGGCGGTATGGGGCAGGTCTATCAGGCGCAGGACATCAAGTTGAAAAGGGTGGTCGCCATCAAGCGCATGGCGCCGCGACTGCAGCAGAACGATCAGGACCGCCGCCGTTTCCTGCGTGAAGCGCAACAGGCCTCCGCCCTGAACCACCCAAACATTGCCGGGATTTACGACGTCATCGAGGAGCAGGGCGAAATCTTTCTGGTGATGGAGTACATCGAAGGCATCCCCTTGCGCGCGATGATGCACGGCAAGAAGGCCCTCAGCAATGAAGAATTTTTCCGGTTGACCGCTCAAGGCCTTGAGGGTCTGAACGCCGCGCATGAAAAAGGTATCCTCCACGGCGACATCAAGCCGGAAAATATCATGCTCACGCCCGAGGGACGCGTCAAAGTCCTCGACTTCGGCGTCGCCCGGCGTTTTTCGCTCGGGCGGGCCGACGACGCCACTATGACCATGGAAACACTGGGCGCGAGCGGGATGAGCGGAACGCCGGCTTACATGGCGCCGGAAGTTCTCATGCAGAAGCCCTATGACGGACGCGCCGATCTTTTTTCGCTCGGCCTGGTTTGTTACGAAATGCTGGGGGGCGCCCAGCCCTTCGAAACCGACAGCATCGCTGGAACCCTGGCTTCGGTGCTGCATACCGAGCCGCCGCCGATTGAACAGATCAATCCCAAGGTGTCGCCCTCGGTTTCATCAGTGATTCAGACCATGCTAGCGAAAGACCCGGCGCAACGTTACTCGACTGCCAGAGATGTGCTAATCGATCTGCGGCGAGTGCAGCAGGGAGAAGACCCGGTCTTCGCGCGCGGGGCGGTGGGTTCCAGGAAGGGGAAATTTAATTTCCCCGCGAAGGTTGCGGCTGGGATTGCCGCTGCTTTGGCGGTCGTTGTGTTGAGCGTATTTCTGTTCCGCACTCTGCGGCATCCGGCCGGAGGAAGTGAAGCTCTTCCCGCGCAAACGGGAGAAAAATCCGCGACCCTGGTCGTGCTTCCTTTCGACGGTGTCTCCAACGATCCCAAGCTCACGGCCTTCGGGAACGGACTGGTAGAGACCCTCACCGCCAAGCTCGCGCAGTTGGGCGAGAACCATCCGCTGCAGGTAGTCTCGGCCGGTGAACTCAGGCAGAAGAGCGTCTCCAACCTGGAACACGCGCGGCAGGAGTTTGGCGCTAACACCGGGCTTCACGTCGCTCTGCAAGGATCCGGTGATCTGGTACGGGTTACGTATTCGCTCACCGACGCGAAGACCGGAAAAGTATTACAGGCCGGCGCGGCCGATGCGCCCGTCACCGATCCGTTCGCGATTGAAGACGAGGTCGCCAAAGCGGTGGCCGCAGCTTTGGGGTATTCGCTGAAGGCCGACGAAACCCGCGGCCTCACTTCCCACGGCACCAGCATGCCTGACGCTTACAGCTACTACACGCAGGCGCGTGGATATCTCGAAGACGCGAGCAAAGCCGCGAACGTTGACAGCGCGATTATTCTTCTTTCCCAGGCGCTGAAAGTTGACGCCAACTACGGCCGCGCCGAAGCCGACCTGGGCAGCGCCTACTGGGCCAAATACACCGTCAGCAAAGACAAGGGATTGATCGCGAAGTCCAGACAGGCGTGTTCGAAGGCGATTGATCTCGGCAATGCCGGAGCCGCCGGCCACGATTGCCTGGGAGTAATTGCGAGCGGCACTGGCAAATATGAAGAGGCGGTCGATCAGTTTCAGCGCGCAGTGCAACTCGATTCTTCAAACGACGACGCCTACATGGGCCTCGGCGGTGCCTACGAGCGACTCGGCAAGCCACAGGACGCGGAGAGTACGTACAAGAAGATTGTCTTGCTGCGTCCAAATTATTGGCGCGGCTACAACCTGCTGGGCGCGTTTTACCTGAGGCAGGCGCAGTATGACGACGCGTCAAAGATGTTTCAAAAGGTTGTGGACCTCACGCCGGAGAGTTTTCGCGGATACGCCAATCTGGGCGCGACGTACTTGTATGAAGCGAAGTATGCGAATGCGATCAAGCCGCTGGAGCAATCGCTGGCGATTCATCCTACGGCAGATACGTACTCGAACCTGGGGACGGCATATTATTACCAGCATCGGTTCAATGATGCGGCCCGGACCTACGAGAAGGCGCTTCAGTTAAACGATAAGGACTATACAAATTGGGGAAATCTGGGCGAGGCGTACTACCTGGATGGGGAGCGCCCAAAGGCCGCCGACGCCTTTCATCATGCAGTTCGGTTGGCTGAGCAGGACCTCGAGGTTAACCTGAACGATCCGCAACTTTTGAAGAACCTCGCCGACTACCACGTCATGCTTGGAGACCGCACCAATGCACTCAAATACCTGAACCGGGCGCTGCAGCAAAACAAGTTCGATCGGGAGTCGCTGTTCAAGGCCGGGCAGGTGTATAACCACTTGGGCGAGACCGGTCCGGCGATCGAGTGGCTCAACAAAGCGCTAAGGGCAGGCTACCCGGTTGACATGTTTCGTGTGTCTCCGGATCTGGACAATTTGCGGAATGATCAGCGTTTTCAGAGTTTGTTGAAGTCGAGCAGTTCGGGACCGAGCTCAGGCAAATAGTTACTTCAAATCTTACGAGGTGAACGTCAATGGATATGTGTGCCGGAGGAACGGTAAGCGCTGGCGTCAATTCAATATCTTTCACGAATAACCACAACGCAGCGTGCACAATCACAAGCTGCACGATGCCGGGATGGCCTGCAACCAACCCGGTAATTCCGGCTCGCCAGGGCTCAACTCCGGGATCGGGAGTTGTACAGCTCTCTCAGCCCGCCGCAGTCGGTACTTACACCTACACTCCCAATTGTTGCGATCAAGGTACCGGACCGCAAATCAAAGTTCAGTAAGGTATTACTTCAGGAGAAAAGAAATGGATGTATGCGCAGGAGGCACAATAGGCGCCGGAGCAACCTCGATTGAATTCATAAACCATCACACCGAAGACTGCACAATTACGTATTGCAATATGCCGGGATGGCCGACAACGAATCAGATTGTTCCCAAGAAAGTCGGTTCAGTACCTGGAAAGTTGACGGTTCAATTGTCAACACCAGCGACGAAGGGAGATTACGATTACACTCCCAGCTGCTGCACTAAGCGCACTGGACCCCAGATCAAAGTGCAATAGTAGAAGTCGGAAGCGATGGGGAACGGATGGTTTTCACGCAGCAATGTCTGGCACAGAAGGTTCTGACGCAAGGGCTGGATGCATTATGCTGGATGCGTGCCTTCAGCCTACATCCTCGGGATTGAAAGCTCTTGCGACGAGACCGCCGCGGCCATCGTGCGCTCGGGTGAGCAGTTGATCTCGAACGTCGTCGCTTCCCAGATTGCGACTCATCAGCCATTCGGAGGCGTCGTCCCTGAACTGGCTTCGCGCGAACATCTGCGCGCCATCGTTCCAGTGGTTCGCCAGGCACTCGCAGACGCCGGGCAGACATACGAATCGCTCGATGCAATTGCCGTCACTCAAGGGCCGGGCCTTGCCGGAGCTCTGCTGGTCGGAATCAGCTACGCGAAGGCCCTCGCTTTTGCGCTGGAGAAGCCGCTCATCGCGGTGAATCACCTGGAAGGCCACATTCACGCCGTGCTGCTCGAAGAGCGGCAGAAGGGAAATCACGAAATCCGTTTCCCTGTGCTCGCTCTGGTGGTCTCGGGTGGACATACGCACCTTTATCTAGCAGAGCAGCGCTCAGAAAGCTGGTCGTATGAAAATATCGGCCACACTCGCGATGATGCCGCCGGTGAGGCTTTCGATAAAGTAGCCAAGCTGTTGGGACTGGGATATCCCGGCGGCCCGGTGATTGACCGGTTGGCGCCGCATGGAAATCCCACGGCAGTGAAGTTTGCAGCGTCGCAACTCAAGCACCCGGACCGGCGAACGTCGTCCCCTTCTCAACCGCGAAAAAGTGCGGCACTCCACTGCGCCTCTGCGTCGCGAGACACGGCCGAAAGCCCTCGCCGTTTTGATTTTTCTTACAGTGGAATCAAGACTGCGGTTCTGCGTTACGTGGAACTAAATGGCATGAAGCCGTCCATCGAAGCGCGTCGCGTTGCTCTTCAGCAGATCGCGCAGCCGAAGCTCGAAGACTATCTCGGTCATTGCGACCAGCGAGCGTTGGACCTGATTGCATCCTTCCAGCGCTCGATCGTCGACGATCTTGTTGAAAAGACACTCGCAGCCGCCCGGGAATACAGCGTTGCGACTTTGCTGGTGACCGGCGGAGTTGCGGCTAACAACGAACTGCGCCAGACTTTCGATCGCGAAGCGTCGCGCGAAGGACTGACAGTTCATTTTCCATCGCGCCGGCTCTCAACCGATAACGCAGCGATGATCGCAGCGGCCGCTTATCCGAAGTTTCTCGCGAAGGATTTTGCCGCAATGGATTTTTCGGCAGAGGCGGGAATGGTATTGCGATAACTACGCTTCGTCCTGCTTCAGCTTGGTCTCTTCGATATCCATATCTTTAAACTCGCTGGAATCAAAGACCTCGCCGCAGTCCAGGCACTCTACAAATTCGGCGTCTTCTTCGCGGGCCACGACGCGCACACGCGGGTGCTTGCAGCCAATGACGTCAGTTTTCTGGGCGGGAGTCTGAGCGGGACGGGATGGGGTCATAGATTCCGGTCATTCCTGCTCGGGCCCGAGTCGCCCCAAGGGAATCTTCGCCGGAATTAGCCGTATTTTTTGCCGGAACGCGTCCGTTGTCAAGCAAGAATTTGAAGGGCACAAGCCGGCAAAGATTGCTCCTCTTTCCCAAAATCCGACTATTCTGGTCGGACTGGCTAAGCCATTCATCTACTTGGAATTACCATTCGCTGAGCCTTTTTGCCACTGGCTGTGGCCACTTGTGCTGGCGGCCTGCCCGGGGTAGAATTTAAATATCCGACTGGAAAGGTCGGACATTCTACATAGGCCTATGCTCAAACTGACCAAGAAGGCGGACTACGGTTTGATGGCCATGAAGCACCTAGCC
>Ga0136846_1234816_pt1 | contig 15450 bp, 11 predicted proteins | sample HopSoiMetagenom2_FD_96841 | JGI IMG/M metagenome (GOLD analysis project Ga0136846, IMG submission 96841) | Grasslands soil microbial communities from Hopland, California, USA - 2 Assembly 2016 (version 4) | ecosystem: Environmental > Terrestrial > Soil > Grasslands | place: USA: Hopland... | reverse complement strand
TTTCGCCTCCGAGCGAAACGTAATCTTCAACGACCGTAGCCTGAGTTTCGTTTTCCGCCACAATCAAATTCCGGGGATGCGACATCTGCGGCCTGTCGTTTGCCGTCGAAATGAATAACTGGAAAATCGGATTGTGGAGTACTGTCCCACGGCGAATGTGGACAAAGGCGCCATCTTCGAAGAACGCGGTGTTCAATGCGCTAAATGAATCGCGCTGAATGTTCAGATAGCGCCCAAGATGAGCTTCGAGGACCGATGGATCGCGCGCTATCTGCCCGGCAATAGTACTCACGGTCACGCCCGCAGCCGCATTGCTCACCTTCGACAACCTGGGAGAAAAATGGCCATTAACGAAGACCAGCTGACAAGCGGAATTCGCGATCCGGAATGGTGCGACTTGTGCGTCTGAAATGGACTCATCCGAAGCAAGCTCAAACGTGCTGCGCGAAATGGCGGACACGTTAGTAAAGCGCCAGTCTTCGTCGTGGGTGGTCGGGAAGCCCACGTCGCAGAAACGCGCGAAAGCGCCTTCGCGGAGATCGCGCAACCATCGCACGTCATGCCCGGGAGCACGCTTCTGCAATTCGGAGAAGAGTCCGAGGTACGTCCCTATTTGTTCATCTGCAGCGATCAAAATTTGTCCCTCAGCCTATGCCGGCATGGGCTGTCGCGAGTCTTCGATATCCGCGTAGCCCTTTTCTTCAAGTTCAAGCGCGAGTTCCGGACCGCCGGACTTCACAATGCGTCCATTCGCCAGAACGTGCACAAAGTCAGGCACGATTTCATTGAGCAGGCGCTGATAATGCGTAACAACGATCATGGCCCGATCGGGGCTGCGCATTGCATTCACGCCTTTGGAGACGGCCTTTAGAGCGTCGATATCGAGTCCGGAATCCGTTTCGTCCAGAATGGCGAGCTTGGGCTGCAGAACAGCCATCTGCAAAATTTCATTGCGCTTCTTTTCGCCGCCGGAAAAGCCTTCATTGACCGAACGGTTCATCAACTTGTCATCCATATCGAGCAGCTTCAGCTTCTCGCGAAAGAACGGCAGGAAATCCATGGCGTCCATTTCGTCCTGTCCGTGATACTTGCGGACCGCATTCAGCGCCGAGCGGAGGAAATAGGCGTTGCCAATGCCCGGGATCTCAACCGGATACTGAAACGCCAGAAAAATGCCTTCGCAGGCAGCTTCCTCGGGCTTCATTGCGAGCAAGTCTTTGCCGTTGAAGAGCACCGTGCCGCTGGTCACTTCATAGGCTTCGCGCCGCGCGAGGACCTGGGCCAGAGTGCTCTTGCCGGAACCATTCGGGCCCATAATGGAATGCACCTCGCCCGGGTTCACGGTGAGATTGATGCCCTTCAGGATGTCGTGATTATCGACCCGCACTTTCAGGTTTTTGATTTCAAGTAAGCTCATGTATTTAGTCCTAAAATCGTCGTTCGTCGTCGGCCTTCGGTCATTGGTCGGTGGTCGTCAGCCTATCGCCATTCGCTGCCACGGCGGTTTGGCAACGACCCGCGGGTGAGGCGCCCGCCGATAAAAACATGTTTCTTATCCGACGCTGCCTTCGAGGCTCACGCTCAGCAGCTTCTGCGCTTCCACAGCGAACTCCATCGGTAACTCACGGAATACGCGCTTGCAGAAGCCGTTGACGATCATTGAAACCGCATCTTCCGCGCTCAGGCCGCGTTGCCGCAGATAGAACATCTGGTCCTCGCCGATTTTCGACGTCGAAGCTTCGTGTTCCATGCGTGCGCTGGCGTTCCGAACGTCAATGTACGGAAAGGTGTGCGCGCCGCACTTGTCGCCGATCAGCAGCGAATCGCACTGCGTGTAGTTGCGAGCTCCAGTTGCGCCTTTCAAGATTTTCACCTGACCACGGTACGTATTCTGTCCATGACCCGCAGAGATTCCCTTCGACACAATCGTGCTGCGCGTGTTCTTGCCCAGGTGAATCATCTTGGTGCCGGTATCAGCCTGCTGATAGTTATTGGTCAGCGCGACCGAATAGAACTCGCCGACAGAGTTGTCGCCCTGGAGAATGCAGCTCGGATATTTCCAGGTGATTGCCGACCCGGTCTCGACCTGCGTCCACGATATTTTCGAGTTCACTCCGCGGCAGCTTCCGCGCTTCGTGACGAAGTTGTAGATTCCACCCTTGCCCTGCTTGTCTCCGGGATACCAGTTCTGCACCGTCGAATATTTGATCTGTGCGTTATCGAGCGCGACAAGCTCGACCACTGCTGCATGCAGCTGGTTCTCATCGCGAATCGGCGCAGTGCAGCCCTCGAGATAGCTGACCGACGCGCCTTCGTCGGCGACGATCAACGTGCGCTCGAACTGCCCGGTTTCAGCGGCATTGATGCGGAAATAGGTGGAAAGCTCCAGAGGACAACGAACGCCCTTTGGAACATAGACAAACGACCCATCGGTGAACACGGCCGAGTTGAGGGTCGCGAAAAAGTTGTCGGTATAAGGGACCACCGATCCCAGATACTTCTGAACCAGTTCAGGATGGTTGCGCACCGCCTCAGAAAACGAGCAGAAGATGATTCCCATCTCGGCAAGCTTCCCTTTAAACGTTGTCGCCACCGAGACGCTGTCAAAAACTGCGTCCACCGCCACTCCAGCAAAAAGCTTCTGCTCCTGCAACGGAATGCCGAGTTTCTCGTAGGTACGAAGCAACTCCGGATCAACCTGATCCATGCTTTCCAGCTTCGGCTTCTGCTTGGGCGCAGAGTAGTAAGCGATGGCTTGATAATTGATAGGCGGGTACTTAACATTGGCCCACTTCGGCTCGGCCTGCGAAGCCTCAAGCGACGTCCAATGCCGATAGGCCTTCAGGCGCCACTCCAGCATGAACTCCGGCTCCAGCTTTTTCGCGGAGATCAAGCGAATGGTTTCCTCGTTTAAACCTTTGGGGACGCGGTCTTCCTCGATATCGCTGATGAATCCCCACTTGTACTCGCGCTGTGCGAGGTCACGAATTGTGTCAAGGTTTGTGCTCATTGTTCGCTTATTGCGTCCTTCCGGAGGTCAGGCTGAGACTCGGAATGAAATTGCCAGCACTGGTTTTGATGGCCGTCACGTGCAGCGGATGCACCAGATCGGCAAGCGTCAACCGTTCCAACGCCCCACGCACCACTTGATTGATGATTCGCTGGTTGTGTTTTGCCGGGCAGGCGCGCTCGATCTCGCAAAGACCGGTAATATCGGTGCTGCAATCGGTCAGCGCGATAGGGCCTTCGAGCGCGGCAATCATCTCTGCTACCGATATCTCACCCGACTCTCTTGCCAAGCTGTATCCGCCTTTTGTGCCACGCGTAGAAACCAGAAAACCATTCTGGAGAAGCACCTTCAACAGCTTGCTCACCGTAGGAACCGGCAACCCCGACTCCATAGCCAGTCCGCGCGCGGTGTGCAGCGTGCCGTTACGCTTCCGGCCTACGTGGGTCATAATCACCAGGCCGTAGTCGGCGAGTTTGCTAAGACGGATCATGAGTTCGCTTCTACGCTCAAATAGGACTAATTCAGTACACATTCATTCTAGAGGCCCAGGCTGCTTAATGCAAGCCATTGCAGGCCGAAACTTCTGCTGCTTTCGATTCCCGGCACTAAGCCCGCCGACGGGCCTGACCGCTGCATCCTATAATTCGCTACCGTGAGTTCGGCACCGGCAACAGTGATCAATCGGCTGTTCAGCAGCGAGCAAGGCGCTCGCGACCGCTTGCTTCCGCGCTGGCTTTTCCTGCGGTGCCTGGGCCTGATCTACTTTTCCGCTTTCTATTCGCTGGCATTTCAGATCCGTGGCCTGATCGGCCCAGACGGAATTCTTCCTGCAGACAGGTATCTGCAGCAGGCAGCGCAATCGCTGGGCCGATTGGAGCGGCTGTGGTATGCGCCGACTCTGCTCTGGTTCTCCCCCAGTTCGCACGTGCTGATGGCGCTGTGCTGGACCGGCATCATCGCTTCGTTGCTGCTGGTGCTGAATGTGTGGCCGCGCGGCATGCTCGTGATCTGCTTTGTGTGTTTTCTTTCGTTTGTCAGTGCGGCGCAGGATTTTTCCAGCTATCAATCCGACGGCATGTTGCTGGAAGCTGGATTTATTTCCTTATTCTTCGCTCCTGCGGGGCTCTGGCCCGGCCTGGGCGCCGCGAGTGCGCCGTCCCGCGCGAGTTTGTTTCTGCTGCAATGGGAATGGTTTCGCATCTACTTTCAATCGGGCGCGGTGAAGCTGCTCAGTCACGATGTCCAGTGGCGCAACTTCACGGCGATGGACCAGTACTACCAGAATGGCCCACTGCCGACTTGGATTGGCTGGTACGCCCAGCATCTGCCGCACTGGTTCCATGCGGGATCGGTTGTTGCAACGTTTGTTCTGGAACTGGGGATCGTGTGGATGCTGTTTCTGCCGCGGCGCTGGCGGATTGTCTGCTTCTTCATCGCGACGATCTGGCAAATCCCCGTGATTCTGACCGCGAACTATGCTTTCCTGAACTATCTCGTGCTGGTACTCGGGGTGCTGCTGCTAGACGACAAGTTTCTTTCCGGAATTATGCCGAGGGGGTGGAGGTCGCGACTCGCGCTGGGATCACAGCCCAGGGCCGATGGGAATGCGGAGCAAGCTGCCGAACAACCATTCCCCGCGCCAGCTCGAATTCGGCAACACTGGCGTGCGATAAGCCTGGCCGTCAGCGCAGTGCTACTGACGTGGATCTTCTACGCAACTGCTGCGGAACTCATCTGGATGTTTGCGCGGATACCGTTGCCCACGTCTCCGGTGGTAGCGCTGGAACCATTTCGGATTGCGAATCAGTACGGGTTGTTCGCGGTCATGACCCGAGCCCGCTACGAGATCGAATTTCAAGGATCGAATGACGGGGTGACCTGGGTCCCTTACAAATTCCGTTACAAGCCTCAGGCACCTAATGAGGCGCCGAGAGTCTACGCACCTTACCAGCCGCGTTTCGATTGGAACTTGTGGTTCGCGTCATTGGGCACGTACCGCGATTACCCATTCGTCACGAACACGGAGGTGCGGCTGCTTGGGAACGATAAAGATGTCCTTGCGCTATTCGCGGGCAATCCGTTCGCCAACGCTCCACCGCATCAGGTGCGGGCGATGCTTTGGCAGTATTGGTTCACAAGCCTGGAAGAGAAGCGCGCAACGGGTAACTGGTGGCGACGTGAGTTGCTGGGACTGTACGCGCCGGTTCTTCGAATGGACGCAGATGGAAAGATCGAAGTGACGGACTGGCCGACCTTGGGCCCTCGGGAGTAAGAGTTAGACAGAGAGACACGGACAGGATGTCCGTGCGACGCTCATCTCGACTGACCTCGGCAGGCCTGTCACTACGTTGCTTTATTGAGGACTGATGGAACCCAAGGCGTGCGTTATCGGGGCGGGACCGAACGGCTTATCGGCTGCGATCGTGCTCGCTCAAGCGGGAATCAAAGTCGAGGTTTTTGAGTCCCAAGCAATTGCGGGGGGTGGCGTGCGCACAATGGAGTTGACGCTCCCCGGGTTTTGCCACGACTTTGGCTCGGCGGTTTATCCGCTGGGCGTTGGCTCACCGTTCTTCTCGTCGTTGCCGCTCCGCAATCATGGGCTCGAATGGATTCACTCACCGGCGCCCGTAGCCCATCCGCTGGATGATGGGACAGCCGTGGTTCTGGAGCGCAGCTTGCCAATCGCCAAGACGGCTCTTGGCGACGACGGAACCGCGTGGAGTGATTTGATGGAGCCCTTCGTGGAGCGCTGGAGTGAATTCGTCCCCGAGGTGTTGCGCCCGCCGATCCGGTTTCCAAAGCATCCGTTGTTGATGGGGCGTTTCGGCTTGCACGCTTTACTCTCAGCGAAAGCCATCTGCAACAGATTTACAAGCGGAAGAACGCGGGCGCTGTTCGCGGGGATGGCAGCACATTCATTTCTCAACCTGGACGACCCCCTGAGCGGCGCTTTCGGATTGATTATGGCGATTTCTGCCCATGCGGTGGGGTGGCCAATCGCCCGCGGCGGGGCCCAGTCACTCACGGACGCGTTATGCAAGCATCTGGCGAGTTTGGGAGGTGTAGTCAAGACGTCCAATCGCGTGGAGAGCATCGAGCAAATCACCGGCACTGAGCTCACGTTGTGCGACGTTTCTCCGGGGCAGCTGCTGCAAATTGCAGGCAGCCGTCTATCCGATCACTACAGGCGCAAACTGGCGGATTTCCGCCGTGGCCCAGGCGTTTTCAAGGTTGATTTTGCATTGAGCGCGCCCGTCCCCTGGAAAGCACGTGAATGTGCGCGCGCCGCTACGGTTCACCTCGGCGGCACATTGCAGGAGATCGCCGCATCAGAATCTGCCATGCGCAACGGCGAACATGCTGAAAAGCCTTTCGTGTTCTTCGTGCAACCAAGTGTGTTCGACCCGAGCCGTGCACCAGCCGGAAAGCATACTGGCTGGGCGTACTGCCACGTTCCGAACGGCTCCACGTTGAATATGCTCGACCGCATCGAGAATCAGATTGAGCGGTTTGCACCCGGATTTCGCGACTGCGTGATGGCGCGCCGTACATTTTCGCCTGCGGATCTCGAGTTGATGGACGCGAATCTTGTGGGAGGCGACATCAGCGGCGGAGACATGGGCTTATCGCAGTTCCTCTTTCGGCCCACTTCGCGAGGCTACGCTACCTCCGATTCACACATCTACATTTGTTCGTCCTCCACACCTCCCGGCGGAGGCGTACACGGGATGTGTGGCTATCATGCTGCGAAACTTGCACTGAAGAGGGTGGCCTGAGTGGCACGAGGATGGGAAAGCAAGTCCGTCGAACAACAGCAGGAAGAAGCGGCTGCAAACGTAGCGCGAGGGCCTCGGCTCAGTCCAGAACAGCTCGCTGAGAAAAAGAAACGCCGGACTTTGGAGCTGTCGCGGGCGCAAATTGCGCAACAACTTGAAGCAGCGTCGAACCCGAAGCATCGCCAGATGCTCGAAATGGCGTTGAAAGATCTGGACAGGCAATTGTCTGGCGGCGAATAGCTGCAGTTGCACCTTGATCGAGGCCCGGAGAGGCACCCGCTGCGCACTCAAAGAAGAGTTCCCGACCGGGTAAAATGGTCAGGTGAAGAAGTTCTGGGACAATCCGGACGGGGCCGGCCAGCTGCGCGGAAGCGCAGGCGAGGGCGCCCGCGCCACACGAGTTCCGGACTCCTTTGAGATTGGGCCAGTGCGTATTGCACCGGCCACCGTCCTCGCTCCGATGGCGGGCGTCACAGACACGGTGTTCCGCCGATTTATTCGAAATCTAGGTGGATGTGGCCTGATCATGACCGAGTTCACATCGGCAGATGGCGTGTTGCGCGCAAAAGATCAGAAGGCCAAGCGGTACCTTCATTTTTACGCAGACGAGCACCCGATTTCTGCACAGTTATTCGGCAGCGATCCTCAGGTGATGGCCGAGGCGGCAAGGATTGTCGAGGGCTTGGGATTCGATCTGGTCGATCTGAACCTGGGATGCCCGGCAAAGAAGGTGGTGAAGTGCAATGGCGGCTCCGGCCTGTTACGGGACTTGCCACGCATCGGCGGAATCTTTGAGGCGGTGCGGAAAGCGGTGACCATTCCCTTCACGGTGAAGTTCCGTGCGGGTTGGAATGACGAAGAGATTGTCTGCGTGGAACTGGCGAAAATGGCGGAGGATTGCGGCCTGTGCGCGGTCGCGTTGCACGCGCGCACTCGTGAGCAGGGCTACAGCGGGAATGCGCGCTGGGAATGGATCGCCGCGATAAAAGATGCAGTCAGAATTCCGGTTATCGGCAACGGCGATATTCGAACGCCGGAAGACGCGTGCGCGATGGTTGCAGCGACAGGATGCGATGCCGTGATGATCGGGCGGACGGCGCCTGCGAATCCGTGGATATTCAGGCAGATTGAGCAGTACGGCGAGTGGCTGACCCGGGGCCATGTGGGGACGGACGCCCTCGCCCTTCCGCTCGAGCGAAGCTCGACAGTAGCTTACGATGAGCCTTCCGAGGCTGACCGGTACGAAATGATCCGCACATACTTTCGAATGCTGATTGAAGAAGAGTTGCCGGACGCCACTGGCAAGATGAAGCAGTTCGCGTCCTGGTTTACGCACGGCGTGCCGGGCGGGGCGGCGTTGCGCAAGGCTATATACGACTCGAAGACAGCGCCAGACATTTTGACGCGGGTGGAAGAATTCTTCGATGCGCGGCTCGCTTCAGCTGTGACGATCTAAGCTTCTCGCGACTATCTTGCCTGCATCGTTGCGGTCAAGGTATGCCCACGGCACTTCCGGATCATGCGTGAACATGCTCAACCATTTTTCCGGAACCGCACGCGCGTAGTACCGCTTCCGGCTCTCGATTGTTTCCAGCGGATACAAATCGAACCCCATCACCCAGTTCAGGTCGAGATGTGCGCTGGTCGGGATCAGGTCAGAGATATAACAGGCGGTCTGGCCTTTACTTCGAATAATGATGGCCTGCATGTCGCGCGTATGGCCGGGGAAAACTTCGACTGAAATCCCAGGCAGGATTTCCTGGGTGCCGCGAAGCAATTTCATCTGCCCGCTCTCGACCAATGGGTCGTAATTTTCGGAAAAGTAGCTCACGCCGTCACGCTGGTTCTCGTGAGCATGCTTCCATTCGCCCTCCTGCACGTAGTAGATCGCTCGTGGAAAAGTGGCCTTGATCGCGCCGTTTTCGCGAACCGTGTTCCAACCACAATGATCGAAGTGCAAATGTGAGTTGATGACGATATCGATGTTGTCTGGCGAGAGACCGGCGGATCTCAAGTTCTCCAGCAATTTTGCCGGCTGGCCGAAGATTTGGGCCATTTTTTCGGGAAGCTTGTTGCCGATTCCGGTTTCGATGAGAATGTTCCTTTCGCCGGTACGCACGAGTACGGAGTTCAGTCCGGTAGGGACGAGGTTCTTTTCATCCACCTTCACCTTGCGCGACCACAGCGCTTTTGGGATAACGCCGAAAAAGGCGCCGCCGTCGAGATGGTAAATCCCGTCCGACAGGGCAGTCAGCTCGAAGTCGCCAATTGTCGTACGAAGCATCAGTCGATTGTAATAGTCGTTAAGCTTTTAACCTCAGACGACGGCAAAGATCGGGGAGAAAGCCGCTCGGTTTCGGCGGCTTGTGTTTTGGGGCTACTTGCGCCCTCGCGCTCCAAGGCTGTTGCTTTTTTTACCGTGGTAAAATCAATTCAGAGCGCTACCCTGACTGATGTCTCCTGAAATAGAACACTTAATCTCGCTGCAGGTCACTGACCGCGAAATTCAGCGGTTGCGCGCCGAAATTGCGGAATTCCCTAAACGCGTTGCCATAATCGAAGCAAAGCTGGCCGGCACGAAAGCCGCGCTGGAAAAGGCGAAAGCCGCGGCCAAAGCGGACGATGCGGCAAAAAAGAAGCACGAAAGCGCAATTGCCGACCTGCGCGGCAAAATCTCCAAGTATCGCGATCAATCGCTCGACGTAAAGACTAACGAGCAATATAAAGCCTTGCTGCACGAGATCAGCTTCGCAGAACAAGAGATCACCGCGAACGAGGACAAGATTCTCGAGCTCATGCTCAACTCCGAGGCGCGTGAAAAAGAAGTCAAGGCCGCCGAGGCTGAACTGAAGGCCGAAACCGCCGAGATCGAGCAGGAGAAGACGGTGGCGCGGGAGGGCGTGGCCAAGGACGAAAAAGAACTCACTGAGTGGAACGCGAAACGCGACACAGCGCGCGCGGCGGTCGATCCTGACCTGTTACGGCATTACGATCGGGTGCAGAAGTTCCGGGGATCGGGCATCGCCGAAGTTCTTGGCGAAAGGTGCTCGGGTTGTCAGGTCGCTTTGCGGCCGCAAATGTACAACGAGATCCGCGGCGGCAAGCTGCTTTATTGCGATTCGTGCCAGCGAATTTTGTATTACGACGCCTCTAAGGAAGACCCGGCGGAAGCGGCTGCTGAAAAGGCCGCGCGACGCAGGACACATCCGAAGATTGACGCCAGTCACGCCTGGTATTACCGGCCGGAATACGGCAACGACGGCGAGGTGTTTCTAAGCTTTTCGAATTCTGGCGGCTCTGCTACCCGGCGTATTTACGATGCCGCCTCCGGCCGCAAGCTCGGTGATACGCTGATGCGCGAAGGCGGATACCGTCAGGCTTTTCCCGAGGACCTTAACGACTCGATTCGCTTGAATGGAAACTGGAGCGACGATGAGCAGGATGAATGGGGCGACGAACTGCCGACCCGCATCCTTGATATTCTGCAGCGCGATCTGATGCTGGCGCGCGCGGAAGCCGCAGCCCACCACGAGAAAGCCGCGCAAGCACCCAGCAGCGTGGCAAGCTAAACTTGCTAAGTCGTACCCCTTCCCCATCGAAGGCAGTGGTGCTGCCACCATGCCTCTGCTTTTCTTGACAGCTCAGGAAATTTACTGCGCAGTCCCTTCATCAGCCGTCCTGCCCACGCATATTCCCGCGAGAGCACGAACAAACCCGCCATGAGTAGAAGTATTCCCGGAAGCAGCGGGAGAAAAATGCCAACAACTCCCAGCCCAAGCAACACCCACCCTAACACCTGGAAAGCAATCCTTTTCATCACTTTTCGTTAGATGCGTGCTCCGCGGTTTCGACCTGGTTCAAATCCGGATGCGCGCGTCGCTGATGCCGGACGCAGTTAGTTCTACCGCGATACCATGATCACTATGGCGCCAGGCGCAAGGCTTACACTTCCAGAAATCGTCGTTTCGCGACGGGGCGCAGAGCGAGTTCGTTCCGGTCATGTCTGGGTTTATCGGTCGGACATTGTTGATTCCGGAATGGCGGGTGCCGGAGCGCTGGTAAGCGTCGTTGAAGAGACTGGGCGGGAGCAGCGCTCAAACTCTGCCAGGGTAGCTCGGTCCCAAGCGGCCAGCCCGGACAGGAATGTCCGGGCCACACGGACTCGGTCTCTCGGCACAGCACTCTACAGCTCATCCTCAGAGATCGCGCTGAGGCTGATTTCGCGCCAGCGCGTCGAAAGCCTCGAACAACTCGTCCGCGAGCGGGTTCGAGCGGCGGTTGCCTACCGGGAAAGGTTGGTGCAGGACACAAACGCTTATCGCGTGATTTTCAGCGAAGGCGACTTTCTGCCCGGACTGATCGTGGACAAGTACAACGACATTCTCTCGTTGCAGGTGCTCACGCAGGCAATGGATGACGCGGAGATGCTGCGGCCGGTCGTCACTGAGTTGCTGGATGCCTTTCGGCCGCGAGCGATGGTTGAGCGCGTGGATGCGCGTGTACGAAGGCTGGAGCAGTTATCCGAAAAGCAGACGGGCCTGATTTGGGAGCAAGACGCGGAAGAACAGCCCGCATCGCATTCAGGCGAAGCATTGCACCCTGCGCCTGGGTGGGCACGGCCACATTCAGAGCGACCTTCAAGCAGCGAGCCAGCCCTCGCTCCAAAATCGATGAGAACTGAATTTGTCATGAACGGCGTGCGTTTCATCTACGACGCGCTCGCTGGGCAAAAAACCGGAGCGTTCCTTGATCAACGGGAACATTATGCGGCTGCCGCGCAGCACGCACGCGGCGAGGCACTGGACGTCTTCTGTTACCAGGGTGGCTTTGCGCTGCATCTGGCTCGAAGTTGCGACAAGGTCACTGGCGTGGACAGTCCCCGTCCAGCACTGGAGGCAGCCGAACACAATGCGGACCTGAACGGCCGCGAGATCGAGTGGATCGAGGCGAACGCGTTTGATCTGCTCCGCGACTACTCGGACTCGGGACAGAAGTACGACAGCATCGTTCTGGACCCGCCGGCATTTGCGAAATCGAAGCGTGAGCTGGCAACAGCGTTGAGAGGGTATAAGGAGCTCAACCTCAGAGCCCTGAAGATGCTGCGTCCGGGCGGAATTCTGGTCACTTGCTCGTGCTCATACCACGTCAATGCCGCCGATTTTATGGGAACGGTCGCCGCAGCGGCCCTGGATTCACACAGGATTATTCGAGTTTTAGAAAACCGTGGGGCAGCTAAAGACCATCCGAGCGTACTGGGAATCCCAGAAACAAGCTACTTAAAGTGCGCGATACTACTTGTAAGCTAATAACAACAAAGCACATCTAGTACTTGACAATAACACACTCATATTTTATGCTTTCGTTGTAATAAGGCGGTTGCCAGACATGCAGCCCGCCCTCAACCATAAGAATTCAGATTCAGGAGGATTGTCATGACAGTTGTTACCCGTTGGGATCCTTTCCGCGAGTTCTCCACGCTGCAGGACCGGATGAACCGCTTGTTCCGTGATAGCTATGGCGATGGCCGGGAGGAGGCGCTGACCACTTCAACCTTTGCGCCGCCGGTCGATGTCTATGAAGACGAGCACAATGTAGTGCTCAAGATCGAAGTGCCGGGAATCGATGAGAAGGACATTGATGTCCGGGTCGAGAACAACACGCTGACGGTTCACGGTGAGCGCAAGTTCGAGAAGGAAGAGAAGGAGGAGAACTTCCGCCGGGTTGAACGGCAGTACGGCAGTTTCACCCGTTCCTTCACTTTGCCGACCACGGTTGATGCTGAGAACATCCATGCCAACTACGACAAGGGCATTTTGAAGATTGAACTGGCGAAGAAGGCCGAAGCCAAGCCGAAGCAGATCAAGGTGAACATTGGCAGCACCGGCTCGAAGTCTCTGGAAGGTAAAGAAGTAAAGAGCGCCGGCAAAGCGGCGTAATAGTGCCTAGGCCGGGCATTGGTATTGCAGTGAAGAGGCGGGGTTTTACCCGCCTCTTGTTTTCCGGGCTTTGCTGGTTGCTTTCAAAGTGGGAGCAGTTCGAGCACGAGTACCTCGGAGAAGATTAATGACGAAAGGAAAAGACGAATTGCGCAAGCGGCTCGCGGCGCTCACCTTCACCGAGAAGATCAGAATATTGGAAAAGCTTCGTTATCGAAGTCAAGCGCTAGCTGCCAGTGGCCTCCGGCGAACGAGTTCTATCGAGAGGCCGGGATCGCACAGCAGAGTTGTAACGAACAGAGAAGGCTAGTTTTATGGCAATTCGTTGGGACAAATTCACAGTCAAAGCACAGGAAGCCGTGCAGCGGGCTAATGAACTCGCCTCTGAGCACGGCAATCCCGAACTGCTGCCGGTGCACATGCTTGCGGCGCTGCTCGAGGATCGGGAAGGCATTGTGCCGCCTATTCTGGAAAAAATCGGAATCGGGCCACAGGCGGTGCTTAATGAACTTTATCGCGCGATTGAAAAGCTTCCCAAGGTGTCAGGCGGAGCGGCGCAGGCGTCGCTTTCGCCGGCAGTGAATCAGCTCTTCGACAGTGCTTTCAAGCAGGCCGACAATTTCAAGGACGAGTACGTCTCGACCGAACACCTGCTGCTTGCCGTCACCGAGGTGAAACGAGATCCAGCACAGGAAACTCTTGCGCGCCTGGGCGCGACGCATGATGCCATTCTCAAGGCATTGATCGCGGTGCGCGGATCGCAGCGGATAACCGATCAGAATCCTGAAGCCAAGTATCAGGCGCTGGAGCGTTACGCTCGCGATCTCACCGAGCAAGCGCGGCGAGGTAAGCTTGATCCGGTGATCGGACGGGACGAAGAGATCCGGCGGGTTGTGCAGGTGCTTTCCCGGAGGACGAAAAATAATCCTGTCCTGATAGGGGAACCGGGTGTAGGCAAAACCGCGATTGTTGAAGGGCTGGCCCAGCGAATTATTTCAGGCGATGTGCCTGAAATTCTGAAAAACAAGCGAGTCATCTCGCTCGACCTGGGTGCAATGCTCGCCGGCGCGAAATATCGTGGCGAGTTTGAAGACCGGTTGAAAGCCGTGTTGAAAGAAATCGAGGACTCGCAGGGCAAGATCGTTCTGTTCATCGACGAGTTACATACCCTGGTGGGCGCGGGCGCGGCTGAAGGCGCAATTGACGCCTCCAACATGCTGAAGCCGGCTCTGGCGCGCGGAGAGTTGCGCGCTATCGGTGCGACCACGCTGAACGAATACCGCAAGTACATCGAGAAGGATGCAGCTCTCGAGCGGCGTTTTCAAATCGTATTTGTGGGCGAGCCGAATGTTGAAGACACGATTGCAATCCTTCGCGGGTTGAAAGAACGCTACGAGGTCCACCATGGGGTGCGCATCAAGGACTCGGCGATTGTTGCCGCCGCAACGCTCTCACATCGTTACATTTCAGATCGTTTTCTGCCGGACAAAGCAATCGACCTGATTGATGAAGCGGCGGCGTCTCTGCGCATTCAAATCGATTCCCTTCCGACTGACATCGACCAACTGGAGCGGCGGGCGACGCAGCTCGAAATCGAGAAGCAGGCGCTGAAGAAAGAAGATGATCCGAACTCGAAAGAACGGCTGGCGCATGTGGATAAAGAGCTTGCGGAGGTGCGAGAGAAATCCAATGCACTCAAAGCCAAATGGAAACAGGAAAAGGACATCATCGGGCGCTCGCGCCAGCTGAAGGAAAGAATCGAGCAGTTGAAGATCGAAGAACAACAAGCCGAGCGCAAGGGCGACTTGCAGCGGGTGGCTGAGATTCGTTACAGCCTGATTCGCCAGGCGGAAGCTGAACTGGCGAAGGTCACTGAGGAGATGGACGGGGGACCCGCGGGCGAGGGCGCCCGCGCCACAGAACCAAGCCGGGCCACAGAACCAAGCCGGGCCACACAATCAAGCCGCGCCACGGAACCAAGCCGTGCCACAAAGACAACCAAAGCCTCACGGATGCTGAAGGAGGAAGTGGACGAGGAGGACATCGCAAAGATCGTCTCTAAATGGACAGGCATTCCGGTTTCGAAGATGCTGGAAGGCGAAGTGAAGAAACTTGTCACGATGGAAGAACGGCTGCGGCAACGCGTAATCGGACAGGAACCAGCATTGGAACGGGTATCCAATGCAATTCGACGTTCGCGCGCGGGACTCAGCGATCCGCGTCGTCCTATTGGTTCGTTTATTTTCCTGGGGCCGACCGGTGTCGGAAAAACAGAATTGGCGCGGGCGCTCGCTGAATTCCTTTTTGATGACGAGCATGCAATGGTTCGCATTGACATGTCGGAGTACATGGAGAAGCATGCGGTGTCTCGCCTGATTGGAGCGCCACCGGGATACGTTGGCTACGATGAAGGCGGACAATTAACGGAACAGGTACGCCGCCGGCCCTACTCAGTGATCCTGTTTGATGAGATCGAGAAGGCGCATCCGGATGTTTTCAATATCATGCTGCAGATCATGGATGATGGCCGTTTGACCGACAGCAAAGGCCGGGTCGTCGATTTCAAGAACACCATCATCATCATGACCTCCAACCTGGGGTCCGCGTTTCTGCAGGCTGATGCCCTGCGCTCGGAGGCTGATTTCGAGAGTGCTTCGAAAGAAGTTATGAACGCTTTGCATGCTCATTTCAAGCCGGAGTTCCTGAACCGTGTGGATGATGTGATCAT
>Ga0136846_1215682_pt1 | contig 15452 bp, 11 predicted proteins | sample HopSoiMetagenom2_FD_96841 | JGI IMG/M metagenome (GOLD analysis project Ga0136846, IMG submission 96841) | Grasslands soil microbial communities from Hopland, California, USA - 2 Assembly 2016 (version 4) | ecosystem: Environmental > Terrestrial > Soil > Grasslands | place: USA: Hopland... | reverse complement strand
TGAAGATCCTCGAGGGCACGCAGGCGAGCGTGCCGCCGCAGGGCGGCCGCAAGCACCCCCACCAGGAGTTCATCCAGATCGACACGACGAACATCCTGTTCGTCTGTGGTGGCGCATTCGCGGGCCTCGACAAGATCATCGAGTCGCGGATCGGGCGCAAGGGCGTCGGGTTCGGCGCGACGGTGCAGAGCCGCGACGAGAAGGACATCGGCGAGCTGTTCGCGACGGTGCTGCCCGAGGACCTGTTGAAGTTCGGGCTGATCCCCGAGTTCGTGGGCCGCCTGCCCGTCATCACCCACGTGAACCAGCTCGACGAGGACGCCCTGGTCGACATCCTGACCCAGCCGAAGAACGCGTACGTGAAGCAGTACAAGAAGTTCTTCGAGTTCGACGGGGTCGAGCTCGAGTTCACCGACGACGCGCTTCGGGCGATCTCCGAGCAGGCGATCGAGCGCGGAACCGGCGCTCGAGGCCTGCGGGCGATCATGGAAGAGGTCCTGCTGAACGTGATGTACGAGCTGCCCTCGCGCGAGGACGTCACGAAGTGCCTGGTTGACCGCGACGTCGTTCTCACCGGCGTGAACCCGACGCTCGTGCCACGGGAGACGAAGAAGTCGCGGGAGCGTCAGCAGCGCACCGCCTGATCGCGCTCGCCGCCGCGACCCTCGTCCTCGGCACGGCCGCCTGCACCACCCCCAGCACGCACTCCTCGCCGGCGCAGCCGGCCGGGCTGATGGGCATCGACTGGATGCTGGACGACACGTCCCTCGCGACCCTCGTGGCGAAGGTGCCGCAGGGCGTCCGCATCGATCTGACGTTCGACGGCGATCAGGCAGAGGGTTCCGCCGGCTGTAACGGGTACGGCGCGAGCTTCCAGGCGATAAGCGGCTCGATCTCGTTCGGTCCGATCCGCTCGACCCAGCGGGCGTGCGATAAGCAGGTGATGTCGGCGGAGGCCGCGTACCTTCGGTCGCTCGAGGGCTCCACGCAATATGTCGCGAGCGGGTCGGCGCTCCACCTGACCGGTGGCGCGGCGGATCTGTCGTTCACCGCGTCGACCGGGGCGTCACCGGGCCAGTAGGGCGTCGACGGTCTCGAGGTCGCGCACGGCGCCGAGCCGCTCGAACGTCGCGCGCGCGTCGTTCCACGACGTCGTCGCTGCGTCGCCGGCACCCGCCGCGGTCTGGGACCGGCCGAGATCGATCAGGGTCAGCGCGCGCTCCCACGGCGCGCCGAGCCGCTCGAACAGGTCGATCGCCCGGGCGAGGGTTCGGCTCGCGCCCGTAGGATCGCCGTCGGCCGCCGCGAGCCGGCCGGCGAGCCGCCACGCGAAGGCCTCGGCGGAGGGCGCGCTTGTCTCGGCTGCATGCCGCCGCATCTCATCGGCCAGGTCAGACGCGTTCGGATCGCGGATCGCCCATGCAAGCTCACTCTCCGCCTCGTATGTCTCGGTGGCGTGCACGCGCCACGCGGTAGGTCGCTCGAGCGCCCGAGCGGCGCTGAGTTCGCCGCGGAGGACATGCAGACGAAGCAGCCAGGGGTAAAGCCGGGCCGATGACGGCGACATCAGCGGGGCGAGGATCTGCACGATCTGATCGCTGCGGGCGACGTCTCCACGCGACGCGTGGATCTGTCCGGCTGTTCCGTACGCGTGCGCTGCGAAATACGGCGGCTGGTCACGGCGATCGTCAAGCGTGTCGCGGATGTGCGCGTACAGTGCGAGCGCTTCGTCCCACTGACCGGTGCGATGCGCCGTCGCGACCTTCCAGGACCGGAGGTGGACGTCGAGGTTGCTCGCGCCGATGCTCGCGATCGCATCGAGCCCTGCGTCGGCGCATCGCATCGCGCTCGGATAGTCGGCGAGCGCGTAGTACATCCACCCGGCCATCGCCCAGAAGTCGCCGATCTCGAACACATCGGTCACGCTCGGGATCACGTCCCGACGGCGCTCGAAGAGCGGGAGCACCTTCGCATAGTTGCCTGCGGCTGCCGCGGCCGATGCCGCGTTGTCGAGCACGCCGCTCGCGAGGTTGGGGAGCCCGAGGCGGAGCGCCATGTCGGCGGCCTCGAGACCGGCAGCCGTGCATTCGTCCGGCGAGGCATCGTCCGTCATGGGGAACGTGAACAGCCACCCGGCACGGATCCCGAGCAGCCTGATCCGTTCCTCGTTGTCGCCGGGCGGCACGCTCGCGAACCCGAGATCGAGGAGCTCACGCACCTCCGACTCGCTCGGCACGCTCGTCATGGATCCCGGCCATCGGATGGTCACGTCGCACGCCCGGGCCGCGAGGTAGGCGACCAGTCGTCCGTCCGGCGGCTCGACCGAGGCGCGAAGGGTCGCGGCCTCCCGGAAGTACCGCCAAGCGAGGTCGCCGATGTAGTCCGTGAAGAACGCCTCGGCGAGCGTCGTCAGTGCGCCGACCCGTTCGAGCGGCTCGATCGCGAAGCGGAGCGCCTCCTCCGCCAGACGCTCGGCCTTCTTGACGACGAACCGTCGCCGCGCATCTTCCGAAGCGCGTTGGAGCCACTCGAGCGCCGACCGGCGGAGTGCGGGATCGGCGTCACGCTCGAGACTCGCCGCGGTTCCGTAGTGGTAGGCGAGCACCTCGGCGAACTCGACCGCGCGATCGCCTGCCGTCCGTTCCAGCCAGGCGGCGACCGTGGCGTGCGCGCTCGGGCGCTCCTTGCGGGGAAGAGACTCGTACGCGACGTCTCGCGTGAGCACGTGCTTGAAGATGTATTCGGGTTGGCCCGCGAGCGACGACCCCGGGCGGGAGAGCACCAGCTCCCGGTCCTCAAGACGCCGAAGCGCATCGTCCAGGCCGCCGGCCTCCGCGCCGGCCAGGTCCGCGACGGGGCCCGGCCAGAACACGCGGCCGACCACCGCCGCCGCCTGTGCGATCCGCTTGTCGTTCGGATCCAACAGGTCGATCCGCGCGGCGAGCACGGCTTGCACCGTGTCCGGGATCTCGACCTCCTCGATGCCCTCCGTCGCACGCCAGCGGTCGTCGACGTACTCGATCAGACCGCCGTCGACGAGCCTGCGAACGATCTCCTCCAGGAAGAACGGGTTGCCCTCGGCCCGCTCGAGGATCCGGTCATGGACGGACGGAGGCAGGTCGTCGACCGCGAGCAGCGCGCGGATCAGCTCGTCGGACTCCTCGGCGGTGAGCGGATCGAGGGCCACCGACGAGGTGTTGCGCCGGCCCCCGCCCCACCCGGGGCGCGTCGCGGTGAGGTCGGGTCGCGAGGGACACAGGAACACGACCGGCCCCGACACGCGATCGGTCAGCTCCTCCAACAGGTCCAGGAGCGCCGGATCCGCCCAATGGATGTCTTCGACGACGACAACAACGGGTCCGCGCTCGCCGAGTGCGGTGAAGAACGAACGCCACGCCGCATGGACCTCGGCGCGGACGTCCTTCGGGTCGAGGTCCGCGAACGAGATGTCGGGATCTTGCAGGCCGATCGTGTAGGCAAGGGCCGCGGTTGCGCGTGCAGGCTCGGCGGAGACGTCGAGCGTGAGCAGGTCTCGGCCTGACTTCCGCACCTTCTCGATCGCGAGCTCGGTGGGGTCGGAATCCAAGATGCTTGCGTGAACCTTGAGGATCTCCGCGAGCGGCCAGTACGTGATGCCGTCTCCGTAGGGGAGACACCGGCCTGCGAGGGTGGTCGGCGCGTCGGCGCGCGATGATGACCAGGAGAGGAATTCACGCGTGAGCCGCGACTTCCCGACGCCGGCCTCTCCGTAGATCGTCACGAGGTGCGGTCTGCCCTCGCGAGCGGTTCGCTCGAACACGCTCCGCAACAGGTCGAGCTCTGGGTCGCGCCCGACCATCGGCGCGTGGAAGCCCGGCAGGCCACGCGTGGGTCCACCCGTTTCCTCGAGGACCACGAAGGCGCGCACACGCTCCCGCTTGCCCTTCAGCTCGTACGTGCCGCGGTCTTCGACTGCGAACCCGCGCGCGGCCGCCATCGTGCGCTCGGACGCGAGCAGCTCGCCTGGGTGCGCCGCGGTCTGCAGACGCGCCGCGGCGTTCACTGCGTCGCCGGTAACCATCGCCTCCCCGGGGTCGGGATCGACGGTTGCGAGCACCTCGCCACTGTGCACGCCGATCCGGATCTGCAGTCGCACGCCGTGCACGCGCTCGAGGTCGCGGTTCACCTCCGGGACCCGACCCAACATGCGAAGGCCGGCCCGGAGCGCACGTGCCGCGTCGTCCTCATGGGCGAGGGGGACGCCGAACGCCGCCATCACGGCGTCGCCGATGAATTTCTCGACGGTGCCGCCTTCCGCTTCGATCTCGGTCCGCATCGCCGTGAAGTAGATGTCCATCACCGCCCGGAGTTGCTCCGGATCGAGCTGCTCGCCGAGCTGGGTCGAGCCGGCGACGTCTGCGAACAGGACGGTAACGAGCTTTCGTTGGGAGCCCGGCCGGGTCGCCGGCGCCGTGAGCGAGCTGCCACAGCTCGCGCAGAACCGGTCTTCCTCGGTGACCGATGCGCCGCAGTTCGGGCACAGGCGCCCGACGGCGGTGCCGCACGACGGGCAGAACCGAGCATCGCCCGACAGGCTTGCGCCGCAGGTGCCGCACATGATCACGGCGCGAGTCTAGGCGGCCAACGAGCCACGGCGGGTTCCGTACACTCAGGCATCTATGCAGGTGCCCGAGAAGCCATCGCTCGACGGCCTGGAGGCCAAGTGGGGGGAGTGGTGGGAGGCCACGGGCACCTACCGGTTCGACCGCACGAAGACGCGCGAGCAGATCTACGCGATCGATACGCCACCGCCCACGGTGAGCGGCTCGCTGCACCTCGGCCACGTCGAGAGCTACACGCACACCGACCTGATGGCTCGGTTCAAGCGGATGCGCGGGTTCGAGATCTTCTATCCGATCGGATGGGACGACAACGGGCTTCCGACCGAACGACGGGTCCAGAACTACTTCGCGGTGCGGTGCGACCCGACGGTGCCGTACGACCCGGACTTCGACGTCTCGGCGCTCGAGCGCCCGAACGACCACCCCGTCCCCGTGTCGCGCGGCAACTTCATCGAGCTCTGCGAGCGCCTGACGCTCGAGGACGAGAAGGAGTACGAGGACCTGTTCCGCCGCCTCGGCGCCTCCGTCGACTGGACCTACGTCTACACGACGATCGGGGAGCGGGCCCGGCTGATCTCACAGGTCGGTTTCTTGCGGATGCTCGCGCAGGGCGTCGCCTACAAGGCGGAGGCGCCGACCCTGTGGGACGTGGACTTCCGCAGCGCGGTTGCGCAGGCGGAGATCGAGGACCGCGAGATGGACGGGCTCTACCACCGCGTGGCGTTCGATCGCGAGGACGGCTCGGGGACGATCGAGATCGAGACGTCGCGGCCCGAGCTGATCCCGGCGTGTGTTGCGCTCGTCGCGCATCCCGACGACGAGCGGTATGCGTCGCTCGTCGGCTCAACGGCCCTCACGCCGTTGTTCCGCGTGCCGGTGCCGGTCCTCGCACACGAGCTCGCCGATCCCGAGAAGGGGACCGGCATCGCGATGATCTGCACGTTCGGCGACGTCACCGACGTGACGTGGTGGCGCGAGCTGGGGTTGCCGGCGCGGGTCGTGGTTCGGCGCGACGGCACGCTAGCGCCCGGCCGCTTCGGTGAGCCAGGCTGGGAGTCGCGTGAGCCCGAGGCCGCGAACGCCGCGATGGCCGAGCTCACCGGCAAGGCGTCTAAGCAGGCACGCAAGAGGATCACCGAGCTGCTACGCGAAAGCGGCGCGTTGGTCGCCGAGCCCGAGCCCGTCCGCCACGTCGTCAAGTTCTACGAGAAGGGCGACCGGCCGCTCGAGGTGATCAGCAGCCGGCAGTGGTTCGTCCAGACGCTCCGCTTCAAGGACGCCTTGGTCGAGCGGGGCCACCAGATCGCGTGGCACCCGGCGTTCATGGGCGGGCGATTCACGTCGTGGGTCGAAGGTTTGAACCAGGACTGGGCGATCAGCCGGCAGCGGTACTTCGGCGTGCCGTTCCCCGTTTGGTACCGGCTCGACGCCGACGGGGAGCCCGACCTCGACGATCCGATCGCGGCCGAGGAAGCGTCGCTGCCCATCGACCCGCAGGTCGACGTGCCGCCCGGGTTCACCGCCGAGCAGCGCGATCGGCCCAACGGCTTCATGGGCGACCCGGACATCATGGACACCTGGGCGACGTCGTCGTTGACGCCGCAGATCGCGGCCGGCTGGGTGGTCGACCCGGATCTGTTCGCGCGGCTGTTCCCGATGGACCTTCGGCCGCAGGCCCACGACATCATCCGCACGTGGCTCTTCTATACGGTGCTCCGTGCGCACCTCGAACACGACTCGGTACCGTTCACGAACGCCGCGATCAGCGGGTTCATCCTGGATCCCGACCGCAAGAAGATGTCGAAGTCCAAGGGCAACGTCGTCGTGCCGACCGAGATCTTCGAACGGCACTCGTCGGACGCGGTGCGGTACTGGGCGGCAAGCGCTCGCCTCGGCTACGACGCAGCGATCGACGAGCAGCAGATCAAGGTCGGGCGCCGGCTCGCGATCAAGGTTCTCAACGCGTCGCGGTTCGTGCTGAGCTTCGAGGCCGAGCCCGGCGAGGCGTCGGAGCCACTGGACCGCGCGATGCTGGCGACGCTGCGCGGCGTGCTGCACGAGGCGACCGCGGCGTTCGAGGACTACGAGCACGCGAGGGCGCTCGATCTGCTGGAGCGGTTCTTCTGGAGCTTCACCGACTTCTATCTGGAGCTCGTGAAACAGCGGGCCTACGGCGACGGAGCCGCGAGCGCGGTGGCCGCGTTGCGGCAGGCGCTCGATGTGGTGTTGCGTTCGTTCGCGCCGTTCCTGCCGTACGTGACCGAAGAGGTTTGGTCGTGGTGGCGGGAGGGCTCGATCCACCGGACCAGCTGGCCGGAACCCGACCAGCTGCCGGCGGCCGACGGCGGCGATCCGGAGGTCTTCACACTCGCGGCGTGGGTGCTCCGCGAGGTCCGCAAGGAGAAGGCGTTGGCCAAGGTCTCGCTCAAGGTGCCGGTCCGGCGGGTCGTCGTACGGGCGCCGGCCGACGACCTCGCCCGGGTCGAGCTCTCGCGGGGCGATCTCTGCGAAGCCGGTGCGATCGCCTCGCTTGAACTGGTCGAGGCGGCCGAGCCGGGCGTCGACGTCGAACTGGGCGAGCTGACGGCAGCCGGCTGATGCGCTACGAGGAGGCCGTCACCCGCCTCGACGCGCGGCAGCCGGAGCACATGCCCGGGCCGTCGCTCGACCGGATCCGGGAATTGGTCAACTACCTTGACCATCCGGAGCGGACGTATCCGACGGTCCACGTCACCGGCACGAACGGCAAGTCGACCGCGGCGCGCGCGGCGGCGGCGATCGCGTGTGCGAGCGGTTTGTCGACCGGCCTATACCTGTCGCCGCACCTCGTCGACCTGACCGAGCGATTCTCCGTGTGCGGCGAGGACATCTCGCACGCGACGTTCGCCGAGGAGTGGGAGCACCTCGAGCCGTACCTGCAGATGATCGACGGGCAAGGGATGGGCGAGCTGACGTATTTCGAGGCGATCACGGGGCTCGCGTTCCTATGGTTCGCCGACAAGCCGGTGCAGCTCGGGGTCTTCGAGGTCGGGATGGGCGGCTCGTGGGACGCGACCAACCTGATCGCGAGCGACGCCGCCGTGATCACCCCGATCGGCATGGACCACGTCGCAGAGCTCGGCCCGACGCTCGGCGACATCGCGGGCGAGAAGGCCGGCATCATCAAGGAGGGCAAGATCGCAACGATCCGCGACCAGGATCCGGTCCCGGCAGAAGTGTTGCGGGCCAGGGGCGCTGAGGTCGGTGCGACGTTGCTGTGGGAAAACGAGGCGTGGGAGGTCCTCGACCCGCTGATCGCGGTCGGTGGGCAGGCGTTCGGCCTGCGAACGCCGCGCGCAACGTACGAGGACCTGTACGTGCCGGTGTTCGGGCGCTACGCGGCGCGGAACGCCGCCGCTGGCGCCGTTGCGTTCGAGGCGCTGACGGACGCGGCTCTGGACGAGGACGTCTTGCGCGAGGGTCTCGCGGCCCTGCGAACCCCCGGCCGGCTCGAGGTCGTCGCGCGGGAGCCCGCCGTCGTGCTGGACGGCGCCCACAACCCGGCGGGCGCCGAGGCGCTGGCCGTCGCCCTCGGCGAGTTCTTCCGGTGGGCACGGCTGCATATCGTTCTGGCGGTCAGCGCGAACAAGGATGTCGACGGCGTCGTCCGCCCGCTCGCGGCGATCGCCGACGTCGTCTACGCGACGCGCAACGACAGCGCGCGCAGCGCCGAGCCCGACGACGTGGCGCGGGTGGCGCGGGTCGCGAGCTCGGCGACCGTCGAGGTGTCGCCGTCGGTCGGTGATGCGATGGCCGCGGCCCGCGCCACGGCCCGACCGGGCGACCTCGTGCTCGTCACGGGGAGCTTGTTCACGGTCGGGGACGCCAAGCGTGTCCTCGCCCGGGCGTAGCGGGCGTCACGCTTCCGCCAGCACCCACATCTCTTTGAACGGCGTCGTGACGTGCCACGTTGTGGTCATGCCCGCGGGGATGGTCGCGAGGTCGCCGACGCCGAGCGTGACGTCGCTGCCGTCGCCGAACTCGATCCGCACGCCGCCCTCGAGCACGATCAGAACCTCGCGCTGCTGGGGCGTCCAGGTCATCGGCTCGGGCGCGTCGTCGACACGGGTCATGCCCGCCCAGATCGGTCCGTCGTGCACGAGCTCGTGCATCGTCGAGCCGGGCACCTCCGGGTCGGCCTCCCAGTCCTCGGTCGTCGCGCGCGAGACGAACATGCCGGGCTTGATCTCCATCAGGATCCCTCCGTCGGTTCGGGCGACCGTAGCCGACTCGGGCCGGAGTCGCTCGATAGACTGCTCCGACCCGATCGACCGACCGAAGGAGACCTCCCCGCCGATGGCCACCGAATCGACCTTGCTCATCGTGAAACCGGACGGCGTGCGCCGCCGCCTCGTCGGGGAGGTCATCCGGCGCGTCGAGGCCAAAGGCCTGACGATCGACCAGCTCGACCTGCGGACGATCGAGCGGGGCGTCGCCGAAGAGCACTACGGCGAGCACCGCGACAAGCCCTTCTTCGGCGAGCTCGTCGACTTCATCACCGGCGGGCCGGTCGTCGTCGCGAAGATCACCGGCGAGGACGCGATCACGTGCTGGCGCACCTTGATGGGCCCGACGAACCCCGTCGAGGCGGCGCCGGGATCGATCCGGGGCGACTTCGCCACGCTGATCGGCGAGAACATCGTGCACGGCTCGGACTCGCCGGCCTCGGCCGAGCGCGAGCTCAAGCTTTTCTTCGGGTGAGCGACGTGGCGGGCCTCGAGTCAGCGTTCGAGCGGATCGGGGAGTCGGTCGAGCACCACCTCGAGGTCTCGCACAGCCCCGGGCTCGTCCTGGCCGTCACCGACCGTGAGGAGGTCCTCGGGGTCGTCTGCCGCGGACTCGCCGACGTCGCGTCGGGCACCTCCGTACGCCCCGAGACGCGCTTCCATATCGGCTCGATCTCCAAGTCGTTCTCCGCGCTCCTCGTCCTGCAGGAGGTCGCCGCCGGTCGTCTGTCGCTCGATGTCTCGGTCAACGACATCCTGCCGTGGCTCAAGCTCTCCGAGCCGTTCGGCCCGATCACGCTGCACCACCTGATGACGCACACCGCGGGGTTGCTCGTCGGGACGGAAGACGCACCGACCGGTCCCGGCGCGTTGTACCGGCTCCGGACCAATCCGCCGACCACGGCGCCGGGGGAGCGGTGGCTGTACTCGAACGACGGCTGGAAGGTCGTCGGCGCGTGCCTCGAGGAGGTCACCGGCGAGTCGATCCACGAGCTGTTGCGCACGCGTCTGCTGGGCCCGCTCGGCATGACCGCCTCGAGCGCGTCGATCGTCGACGGCGAATACCTCGACTGCGCGGTCGCCTACGAGCCGCTGTATTCCGACCGGCCCGTCCAGCTCCGTCATCCGCTCGTGCCGGCGCACCGGATCACGAGCAACACCGCCGACGGCTCGATCATCTCGACGGTGCTCGACATGTCGTCGTATGCGCGGCTGTTCCTCGCGCGCGGTGACGTGCCCGGCGTCGACGGCGCTCGGTTGCTCACCGACGAGCAGTTCGATGCATGGACCGAGCAGCGCGTGCCCGACGACGAGGGCGGAACCTACGGCTACGGCCTATGGGCCGAGGAGTACGACGGCGCGCGATGGATCGCACACTCCGGCGGGATGGTGGGCTACACGGCGTTCCTCGCCACGATCCCCGACGAGGGGCTCGGGGTCGTCGCACTGCAGAACGGCTACGGCGAAGGGCTCCGGAAGCTCGCGCGAGCGGCGTTCGCGGCCGTCCGCGCGTCGCTCGCCGGCGAGGAGCTCCCCGCGGCGGTGGTGCCGCCCGCGGCCACGGCGATCCCGAAGGCCGCCGAGTACGCCGGTACCTACACCGGTGATGACGGGCGGGTGTTCGAGGTCGACGCCGAGCGGGAGGGCCTGCGGCTAACCGCCGGGCCGGTCACCGTGATGCTCGAGCGCGACCCGCTCGCCGACCCGACCGATGCGTTCGTGGTGCCGCACGAGGCGCTCGAGCGCTTCGCACTCGTGTTCCGCCGCGATGCCGATGGGACCGTCGTCGAGGCGTTCCACGGGCCGACGTGGTTCCGGACCGATCGGTACACCGGGCCCGAACCTGCCGACGTGCCCGACGAGTGGCGCAGGTACGTCGGGTTGTACCGGAACAACGACCCCTGGGCACCGACGCTTCGCGTCTGCATCCGTAAGGGTGTGCTCGCCATCGAGTGGCCGGCGTCGGCGACCGACGATGCCGACGAGAACGAGCTGGTGGCGCTCGAGAGCGGCTGGTTCGCCACTGGATCCGAGCGCGAGCCCGGCAGGATCCGGTTCCTCGGCGAGGGTGCCGGCGGAAAGGCGGTCGTCGCGGAGTACAACGGCGGCAGCTGGTTCCGGTCGTTCGAGGAGTAACGCCTTAGGCGGCGAGCTTGCGGAACGCGATGCACGCGTTCTGCCCACCGAACCCGAACGAGTTCGAAAGCGCCAGCGTGACGTCGAGGTCGCGCGCTTGGTTCGGCGTGATGTCGAGGTCGCAGTCCGGGTCCGGGGTCTCGTGGTGGATGGTCGGCGGGATCCGGCCGCTGGTGATCGCGAGCGCACACGCGGCGCCCTCCACCGCGCCGGCGGCGCCGAGCATGTGCCCGGTCATCGACTTGGTCGAAGACACCGCGACGTCGTGCGCGTGGTCGCCGAGCACGGCCTTGATCGCGACGGTCTCCGACGCGTCGTTGAGCGGTGTCGAGGTGCCGTGCGCGTTGATGTAGTCGACGTCCGTGGGCTCGGCGCCGGCGTCCTGCAGCGCCCAGCGCATCGCCAGGGTCGCGCCGGATCCCTTCGGGTCGGGCGCGGTGATGTGGTACGCGTCGTCGGAGGCCCCGTAGCCGGCGACCTCGCAGTAGATCCGCGCGCCGCGGGCCCGCGCGTGGTCCTCGGACTCGAGGATCAGCGTTGCGCCGCCCTCCGACAGGACGAAGCCGTCGCGGTTCGCGTCGAACGGCCGCGACGCCGTCTCGGGATCGGCGTTCTTGGTCAGCGCGGTCATCTGTGCGAAGGCCGCGACCGTCAGCGGCACCGTCGCGGCCTCCGATCCGCCCACGATGCACAGGTCGAGGTAGCCGTCGCGGATCAGGCGCATCCCTTCGCCGAGGGCGTTGTTCGAGGACGCGCACGCCGACAGCGTCGCCATGTTGTGGCCTTGCAGGCCGAACCGCATCGCGAGGTGTCCCGCGGCCGCGTTGGCCATCAGCATCGGCACCATGAAGGGCGACACGCGGTTCGGGCCCTTCTCGAGCAAGACCTTGTGCTGCTGGATCAACGTTTGGATGCCGCCGATGCCACTGGCGAAGATGACGCCGCCGCGATCCGAGACGATCTCGGGATCGCCGGCGTCGGTCCACGCCAGCGAGGCCGACGCGATCGCGTAGTGCGTGAAGGGGTCGGTACGCCGTGCTTCCTTCGTGTCGAGGAAGTCGGCGGCGTCGAAGCCGCCCACCTCACCCGCGACCGTGACGGGCAGGTCGGTCGTATCGAAGTGGGTGATCGTCCCGACGCCGTTGCGTCCGGACGTGAGACCCATCCAGAAGTCCTCCACGCCGATGCCAACCGGCGTGACCGGCCCGATGCCGGTGATGACGACGCGCCGGCGGTCGTTCAGCTCAGCTCACCCCGAGCTTCGTCGCGACCATGTCCACGGCGGCGCCCACGGTCTTGATCTGCTCCATCTCGTCCTCGGGGATCTCGATGTCCCATTCCTCCTCGAGGGCGAGGACGGCCTCCACCAGGTCGAGCGAGTCGGCGTTCAGGTCCTCGGCGAAGCGCGCGTCGGGCACCACCTGGGCCTCGTCGACGGCGAGCTGCTCCGCGAGGACCTTGCGGACGCGGGTCTCGATCTCGGCGCGGTCGGTCATATCGGGGTTCCTCCTCTGGTTTTCGGCTCTATCCGTTCGTGCTGGTCGGGGGTCCGTCAAGGGTAACGGCCCGGCCGCCCTCACGCCCGTTACGCGGTGAGACCTCCGTCGATCGGGATCACGGCGCCGTTCACGTACGAGGCTTCCTCCGACATCAGGAACCGCACGACGCTGGACACCTCCTCGGGGCGGGCGGCGCGCTGGAGCGGCGTCTGCTCGATGTACACCGCGCGCGCCTGGTCATCCAGGTGCGAGGTCATCTCGGTGTCGAGCAGCCCGGGGCAGATGGCGTTCACCGTCACGCCCTTGGGCGCCACCTCGCGGGCGAGCGACTTGGTCATGCCGACGAGTCCCGCCTTGGTCGCGGCGTAGACGGTCTGACCCGCGTTCCCGTGCAGGGCGACGGCGCTCGAGACGTTGACGATCCGGCCCCACTTCTCGCGGAGCATGCCGCGGAGTGCAGCGCTCGCGCACAGGAACGCGCCCCGGAGGTTCACGTCCATCGTCTGCTGATAGACATCCATCGGGTAGCGCAGCAGGAGGCCGTCCTTCGAATAGCCGGCGTTGTTCACGAGCCCGGTCACGTGACCTGCCTCGTCGGAGACCTGCCGGAACGCCTCGGTGATGCTCGCCTCGTCGGTGACGTCGAGGCTGACCGCGATGCCCGCGGTGCCCGTCGCGGCGAGCGCCTCGAGCGTCTCCTTCGCGTCCTGCTCGTTCGACCGGTAGCCGATCGCCACGGTCCACCCGGCCTCGGCGAGCGCGACGGCGCATGCGCGGCCGATCCCGCGCGAGCCGCCGGTGACGACGGCGACCTTCGATGTCCTCGGTTCCGTCATACCGCGACCCCGGGCATCGTCCACCGCATCGCGGTCGCGCCCCACGTGAGACCCGCGCCGAACGACGTGAACACCACGAGGTCTCCCTCGCGCATCCGTCCGGCGCGGTACGCGCGATCGAGCGCGATCGGGATCGATGCGGCCGAGGTGTTGCCGACCTCTGCCACGTCGATCACCGCCTTCTCGGGTGCGATGTGCAGGCGTTCGGCGACCGCGTGCATGATCCGGGCGTTCGCCTGGTGGGGGATGAGCAGGTCGACGTCGTCGGTGCTGTGCCCGTTCTTCTCCAGGACCTCGCGGCACGCCGCCGCCATCTCGGTCACGGCGCGCTTGAAGACCTCACGGCCGTTCGGCATGAAGACCTTGTGCCGGCCGGCCTCGACGCTCTGGACCGTCGGCGGTTCGCGCGAGCCCCCGCCCGGCATGATCAAGATGTCGGCCGCGGAGCCGTCGGCGCCGAGCACGGTGCCCTCGATCCCGGGGTGGTCGGCCGCCTGCACGACCGCGGCGCCGGCGCCGTCGCCGAACAGCACGCAGGTCTGCCTGTCGCTGAAGTTCAGGATGCGGCTGAACACCTCGGCGCCGATCAGCAGGACCGTGTCGGCCATGCCCGCCTCGACGAAACCGGTCGCCGTGGCGAGCGCATACGAGAATCCCGCGCACACGGCGTTCACGTCGAACGCCGGGCACGACAGCCCGAGCTTCTGCTGCACCCACACCGCCGTCGACGGGAACGGGGTGTCGCCGGTCACGCTCGCGCACACGATCAGGTCGACCTGCGCCGGCGAGACGCCGGCGGTCTCGAGCGCGCGCGTCGACGCGTCGACCGCCAGATCCGACGTCACGACGCCCTCGTCGGCGAAGTGCCGGGCTTCGATGCCCGTGCGCTCGCGGATCCACGCGTCGGTCGTGTCCACCTTGTCCTCGAACCACGCATTCGGGACACGGTTGGGAGGAAGGACGGACCCGACGCCCGTGATGGTGGCGTGCCTGGTCACGAGCCCGAGGATATCGGAACGACCAAGGTCAGGCGACGACCGCGGCGACGTCGTCGGGCGACCCAACCGCGACCCCGCTCCATGCGGGATCGATGCGTTTGAGCAGCTTGGTAAGGACGTCTCCGGGCCCGGCCTCGACGAACCGCGTCGCGCCGGCCGCGGCGAGCGCACGCACGCCGTCCTCCCACCGCACCGGCGACACCACGTGTCGTGCGACGAGTTCGCGAAGCGTCGCGGCGTCGGTGACGAGCTCGCCCGTGACGTTCTCGGCGATCGGGAAAACCGGGTCGCGCACATCGATGCGCGCGAGCACGTCGAGCACGGGCTGCACCGCCGGCCGCATCAGCTCGGAGTGGAACGCGCCGGCCACCGGTACTCGGACCGCACGGATCTTCGCGTCCTTCGCCGACGCTTCGAGCCGCTCGATCGCCGCGACCGATCCACTGACCACGGACTGCACGGGCGAGTTGCGGTTCGCGACGACCAGCTCGTCTCCCTCTCGCGCGGCGGCGCACAGCGCCTCGGCCGCGTCGGCGTCGACGCCGAGCAGCGCGACCATCGCGCCCGGCCGCTCCTCGCCGGCGCGCTGCATCGCCTCGCCGCGGACCACCACGAGCTCCAGCGCGTCGGTGAGCACGACGGCGTCCGCGGCCACCAGCGCTGCGAACTCGCCCAGTGAATGTCCCGCCACGCCGGCGACGTCCGTCAGCCCCGAGGCGTGCAAGACGCGGAAGGCGGCGACGTCGCACGCGAGCAACGCCGGCTGAACGAAGTCCGTGGTCTTGAGGGCTTCCTCGTCATGGCAGCCCTCGACGATCGAGCGGCCGAGCGCCTGGGATGCGGCATCGAGCACCGCTTCGCCTGCTGCGTGCGAGGCCCAGCCGTCGGCCATCCCGATCGACTGAGAGCCCTGCCCCGGAAACAACACCGCGGTCGTCACGCTGTCGGAGCCTATCGCCGGCTGTGGCGGTCGCGTCACGAACACGCGCGCAGGTTGCCAGCGCTCACGCGCGTCCTGTTGAATGACCGGGTTCCCATGGCCGAACGGGTGCAGCGCGCTCCTTCCCCAACGTCCCGATCTTCCCAAGGGACGGAAGGGGTTCTCGGGTTCCTTGGC
>Ga0136846_1231453_pt1 | contig 15453 bp, 10 predicted proteins | sample HopSoiMetagenom2_FD_96841 | JGI IMG/M metagenome (GOLD analysis project Ga0136846, IMG submission 96841) | Grasslands soil microbial communities from Hopland, California, USA - 2 Assembly 2016 (version 4) | ecosystem: Environmental > Terrestrial > Soil > Grasslands | place: USA: Hopland... | reverse complement strand
CTTACGACGTGCCGTCGTTAAGCACTGTAAGGGGTCAGAGTCCTAACCCACCCTTCGAACGCGCTGCGTTCGAAGGGTGGGTTAGGACTCTGACCCCTTACGAACCGTCCCCTTGCACTTCTACACGAAACAGCGCATCGTCTTGTAGAAGTGAAAGGGGAACAAGACCAGTGAGCGACGAAAAGATCGATCTACCGCAGGGCACACTCGACCTGCTCATCCTCAAAGCCGTGTCGCTCGGACCGATGCACGGCTGGGCGATCTCGGAGCGCATCCGCGACGTCTCGAGAGCCACACTCCAGATCCCCCAGGGCTCGCTCTACCCCGCCCTCCACCGGCTCGAGCGCCGCGGCTGGATCAGCGCCGAGTGGGGAGCGTCCGACAACAATCGCCGAGCCAAGTACTACCAGCTCACCCGCAGTGGGCGAAGCCAGCTTCAGACCGAGGCGGATGCGTGGAGGAGTTTGACGACCGCCGTGTCTTTGGTTTTGGACATGGGATAGGGCGCGAACTGGGAACAGGGAACGGGAAGCAGGGAACCGTGCATCTCGACCAAGCGAGGTATCGATGCCCAACTGGTTGAGCGACCTCCTGAGCGAGTTGCGATACCGCTTCCGCGCGGTCTTTCGGAAGCGTGCGGCCGAGCGTGAGCTCAACGACGAGCTCCAGTTCCATCTGGAACAGGAAGCGCAAAAGCTCGAAGCCTCCGGACTCACTCGCGATGAGGCAACTCGGCAAGCCCGGATCGCATTCGGCGGCGTCGAACGCATAAAGGACGACACCCGCGACGTAAGCGGCGTGTCATGGCTCGAGGTGCTGCTCCAGGATCTTCGCTACGCGGCACGAGGTCTTCGTGCTCGTCCGGCGTTCACCGGATCCGTGATCCTGACCCTTGGACTCGGCATCGGTGCCAACGTCGCGATGTTCGGCATCGTCGATCAACTCCTGATCCGCCCGCCAGCCCACCTCCGTGATCCGAGCCGAGTGTATCGGATCTACCTGACGTCAGTCAGCGACGGCCGCGACGTCACCGACGGATTCACCGAGTACGCTCGCTACCTCGACTTCGCGCGAAACACGAAGACGCTCGACGCTACCGCGGTGCTGGCCTCGAATCAGTTCGCGGTCGGCGTCGGCGAGGACGCGAAGGAGGTGCCGATCGGCATCGTGAGCGCGAGCTTCTGGAGCTTCTTCGACGCCAAACCCGCGCTCGGCCGGTACTTCACCGCGAGTGAGGACAGTATCCCGGCAGGTTCTCCGGTCGCGGTGCTGAGCTACGCCTTCTGGCAGGCACGATATGGCGGTTCGCCTGACGTCCTTGGGAAGTCGCTGCAGATTGGCCCGGCGCTGTGCACCATCATCGGGGTGGCGGCACCGGGCTTCATGGGCATTCCGGACGACGGCGTGCCGGCAGCGTTCATTCCGGCGACACTGTACGGCTACGGCGTGTCCTCGGCGCGCGGCAGAATCGACTACTACAACACGTACCACTGGGGCTGGCTTTCAGTCCTCGTGCGCCGCAAGCCTAACGTCAGCCTCGAGGCGACGAACGCCGACCTCACGAACGCCTACCGTCTGAGCTGGGAGGCGGAGCGGGCGATCAGCTCCAACACCACGCCGGTCGAAGTCGCCCGTCCACGCGCCGTGGCCGGGCCGGTGGTGTCCGAGCGTGGGCCTAACGCCACGCCCGTCGCCAGACTCGCACTGTGGATCGCGGGCGTCGCTACCATTGTTTTGCTCATCGCCTGCGCGAACGTCGCCAACCTGCTGCTGGCGCGAGCGCTGTTCCGCCGTCGAGAGATCGCGCTGCGTCTCGCGCTCGGCGCCAGCCGACGCCGCCTCTTCGCCCAGCTCCTCACCGAAAGTCTGCTCCTTGGCACGTTAGGCGGAGCGGCCGGCGTCGCGGCCGCTCAGTGGGGAGGCGCGATCCTGCGATCGCTGTTTCTGACCGATGTCGCGACGGCCGGCGTCGTGCGAGACGTGCGAACGCTCGTGTTTGCTGGAGCGGCGGCGCTCACCGCCGGGCTTCTGACGGGGCTCGTCCCATCGCTGCAGGCCGGACGTGCCGCGCTCGCGCCAGCACTCAAGACGGGCGCCCGTGAGGGGACGTATCAGCGCTCGCGCACACGCACGATGCTGCTCGTGCTGCAGAGCGCGATGTCGGTACTGCTCCTCGTCGGTGCCGGGTTGTTCGTCCGAAGTCTGCATAACGTGCGCTCCCTGCGGCTCGGGTATGACGTCGACCCCGTGCTCTACGTGGAGCTCAACCTGCGAGGTCTGCGACTCTCGATCGATCAGCGGGCGGCGCTCGCACGACGCGTCGTCGACGCCGCGCGATCGATTCCCGAAGTGCAGGCCGCGGCTCGGGGCATCAGCGTCCCCTTCTGGAGCACCGAATCGATGGGCTTCATCGTCCCCGGTGTCGACTCGCTCCGCCGGCTCGGTCGCTTCACCGTCCAGATGGCGTCCGCCGACTACTTCACCACGGTGGGCACGCGAATCGTGAGGGGACGGCCTTTCACGGACGCCGATCGCGCCGACGGTGCGCTCGTCGCGGTCGTCAGCCAGGGCATGGCGGAGGCCGTGTGGCCAGGGAAGGATGCGATCGGTCAATGCATCAAGGTCGACCGTCCCGCCGACCCATGCCGGGTGGTCGTCGGCGTTGCCGAGAACATCCATCAGAACAGCCTGACCGAGAGCCAGAAGCTGCAGTACTACCTGCCGAGCGATCAGATGCGTCCGAACGAAGCGAACGTGTTCGTACGCACGCGGGGCGACGCGGCCGCACACGCGGAAACGGTGCGACGTGCACTGCAGAAAGTCATGCCCGGCGCGTCGTACGTGTCCGTGATGCCGATGCGCGAGATCATCGATCCGCGCCAGCGCTCGTGGCAGATCGGCGCCACGATGTTTCTCGTGTTCGGCGCGCTCGCCCTCGTGCTCGCGGCCATCGGTCTGTATAGCGTGATCGCGTACGGTGTCGCGCAGCGAACGCAGGAGATCGGCGTGCGCATCGCTCTGGGTGCGGGCGCTGCCGACGTCATGAGGCTCGTGCTCGGACAGGGGCTGCGGTTCGCGGTTATCGGGATCGTCGTGGGTGGCGCGGCGGCATGGTCGGCGAGCAGGTGGGTTGGCCCGCTGCTGTTCTCCGTCTCACCAAAGGATCCCGTTGTCTACGGCATGGTGGCGTTCGTGCTGCTCGCCGCGGCGCTGCTCGCGAGTGCGATCCCCGCGGTGCGCGCGGCCCGGGTTGATCCGAACGTTGCCCTCAGAAGCGAGTGAGGCGCTCGTCGCCTAACGCTTTTTCCCGATCTTGACGACGTGCCATCCGATTGCCCCTGAGCGCGCACGCAGATTTTCCGCCCACGGCGGGGTGGCGTTGTTGGCGTCGGTCAGACCCTCGATGCGCACGATCTCGTCGTCACCCAGCCCGCAGCCGAGGAAGCCTCCGGTTGCGTCGAGCGTGACGTCATACGCGGTCGCGCTATCGAGAACGGGCTTCCCGTCCCCGTTGAGCGGGATGCGCCAGAAGACCGCGGGCGTCTTGCGCAACGGCTGCCCAGCCTGGTCCAGGACGATGAACCGGATGATCGAGCGGTGTTTGAAGTCGACCTGCGCCCCGTTGCACATGCGCGCCGCAAGCTCGTCGTTCGACGGGAAGGTGATCTTCATGGTTTGGATCTTTCCGGCTTCGACTTCCACCGTCCTCACCAGGTGCTGGATGCCGAGTGAATCGAGTGCCGGGTGGCGCAGGACGATGGTATAGGACCCCGGCGGGATGAACGACAGCTCGAACGTGCCGTCGGCCGCCGTCCGCGTGGAGTCTTCGGTCCCATCGAGCGCGACGGTGATACCCGCGATCGGCCGATTCGAAACGGTATCCAGGACGACGGTGCCCTGCACGTTGCCCGACTGGTGGAGCAGAGAGTTGAGCGGGACCGCTCCTCCCTCTTCCGCGATGCGTACCAGGACCGGCGAGGCGCTTCGATTCAGGAAGCCCGCTCGGTGGTAGCCGAATTCGGGCATGCGGATGCGCCAGCTGCGGACGATCCAGCGGCCGCCGGGCAGCCGGAAGAACGAGACCGTGCCGCCGAAGTCGGCAGGGCGGAGCTCGTTAGGCAGCCAGTTGTACGTGAACTCCAGCGTGCGCAGCTGGTTCGTCTTGGCGTCCATCCACAGCACGCCCTTGATGTCCGGTTTCTTGCGCTCTTTCACCGGCTGGAACGCGAGTCCCACATACCCGGTGTGCTCGAACGTGCCCGGCTGGATCTTGAAGCAATGGTCGGCCAGGAACGTGTCGGACAGGAGAACGTCGGCGTCGGGGGCGTAATAGTCGGTCGAACCGTCCTGGTTCACGGTCACGTACCCGCCGACGGACAGCACCTCGGCCGGGAGGCTCTTGAACGGGTGGTCGATCGAGGCCGAGACCTTCTGGCGGTTCTCGGACAGCACCTTCCACGAGTCGACGTCGAGCTTGCGCTGGAAGAGCATGACGGAATCATCGCCAACCGTTAGGCTGCGCGTGATGACCGCGGCCGTGAGCGCGGCCCGCGCGTCCTCCCACAACGCGGCGGTCTTGGCGTTCGCTTGCGGGTTCCGGACACACGACGTGCGGCCAGTGATGTTCACCGAGCTCAGCACGGCCGGCACCGGCTCGAGCGAGATATCGAGCCGCTTCGTCTCGCCTTCGCCGACCGCGAACGGCGTGAGCCTAACGCGTTTCACGCCGATCCGCTTGACATCGATCGTGTACATGCCGATGGATGGCAGGCGGATCTCGAAGCCACCGCCGTCGTTGCTCAGGACCTGAACGACGACCGAGTCGCGCGGGTCGAGGACCGACAGCACCACGCCGTCGAGCGGGGCGTTGGTGGTCTTCTCCGTCACCACGCCACGCACGACCTGCGCCGCGACGCGCTCGCCCGACGCGAGCCCGGTGACACTCCCTAACGCGAGAGTGGCGACCCTCGCACGGTTACTACTCCAGAGCGACATGCGAGCCCCACCGAAGCAGCGGTCAATGTACTCGCACTCATCGGCCGACCTACTGTCCCCCGCCCGCGCCTCCGCCCTTCACCTTCGCCCAACTGTCTCTGAGCGTCACGGTTCGGTTGAAGACGAGGTGATCCGGCCTCGAATCCACCGTGTCGCCGATGAAGTACCCCGTGCGCTCGAACTGGTACCGCGTCCCGATCGGGTCCTTCGCGACACTCGGTTCGATCTTAGCACCGGGGACAACAACCAGCGAGTCCGGATTGAGCGTACCAGTGAACTCCTGACCCTCGTCCACCGCGTCCGGGTCGGGCACCGTGAACAGCTTGTCGTAGAGCCGCACCTCGGCATCGAGGGCGTGCCGCGCCGACACCCAATGAATCGTTCCCTGCACCTTGCGGCCGTCGTGAGCGTCCCCGCCCCGCGTGGCCGGGTCGTACGTACAGCGGAGCTCGACGACGTTGCCCGAGGCGTCCTTGATCACGTCGGTGCACGTGATGAAGTACCCGTACCGCAGTCGAACTTCCCTGCCAGGAGCGAGCCGAAAGAATTTCTTTGGCGGGTTTTCCATGAAGTCATCCCGCTCGATCCACAGCTCCCGCGAGAACGGCACCTTACGCGACCCCGTGAGCGGGACGTCGTGCGGGTAGTACGACGCGTCCAGCTCGTCGACCTGATTCTCGGGGTAATTCGTCAGCACCACCTTCAGCGGGTTCAGCACAGCCATGACGCGTGGAACGCGCATGTTCAGGTCGTCGCGTATGTAATGCTCGAACGTCGCAAGCTCCGTCCGCGCGGGCTTTCGCGCCACGCCGATCGCCTCGGCGAAGTTGCGAAGGCCCTCAGGTGTGACACCTCGACGACGCATTCCGCTTATGGTCGGCATGCGGGGATCGTCCCAGCCGCTGACGCGCCGCTCGTTGACGAGCTTGAGCAGCTTCCGCTTGCTGAGGACGGTGTAGTCCAACTCGAGACGGGCGAACTCGGTCTGCTCGGGCGGACGTTCGAATCCTGCCTCGTGCACGAGCCAGTCGTAGATGTCGCGGTTGTCCTTGAACTCGAGGGTGCAGAGAGAGTGCGTGATCCCCTCGATCGCATCGGACAGACCGTGCGCAAAATCATACAGCGGGTACAGACACCACGCGGTGCCGCGGCGGTAATGGGCGGCATGACGGATCCGCAGCAGAAGCGGGTCACGCATGATCATGTTGGGATGCGCGAGGTCGATCTTTGCTCGCAGCACGTGGGCACCGTCGGGAAATTCTCCGGCCTTCATCCGACGAAGGAGGTCGAGATTCTCGTCGGGCGTACGGTCGCGATACGGCCCGGGGCTGCCGGGCGTGGTGACCGTCCCGCGGTTCACGCGGATCTCTTCCTCGGTCTGCGAATCGACGTAGGCCTTTCCACGCTTCACGAGGTCTTCGGCGATCTCGTAGAGCTTCTCGAAGTAGTCACTCGCGTAGAGCTCCGAGTCCCACGTGAACCCGAGCCATTCCACGTCGCGCTTGATGGCCTCGACGTACTTGATGTCTTCGGTGAACGGATTGGTGTCGTCGAATCGCAGGTTGCAGCGCCCGCCGTATTCCCGCGCAATCCCGAAGTTGAGGCAGACGGACTTCACGTGCCCGATGTGCGGGAACCCGTTCGGTTCCGGCGGGAACCGGGTCGTTACCGGGCGGCCGAAGCGATTGGCCGCAACGTCTTCGGCGACCATCTCTCTAATGAAGTCTTTTCGGGCGGCAGAGGGGGCGGTGTCGGAGGGCACGATGAATCGGAAGTGAGTGACATGGAGGGGGTTGGAAATTTAGCCGCGCCGTGCATGGAGCGCACGCTTGCCGGCTGGCTCCGGCTGCGGGCATGCAACTTGTCGTGTTCGCTCGCCTCGTGTTCGCCAGCGATTTGGTCTCAGGTTACTTTCGCCGCTGAGCCACCCGGCCTCCACCAAACTTTTCGAGAAGTGCCAGACACACAACAACCTGGGCCGACCGAGGCCGAGCAAGGCGGCATCAGCACCGGGATTTCCGGACTGGATCAAATCCTTCGCGGCGGAATTCCCCCTCATCGCCTGCACCTCATCGACGGCGAGCCCGGAACGGGAAAGACAACACTCGCGCTCCAGTTCCTTCTGGCGGGTGTCGCGGAAGGCGAGCGCTGTCTCTACGTGACGCTGTCGGAGACTGCAGAGGAGCTCCGTGGGTCCGCGAGATCCCACGGCTGGTCTCTGGAAAGCATCGAGATCTTCGAGCTGGCTTCCGTCACGGGCGACGAGCCAGAGGAGGCGTACACCCTCTTTCATCCGGCCGAGGTGGAGCTCCAGCAGACGGTTGGCGCGGTGCTGGAGTCGGTGGAGCGCTATCGCCCGTCGCGTGTCGTGTTCGACTCGTTGTCGGAAATGCGGTTGCTCGCGCGCGATCCGCTCCGGTTCCGCCGGCAGATCCTCGCACTCAAGCAGTTCTTCACCGGTCGCGCGTGCACGGTGCTCGTGCTCGATGATCGTACGGGACCGGAGGGCGACCTGCAGCTTCAGAGTCTCGCGCACGGCGTGATTGCGCTGGAGCGGTTGCCGATGGAATACGGCGCGGAACGGCGTCGATTGCACGTGAAGAAGCTGCGCGGCGCGCAGTTCATGGGAGGATTTCACGACTTCCGCATCAAAACGGGCGGGTTGGAGGTGTACCCACGCCTGACGCACACAGCTCCGGCGCAGCCTGTGAGTGGAGAGTCGGTGCAGAGCGGCTCACCTGAAATGGACGCGTTGCTCGGTGGCGGGTTGGCGCGTGGGACGAGCTCCCTCATTACCGGTCCAGCGGGAACGGGAAAGTCGGTGCTGGCTTTCCAGTTCGCCCGCTCGGCCGTCGCACGCGGCGAACGCGCGGCGGTGTACATGTTCGATGAGCGCATCTCGACGGCGCTCGTGCGAGCGCGCGGCCTCTGGCCCGACATGGAACAGTCGGTGTTCAACGAAGCGCTCACCCTCCGCCAGATCGAGCCGACGGAGATGTCGCCCGGCGAGTTCACAGCGACGATCACGCGCGCCGTGGACAGCGGCGTGTCACTGATCGTGATCGACTCGCTCAACGGCTTCCTGCAGGCGATGCCTAACGAACGGCTGCTCGTCGTTCACGTGCACGAGCTGCTGAACTTTCTGGCGAGCCGCGGTGTCTCGACGATCATGACGCTCGTGCAGCGCGGGGTGTTCGGCGCGCCGGTCGACGACGCGGCCGAGGTGAGCTACCTCGCGGACACGGTCATCCTGCTGCGGTACTTCGAGCATGCCGGCGCCGTCAGGCAGGCCGTGTCGATCGTGAAGAAGCGCACCGGGCCACACGAGCGTACAATCCGCGAGTGCCGCGTCGAGGTCGGAGGATTCCGGGTAGGCGAGCCACTCACGTCATTTCAGGGCGTGCTCACCGGCGTCCCGGTGTACGAGGGTGAGCGCTCGCCGCTCATGGTAGCGCCGCGACCAACTTCGGGTGCCGCGTCGTCCGGCGACGCGAAGGGCGGTGGCCGAGCCGCCAGGGTACGCGAGTGATCGCGACCGCCGCGAAGTCTCGCGATCGTAGGAGCACGGACGACACCCGTTCCGACGAGGTCGCCGTCCTCGCGCCCAGCGGTCGAGACGGCGCGCTGGCGGACCGCGTGCTCTCGAAGTGGGGCGTGCGTGTCGAGCCGTACGCGACAGTCGAGACCCTGGGCGAAGCCATCCGACGTGGCGTCGGCGTGGCTGTCATCGCGGAGGAGGCGCTCGGCCCGACCGCCCTCGATCGACTGCTTGCCGCGTTAGGCGATCAGCCGGCGTGGTCCGACCTGCCGATCGTCCTGCTCACGGCCGAAGGCGAGCTCTCGAGAGTCTTCACCGCCAGCGTCGTAACGCTCGCCTCGCGCGGTAACGTCATGTTTCTCGAGCGGCCGGTTCGTGTGGCGACGCTCGTCACCGTGCTTCGAACCGCGCTCCGTGCTCGCCAGCGACAGTACGATCTCCGAGACCACCTGGCCGAGCTGCAGATGGCGCGCGCCGCGGCCGAGTCGGCGAACAGGGCGAAGAGCGAGTTTCTGGCGGTGATGAGCCATGAGCTCCGTACGCCACTCAACGCGATCGGCGGCTACGCCGAGCTCATCGAGCTTGGAATTCGCGGACCCGTGACCGACGAGCAACGCGCGGACCTCGAGCGCATCCAGCGCAGCCAGCGCCACCTCCTTGGCCTCATCAACGGGGTGCTCAACTACGCGCGGCTCGAGACGGGCAACCTTCGTTACGAGTTGACCGATGTGTCGGTCGACGGCATGCTGGCGACGTGCGAGGCGCTCGTCGCACCACAGGCCAGGGCGAAGCGGCTAAAGCTCATCGTTCCGGCATGCCCGCCGGAACTCGCCGTTCGAGCCGACGAGGAGAAGGTGCAGCAGATCATCCTCAATCTTCTCACGAATTCGATCAAGTTCACCGACGACGGTGGTCGGATCGAGATCACGTGTGAGGAGGAAACGGATTTCGTGGCGATCAACGTGATCGATACGGGCCGAGGCATCGCGCCGGAAAAGCTCGCGACGATCTTCGACCCGTTCGTACAGGTCGACGCGCGACTCACGCGAACGCACGACGGAGTGGGACTCGGGTTGGCCATCAGCCGCGATCTCGCGCGCGGTATGCGCGGAGACCTGACGGTGGAGAGCGTGCCCGGTAAGGGAAGTACGTTCAGCCTTCAGCTTCCGCGTGCGGACAGGACGTGGTGATCGATCGTATCGACACGTTTGGGATGGACGTCGTCTTCGCGCTCCGACTCCTTCGCCGGAACCCGACGTTTACCGCATCGGTCGTGGTCACGCTCGCAGTCGCGATCGGCGCGGCGGCGGCGATGTTCGGGGTCGTCAACCGCGTGCTGCTGAGCCCACTGCCGATGCGCGAGCAGGCGCGCGTGGTGGTGCTGCGTAAGGAGCAGCTCGTCGGCAACGAGACGCTCGTGCCGTTTTCCGTCGGCGACTTCCGCAACTTCGCGCGTGAGACGCGGACGCTCGAGGCCGTGGCGGGCGCGCAGTACGACGGCGCGTGGCCCGCAACCATGCGTGACGGTGACCGCGTCCTGACGCCGAACACGGCGGTTGTCTCCGGCAACTTCTTCACGACGTTAGGCATGCGCGCGGACCTCGGTCGTGCGCTGATGGAGAGCGACGACGTCGTGGGCGGCCAGGCGATCGTCATCAGCCATTCGCTGTGGCGTCGCGCATTCGCTGGCGATCGGGCGGTGATTGGCCGCGTGATTCACGGCGCCGGGCGCGGCAACGCGTTTCGAATCGTCGGCGTGATGCCGCGCGGGTTCGCCTTTCCGGGAAAGGCGGAGGTCTGGGTCCCCACCCTCACGGTCATGCCGGGCGCTGCGTCGAACGACGGACAGTGGCCGTACAATCTCGTTGGGCGGATGCGCGCCGGCGTTTCGGCGGAGCAGGTGCGCGCCGAGCTCGCGGGATACCTTGCTCGGAAGGCCTATGTACCGGGTGAGCCTCGCGATGTTCGCGCGTCGGTGCGATCGATCGAATCGCTCATCGTCGGCGACGTCAAACCAGCGCTGCTGGCGCTCACCGGCGCCGTCGCACTGCTGCTCGGCCTGGCGAACGTGAACGTGGCGAACCTCTTCCTCGTGCGAGGGCTCGCGCGCCGGCGTGAGATTGCGGTTCGCGCAGCGATCGGTGCGGGCGGCTGGCGGCTCGCCCGACTCGTGGCCACGGAAGCGCTGATGCTCTCGACGTTAGGTGGCGTTGCAGGCATCGCGCTTGCCGCCTGGCTACTCCGACTGGTCGTGGCGCTCGCACCAGCGGAGCTGCCGCGAACGGATGCCATCCGCATGGACGTTGCCGTGCTCGCCGCGACGGCGACAATGGTCGTGGCGAGCGCGCTCGCGTTCAGCCTGTGGCCGGCCATCGCCGTGTCACGGCAGCGCGACCTGCATAACGCGCTCCGATCAGGCGCGAGGACGGGCATGACGGACGTGGCTTCACGGCGCGCTCGAAGTCTTCTGGTGGTCGCGCAGATCGCGCTCGCGACAGTCGTCCTGGTCGGCGCTGGTCTGCTCGGCCGCACGCTGTCGCGGCTCCAGCATCTCGACATGGGGTTCGCGAGTGCCGAGCTGAGTACCGTCGAGCTGTCGCTGCCGGAGTCGATCGTCCAGAGTCGACCGCGACTCGACGCGTTCTATGACGCGTTGACCGAGCGCTTTGCGAGCATGCCCGGGATGACCTCAGCGACCGTCGCGCTCGTTCCGCCGTTCTCGGGTCGAGGCGGGTGGGATGCGTTCTTCACCGCCGAAGGCCAGACCGCGGAGGACGCGGCCGCCAACCCAGCGCTCGATTTCCAGCCGGTTCTCCCGAGCTACTTCGGGACCATGGGCATCCCCATCCGGCAGGGCCGAGCGATCGCGACGACGGACCGCGAGGGGGCCGTGCCCGTGGCCGTCGTCAGCCGATCGTTCGCCGCGCATGCGTGGCCCGGTCAGGATCCGATCGGCAAGCGGTTCAAGTTCGGGCATGTGGATGCCCCGTCGTCGTGGACGACCGTGGTCGGCGTGGTCGACGACGTGCGCTATCGCGAGCTCACGTATCCCCGGCCAGTGGTGTACGTCGCCTGGGCGCAGCAGACGGACAAGCCGCCGTTGTCGTTCGTGATCGTTCGCGGGACGGCAAGCCACGCGCTCGCGGCACGGGATGTGGGTCGTCTCGTGCGCGCGGTCGAGCCTCGTGTGCTCGTGACCAGCGTGGCGACGATGCGGCAGCGCCTAACGACGTCACTGGCACGGCCGCGCTTCGACGCCGCGGTGCTCGGCGTGTTCGCCGGCGTTGCCTTCATCCTCGCAGCAGTCGGGGTGTACGGCGTGATCGCCGCCCTCGTCCGGCAACGCACCCAGGAGATCGGCATCCGACTCGCCCTCGGCGCGCAGCCCGGTGGCGTACGCTCGATGGTGATGCGGAACGGGCTCGCACTCGCCGGCGTTGGCGTCCTGGCGGGACTCGTGGCCTCGCTGGCGGCGACACGCGTGTTAGGCACGCAGCTCTACGGCGTGCGGCCGGCCGACCCGGCCACGATGACGGCGGCGGCCCTCGCGCTCCTCGCGGCCGCGGCGCTCGCGTGCGGGGTTCCGGCGCGTGCGGCGTCCCGCGTGGACCCGCTCACGGCGCTCAAGGCCGAGTAACTCGGCCGTGGGCGGGCCGAGTTGCGTATCGGACCGTTTGGATGACATTTCCCGCTGACTCAACGGAGTGACTTCATGGACCACGAGCGTCACGGCGAAGCGTTCGAAGGCGACATCAAGCTCACCGTCGTGGGCGAGCGGCTGCGCGCGGGCGAGCCGGCTCCCGCCTTTTGGCTCGACACTCTCGATGCCGGCGACCCCATGCCGCATTCGGTGTCGCTCGCCGATGGCGCGGGGCGCGTGCGGCTGCTGCACGTGGTCAATTCGCTCGACACTCCGGTCTGCCACGTTGGCGCGCACCGCTTCGAGCAGATGGCGGCCACGCTGCCGCCTAACGTCGACGTCTACACCGTGAGCATGGACCTTCCGTTCGCCCAGCTGCGGTGGCGAACGACGGAGGGCGTGTCGCACGGGGCACTATCGGGCCATCGGAGCGAGGATTTCGGTCGCGTGTACGGCGTGCTGCTGCGGGAGTGGCGGCTCCTCGAGCGATCAGTGTTCGTCATCGATGGCGGTGGTCGCCTGACGCACGTCGAATACGTGCCTGACCAGATGGCGGAGCCGAATTACGATGCGGCGATAACCGCCGCGCGCTCGGCTGCTACCTAACGCCCGGCCAACCGGCAGGCAGATTGTCGCCGTCGGACACGCACGACCCGCACACGCGATTCACGGCGCGGAAGCCAAGCAGCCGGACGTGCGGTGACACGAAGCCTGGCTTGGCGGGCTCGTAGTCGAGCAGGCCGCTCGTCATGTACTTCTTGTTGCTGTCGGGAAACACGGTGACGACCGCGGCATCGAGCCCCGTCCGCCGCTGCACCTCGAGCGCACCGAGGAAGTTCGCGCCTGACGAGATGCCGACGCCGAGGCCGACGTCGGCCGCGAGCTTCTGCGCCATGAGAATCGCGTCGCCGTCATCGACGGCGATCACCTTGTCGACGACCCCCAAGTCGACGATCGGCGGAATGAACTCGTCCGAGATTCCCTGGATGCGATGCTTGCCGATCTTGTGCCCGGTCGTGAGTGTGGGTGAGCTCGCCGGCTCGACCGGGTAAAGGCCCAGCGCCGGGTTCACCTGCCGCAGGAACCGGCCGACTCCCATGATCGTCCCGCCGGTGCCGACGCCAGCGACGAATGCATCGGGCGTGATGCCATGCCCGCGCAACTGCTCCCAGATCTCGGGGCCGGTGGTGGTGGCGTGCGCGTCGACGTTGTCCTGGTTCGCGAACTGCCGCGGGAGGAACGAACCCGGCACGTTTTGCGCGAGCTCCTCCGCCAGCTGAATGCTGCCGAGAAACCCTCCTTCCGCGGCCGAGACGAGGCGAACGGTCGCGCCGAAGCTTCGAATGAGCGCCTTGCGCTCGTCGCTCATCCATTCAGGCATGAAGATCGTCACCTGGTGGCCAAGCGCGCGGCCCAGTGCAGCGAAGGAGATGCCCGTGTTGCCGCTCGTTGCCTCGATGATGTGTCCGCGAGGCTCCAGTGCGCCGGTCTCGTAGCCGCGCCGGATGATGTGCAGCGCCATCCGGTCCTTGATCGAGCCTGTGAAGTTCAGGTTCTCGGCTTTGGCGTAAATCGTTCGCGGCTGGTCGAACACCTCGCAGTCGATCGCGAGCAGCGGCGTGTTCCCGGTGAGCACGCGGAGGCCGCGCACGCGGGATTCCCAGTCCATCGTGTCCGGCAGAAGCTGAAGATGCCGGCGAATATCCGTCGTGTTTGCCATGGTGTTGGATACCGAACAGGGCGGCCGCTCACCAGCGGGAAATCACCCATCCCGCGTCGGAGAATCCCTCGCACGACTCGACCCTTGACCGTAGCTTCGGCGACGGGATTGGGGAGCGGGATCACAGTTGCAACCATGAAAATCAATAGCTCGAAGCTTCGTGCATGGTGGTCGCACCGTCAGGGACTCGACGGATCGATGCGCGGGACGTCACCGGCGCGAATCCTCGAGCAATGTGGCTGGTCGCGCTCAGTCGGCGGCGTGGGGCCGTACCTGACGCTGTTCTCACGCGGCGGAACATCGCGTGAGGTCGCGGACAAGGCCGCGGCGCAGCTCGAGATCCACGAGCTCCCTACCGCGCGCGGATGTACGTACGTGCTGCCGTCGAGCGACTTCGCGCTGGGTCTGACCGTCGGTCGGAACTACAGCGGCGACATGAAGACGGCGCTCAAGCTCGGCGTCACGGAGAAGGAGGTCGACAAGCTCTGCGACGCGGTCGTCAACGCGCTCGAGCAAGGTGCACTCGACCCCGACAGTATTCGCGAGGCGACCGGAAAGGCATCGCGCAGCCTCGGCGACGAGGGCAGGAAGAAGGGTCTGACGACAACCCTGCCGCTCGCGCTCGGGCGGCTGCAGACCGAAGGCCGGATTCGCCGCGTGCCGATCAACGGACGCTTCGATCAACAGCGCTACGCGTACGTGAACTGGACGCCCAATCCGCTCGCCACATACCCGGAGTCTCTCGAGGCGGCGTTCACGGAGCTCGCGCGGCGGTTCTTCCGCTGGGTGGGGCCCGCAACGTTAGGCGAGTTTCAGTGGTTTGCCGGGCTTGGTGTCAAGACCACGAAGCAGGCGGTCGATTCGTTAGGTCTCGTGCCGATGGAGCCAGGAAGCGACCGGCTGCTTTTGCCCGACGACGTGGCGGCGTTCCGAGAGCTCGAGGTGCCGACGACCCCGCAGTATTCGCTCGTGAGCAGTCTCGATCCGATCGCGGCGAATCGCCGCGAGATGCAGTCGCTGATCGATGACGCGGACCGCGAGCAGGACGTGGTGGTCGACGCGATTTCGACGCCAATGGGCGGGCTCACGGATCTCCCGAGTCACGCGATTCTGGACCGGGGGCAGATCATTGGCCTGTGGGAGTTCGATCCAGTCGCCGGCTCGATCGTGTGGGCGACGTTCGGTCGCCGAAAGGACAAGGCACTCGCGGCGGCCGTGGAGGAGACCCAAGCGTTCGTGCGGGATCAGCTCGGCGACGCGCGGTCGTTCAGTCTCGATAGCCCCAAGAGTCGCGTGGCTCGTGTCGAGTCTTTGCGCGCGTTTGGCTCATCGCGCCGCGGGGCACGTTGAGATCATCGTGGCGGAGGCGCGGGCACTCGACTCGACCCAGAGAGTGCTCGCTGGCCCGCACGGATATTGACACCTCCGCGGCGCGAACGCGCCGCCCGGGCGCGCCTAACAAGCCGGTGTGACGCGCGCGCCCCGTGGGAGGGGACGCGCCCGGCGGGCGCTGCGCGCCCGTGCCGTTGGCCCCTGACGGTCAGCTCCTAGCGCGGCAGG
>Ga0136846_1226521_pt1 | contig 15454 bp, 18 predicted proteins | sample HopSoiMetagenom2_FD_96841 | JGI IMG/M metagenome (GOLD analysis project Ga0136846, IMG submission 96841) | Grasslands soil microbial communities from Hopland, California, USA - 2 Assembly 2016 (version 4) | ecosystem: Environmental > Terrestrial > Soil > Grasslands | place: USA: Hopland... | reverse complement strand
TCGGTTGCGGCTCCGAGCGCCTCGAGCAAGGAGCGCACCCGGCGCCACTCGATATTGGCGCTCGAGGGATGACCGAAGATCTCCTCGAGGGTCTTGCGATGAGCAGCGCTGACCTCTGCCGTCACGGCTGCTTCCCGGCCAGTTGATCAGGGGCGCGTTTGCTTGAACGCCGGTTACCTTCCGTGCTCATGTCGCGATCGACGGTCTCGGCGAGCCCCAGCAGCGCCCTCTCGTCGAGCAAGAGCGGGCGACGAACCGCGTCGACATACGTGTCGAAGATGACGAACGCCTTCTTCACGTCGAGCGCGTAGAGCCTGCGCAGCGCATCGGCGCACCGCCACGCGTAGTCGCCCTCGCTCTCGCCGCTGCGGCGCCGGGCCAGCAGCGGCTCGTCGATCATCCGCACGTAGCGGCCGTGGAACACGACGTCCGCAGTGAAATGTGCCTGCCAGGACGGACTTCGAACGCAGAGGTCCGGAGGAGCAGACAACCTGCTCAGCGCTGCCGCCGCCTCGTACGGCTCCTCGGCGGCCACGAGGAGGTACGTCCGTGTGTCGCCGTTCGACTGCGTCAGTGACCACCTATCGCTTGCCATTGACGAGATCGACTGTGTCAGCTGCGCGGGCTTGAACGCATCGGAGCATCCACCGAGCGCGTGCGCCAATCACACATCGGTTCGATCGGCGCAGGGCTTGCTACTCGCGGACCGGCGCCCTCCGGCGCGTTCTTTCCGCAGCGATTCCGCACCCGGGCGGATGACGCGGGCTGATGCGGCGCGCACCATCGCCTTGGTACCGCAAAAACTCAACGAAAGGAGTGAAGATGTCGAACGATGATCTCGTGACTGCCGTCGCCGAGGAGCTCTTGTGGGACCCGAAGCTCGACAGCGAGTCGATCGCGGTTTCCGCGGATGAGGGCGTCGTGAGCCTCCGCGGCGCCGTCGGAAGCTTCCACGAGAAGCGCGAGGCGAAGAAGGCCGCCGAGCGCGTCTACGGCGTGATCGAAGTGCAGAACGAGCTGCAGGTGAAGCTGATGACCGACTCGCGCCGCGACGACGCCGACCTTCGCGCCGACGTCCTGCAGTCGCTGGCGCTCGACTCGCTCGTCCCGGCGACGATCGACGCCGACGTCACCGACGGCTACGTCATCCTCACCGGGAAGGCGGAGTGGCAGTATCAGCGCGACGAGGCCGACTACGTCACTGCCCACCTCCTGGGCGTGATCGGCGTGGAGAACGACGTCGAGCTGATCGGCCCGCCGCCGAACGCCGGAAACGTGAAGGACGGCATCGACCGCGCCTTCAAGCGCAACGCGAAGCTCGACGCGAAGGATCTCTCCGTCGAGACGTCGGACCACACCGTCACGGTCAACGGGACGGTGCGGTCGTGGGCGGAGCACGACGAGGCGATCGATGCGGCCTGGGCCGCACCCGGCGTCCGCGACGTCAAGGACCGGCTCGCCGTCCTCTACTAAGCCTCTCCCGCAGGCAACGCGGCGGCGCGGGCCACTCGCGCGCCGCCGCCGCGCCCGCGACCTGCAGGCTTCACGTAGCGGATCCGAGACGACGCTGATGAAACCTCTTCGACGCTCCCGCGATCATCGAGCCGAGATGAACGACGTCTCCGACGGCCTCCCGGATCCGGTCGCCGCCCAGCCGGCGCCGCCGGCGCGCGAGGGCGTCGCGTTGACCGCGGCGAAGGCGGCCGCGGGCGCGATCGCGGTCGCCGCCCTCGCGTTCGGGCTGTGGCGCGTCAGGAGCATCGTCGTCCTGCTGCTCCTGGCGCTGACCTTCGCTGCCGCGATCAGGCCCGGGGTCGACTGGCTCAGGAGCCGCCGCTGCCCGCAGTCTCTGGCGATCGGCGTCTTCTTTGTGGGCGTTCTCGGCGCCTTCTTCCTCTTCTTCTGGCTCGCGATACCGCCGGCGCTGCATCAGATCACTCAGGCGCTTGCCCAGCCCGACCCGACGAGCGGCGCGGCGGGCGAGTCGACCGGGATCCGCCACGACGTGCTGGCATGGGTCGGCCGGCAGTTGCACGAGCTGCCGTCCGGCTCGGAGGTGCTGCACCCCGTTGCCGCCTACGGGCACAAGGCGACCGAGGCCGTCGTGGCGGTCTTCTTCACGCTCGCCGCGAGCTGGTACTGGGTGTCGGAGCGCGACCGCATGATCGACCTCCTGTCGCTGCTCGCACCGGAGGCGAAGCGGGAGAAGGCGCGCCAGACTTACCTGGCGATCGACCGCCGGCTGGGGGCGTACACGCGCCTGAAGTTCATCATGATCTTCGTCGTCGGCTTCGTTCTATCGGCCGGCTTCTATCTGGTCGGGCTGAACTACTGGCTCCTGCTCGGCGGGTTCGTCAGCCTCGTCGAGATCGTTCCGGTGATCGGGCCGCTCTTCGGCGCGATCCTCGTTGCCGCCGTCGGGCTGCAGCAATCGCTCCACGTCGCCGCGCTGGCCCTCCTCGTGGTCGTCGGCGTCCGCGAGTTCCAGAGCTACGTGATCAACCCACACGCGATGGGACACTCCGTCGGGCTGTCGCCCATGGTGACGCTGGTCTCCGTCTCGGTGGTCGGAGTCGTGTTCGGCGGGATCGCCGTCGTTCTGGCGGTGCCGGCGGCGTCGGCCGTCGCGACGCTGATCGACGTGTTCGTGCTCGACCACGATCCGCCACCCCAGCCCGCTCAACGCCGGCCGCGCGCCCTGTCGAGCGAGGCGCCCTAGACGCCCTCCACCGCCGCAACGCGGCCCCCGTTGACCGCACGGCGGAGCGATGCATGGTCGCGCTCGTTGACGGCGGCGTACGACGTCGCGAAGGCGCCGATCGCGCGGTCGAAGGCGTCGCTCTTGCCGAGGTACGCGGCGATCGCGATCCGGTCGCCCGAGCGCGCGTGCGAGCGCGCCAGCGTCGCTCCGCACCACCGGGCGTAGGAGACGAGCCCAGCCGGCCGGACGCGGTCGATGTCGAGCGAGGCCTTCCAGTCGCGCAGCTGACGAACGTGGTAGTCGCCCTGCGAGCCGTCGGGGTGCTTCACCCGCGTCCAGCCGAGGAAGATGTCGCCGGCGGCCTGCGAGAGCCGCTGGCCCTCGACCACCCGCTGGGCGTGGGACGCGAACGCGCTGCGCTCGAGGAACGGCTCCAGCACGGAGGTCTGGGCCTCCTTCACCTGCAGGAAGAGCGGGTCGCCTTCGTCTCTGCCGAGGAGCAGCAGCACCCAGCAGCGCGTGCCGACGCTGCCGATCCCGACCACCTTGTGCGCCAGATCTGCGTAACGGTACCGCTCGAGCAGCGCCCGGCGGTCGAGCGGCAGGGATCGCCCGTAGCTGCGGAAGAGGCCACGAACCGTCTTCTCGACGTCGCCGCGATCGGAGCCGAGCTCCGCGACCGGAACGATCAGCGGCGGCTTGGCGGTGATCCTCGGCTCGCCGTCGACGAGTTGCGTCAGCTTCGCCAGGGCGTGCACGCTGTCGTTCTCGCGGGCGCGAACGGCGGCGTGCTTCATCGCCTTCATCTCGCTCGGCTCGCGCTCTGCGCGCAGGTCCGCGAGGAGCGACCCGGCGTCCGCCCGCGCGTACCACGCGTCGAGCTCCCCGCGGCGCGCGAGCCCCCGCATCGTCTCCCGGTAGGCGCGCACCGCCCCCATCACAGCGGCGCCTCGCTCCGAGTCGGCGAGGCTGCGCTCGCGTCCGGCGATCTCGACACTCGCGGCCAGCCGCTTCACGTCCCACTCGAACGGCCCGGGCAACGTCTCGTCGAAGTCGTTGACGTCGAACACGAGATCTCGTTCCGGCGAGCCGAAGCCGCCGAAGTTGAGCAGGTGCGCGTCTCCGCACAGCTGGGCATGCAGGCCGGTCTTCGGCGTCGCTGCGAGGTCGCTTGCCATCACGGCCGCCGCCCCGCGGAAGAATGCAAACGGCGACCTGAGCATGCGCCCGTACCGGATCGGCACCAGGTCGGCGACCCGCGCCGCCGCCTGCGCTTCGAGCAGGGCGATCGCGTCCCGGTCGGGGGCCAGTTCGAGATCCGCCTGGCGCCCGCGAGCGACGTCCGCGCGGGCCGCGCGGCCCCGGGCAACGCGCTCCGGCTCCGTGGTTGTCACGTGCTCATGTGCCGTACGATCGACGCATCGAGCCGCCGCAAGCAGGGATCTTCGACACTCGGACGTACTACTTCGTGCCCGTCGTCGACGGTGCTGCTGCGGCTGCCGGCGGCTCTGAAGTGACGCCGGACATTCCGGCGGTGACCCTGTGGACGGCCCTCGTCAGCTCGAGGATCTGGTTCGAGATGCGCAGCAGCTCCTGGTTCTGGATGTCCTCGTTCTGCACCGTTTGCCACTCCTGATTCGCGAGCACCTGGCGCTTCGAGTCGGCGCGGTTCTGGCTGATCATCACGAACGTGGAGAGGAAGATGGCCTCGAGCGAGACGATCATCGTCAGGAGCCCGTACGGATAGGCCTCGACCCCGAGCCCGATCCAGCAGGCGAACCAGATCGCGTGCAGCCAGACGAACCGCATCGAGCCGCTGAAGGTCGTGATGCGGTCGGCGATCCGGTTGTCGATGCTCTCCCTGCGCTTGCGCGCCTCCTCGATGAGGGCGGGGTTCACGAGTTCCTCGAGACGCTTCTCTGCGCTCACGGCCATCGTCGAATCCTCCCGCGCGGGCCCCGCGACGCGCGTCCGTCAGCACGCGGATCCGCTGCGCGAAACCGCGTCAGGACGAGCTCTTGCGGGCTTCGCGCCGGAGCGACTCGGCGAGCACGAGGCCGACGGCGACCGGCAGTAACCACCACGCAGAGACGTCGTTGCGCTCGAGCAGCCAGGTGAGCCCGAGCGCGACAGCGAGGCCGGCCGCGACGCGCCAGTCGTCGCCGACCACGAAGTTCCACCAGAAGAGACCGAACGAGCGCAGGTACTTCATGCGCGGGTCGCCACCGGTTCGAGCGCGGGCCGCCTGCGTCGCAGCACGCGCGTGAGCGCGAGGGAGAGCAGGCCGACGTAGGCGATCACGCCGAGGATCGCCACGTCCTCGCCGGGCCACGAGACGCCGGCGCCCTCGCCGCCCCAGAAGATGCCGAAGCTCGTCAGGAGTACGCCGACGCCGAACTTGAGCGCGTTCTCGGGCACGCGCTCGAGCGGGCCGCGGACGGCGAGGCCGACGACGACGACCGCCACGACGGCGGCCGCGGCGGCGCCGGCGGCGAGTCCGAGCCGGCCCTGTGTGCTGCCGAAGGTGACGACGATGAACGTCACCTCGAGCCCTTCGAGCAGGACGCCCTTGAACGCAACCGTGAACGAGTACCAGTCCATGCGGCCCGCCTCGACCTGTCCGGCTCCCTCGGCTCCGGCCCGCTCGCGCGCGAAGGCCGCGCCCTCGTCGTGCAGCGGCTTGTAGCCGCTCGCGCGCAGAATCGCCTTGCGGAGCCACTGGATGCCGAAGGCGAGCAGGAGTGCCCCGACGACGAAACGGAGCGAGTCGATCGGGACCAGCCGCAGCGCCGGCCCGAGGATCGCGACGATCGCCGCCAGCACGGCCGTCGCTGCGCCGACGCCGACGAGCGTCGAGCGCCAGCCGCGCACGACGCCGACCGCGAGCACAATGGTGAGCGCCTCCACCGCCTCGACCGCACTGGCGGCGAACGTCGTCAGGAAGAGTAGGATCGCGTGGCCCACGGCCGCTCACTCTAGGGCCGCGAGACAGGGCGCAGCCTCAGGAAGATCGCGGACTGCTTGCAGGCAATCACGCAAGGGGTACGGTGTTCCGCGGATGCGACGACGCCACGCGCGAGATCACGATCGGCACGACGTCTGATCAAGCTCCAAAGGGGTCGCATGCCCCCTCGCGCAGGACGCGATCGATGAACCACCGTCAGCGCCTCACCCTGGTCACCGCAATCCTCGGCTCCGCGGTGGTGGCGGTCGACAGCTCGGTCGTGAACGTTGCCCTTCCCGCGATCGAGCGCGACCTCGGCGGCGGGCTCGCGGCGCAGCAGTGGGTCTCGAATGCCTACCTGCTCACGCTCGGCTCCTTCATTCTGATCGGCGGCTCGCTCGGCGACATCTACGGCGAGCGGCGGATCTTCGCGGTCGGGATCGGCGCCTTCGGCGTCGTCTCGCTCCTGTGCGCGCTCGCCCCGACGATCGGTGTCCTGATCGCGGCGCGCGCGCTCCAAGGGGCGGCCGGAGCGCTCATCACCCCGGCGTCGCTCGCGATCATCGTCGCCGGCTTCGCCCCGAAGGCGCGCGGCGGCGCGATCGGAGCCTGGACGGCATGGGGTGGGATGGCCTCGATCATCGGCCCGCTCGCCGGCGGCGTCATCGTCGACCGGTTGTCGTGGCGCTGGATCTTCGCGCTCAACCTCCCGCTCGTCGCCGTCACGCTCGCGCTCGTATTCGCCGCGGTGCCGGTGAGCACCCGCGCAATGAGCCGGCGCGTCGACCTGGTCGGGGCCGCACTCGGCGCGCTCGCGCTGGGCGGCGTCGTGTTCGCGCTGATCGAGGAGCCGCGGCACGGCTGGAGCAGCCCCGTGATCTTCGTGCCGCTCCTCGGCGGCGTCATCTGCTTCGTCGCGTTCCTGGCTTACGAGCGGCGCACGCCGGAGCCGATGCTGGACCTCGAGTTGTTCACTCATCGCAACTTCGCCGTCGGCAACGTAGAGACGCTGAGCATGTACGCGGGCCTTGCGATCCTCTTCTTCTTCCTCACCATCTACCTGCAGCAGGTCGCGGGCTACACCGCGCTCGAGAGCGGGCTGACGACGCTGCCGGTGACGGTCGTCATGTTCCTGCTCTCTCGCCGCTTCGGCGCCCTCGCGGACAGGCTCGGGCCGCGCCTCTTCATGGGCGGCGGGCCGCTCGTCGCCGCCGTGGGGATCCTGCTCCTCGCGCGCGTGGGCCGCCACGTCTCGTACCTGACCGACCTCCTGCCCGCGCTGCTCATCTTCGCGGTCGGGCTGACCCTCACCGTCTCGCCGCTCACGGCCACCGTCCTCGCAGACGCCGACGACAGCGATGCCGGCATCGCGTCGGCGATCAACAACGCCGTCGCACGCGTGGCCGGCCTGATCGGGGTCTCCCTGATGGGCGTCGTCGTCGCGGGAACGCTGGCCGGCGGCACGTTCGCGCCGAACGAGTCTTCGGTGCACGCTTTTCACCAGGCGATCGTCGTCTGCGCGGCGCTAGTCGCGGCGGGAGGCGTCGCCGGTGCGCTCGGGATCGTCAATCCGCGCCGCACCGTCGCGGCCGCGGAGTGTCCCGGCGGTCAGCTCGTCGGGGCGCCGAAGCCCGCGGTGACGCGGACCGCGGCGTAGGCCGGCCGTGGATGGCGAGGCCTTCTCGACCCGATGCGCGAGGGGTGCTACCCGGGGTGATGCGCCCGCTCTGGCTCGGCGACTGCGCAGCGAGCGCGCGACCTGCGAGAGCAGGCGAAGAAGCGCCGACGGCGTGATCACCATCGGCGCTTCCCGGCCCTTCGATCCCTGCTTCTTCACTCGTCGCCCTTCGGCGGCACGATCAGCACCGGTCGCCCCGCATGGGCGGCGACCTCGTGCGACACGCTTCCCTCGAAGAGCTCGCGCGCACCGTTCAGTCCTCGCGATCCGATCACGATCACCGCCGCGTCGATCTCTTCAGCGACGTCGACGATGCCTTCCCACGCCCCGGCCGCGGTCTCGCCGCGCGCCTGCGCCGTGAAGCCGGCCCGGCCGGCGAGCTCCGCCCCGGCGCGCGCGCGCTGGAGCGCGTCGTCTTCGTTCAGATCCTCGAACGCGGTGCCGGGGACGACCGACGAGAGTGTCGCGAAGCTCTCCGCCGTGGTCAGAACGGGCCCGATGTCGAGGACGACCGCGCGCCGAGGGCCGAGCAGCTCCGCGGCGACGTCGATCGCGTGGTGAGCCTCGTCGGAGCCGTCGTAGCAAATGAGAATCTGGGTGTCGCGCATCGTGCCTCCTCGTCGTTGATGGAGATGAAGCAAGGCGGAGGGCGCCCGTCGCGCCCTCCGCCGGCATGGGATTCCGCGCCGCCTAGGTCGACGGATAGGGCTGCTTCGGCACGAACATCCGCTTCAGCTCGCCCTGCATGATGCGCTTGGCGCCGATCGCGACCACGATCTCGGTGATGCCGGTGACGAGCGCGAACGCGGCGATCAGCGCGAGCACGACGAGGGCGCCGTCGCCCGGCTTCGCGAAGATCACGATCCCGAACATGATCGAGACGAGGCCGCTGAGGCCGAACAGCGCCGAGTCGCCGCCGTCGAGCGGCAGAGCGAACGCACCGTAGATGGCGATGAACCCGAGCGCGACCGCGTACGCGCCGATCACGTACAGGAGCGCGAGCGCGGAGATGTTCGGCCAGACGAGCACCAGCACGCCGACGGCTATGCCGAGCAGGCTCGATACGACGAGCCAGCCACGCTCGCTCTTGCCGGTGCCGCTGATCGCGCTCCCGACCCCGATGACACCGGTTGCGAGCGCGTAGGCGCCGAACAGAAGCGTCAGTGCGTAGAGGCTGATTCCGGGCCAGACGAGGATCACGACGCCGACCGCGACGGAGAGGACGCCGTTCAAGCCGAGCGCCCACCTCATTTTCGTCAGTTGCGTGCCTGCGATCTTCGTCGCCCGGTCGAACGTGGACTCCATTGGAGACCTCCCGATTGGCGTTGTTGACAGCGGCACTCTCACTCCCGGCCGGGCGAGGCGGAATCGGCGAGCAGGCTGAACGCCTGCGGAAAGCACGCACTCCGGGGCGCACTGCCGGTTCCGCGCAACGTCTCAGCGATCTCGCCGATGTCGGGCGAGGCGGGCGCGCGCACTCTGCACCCATGCTCCCGCTGTCCGACGGCCTTCCTGCCCGGCGTTTCCCGATCGTCAACGTCTCGCTGATCGTGGCGAACTTCGCTGTCTGGCTCTTCTACGAGCTGCCGCACCTCAACTCGTCGATCTTCCACGCTTCGTTCTACCCCTGCACGGTCGACGGCAGCTGCCACGGCCCCGAGCCCTGGGGCGTCAGCTGGATCACCTCGATGTTCATGCACGGCAGCTGGGACCACATCCTCGGCAACATGCTCTTCCTGGCGATCTTCGGCAAGAACGTCGAGGACGCCTTCGGCCGCCTGAGGTACCTGGCCTTCTACTTCGCCGGCGGCTTCGCCGCGACGGCGACGCAGACGGCGATGACGCTCCTCTTCGGCACCGCTCTCGACGCGCGCGTCCCGAACCTCGGTGCGAGCGGTGCGATCGCGGCCGTCCTCGGCGCCTACTTCGTGCTCTATCCCAAGTCGAAGGTATTCGGGCTCGTCACGATCATCCCGGTCCGGATCTCGGCCTGGTTCTTCCTCGGCTTCTGGTTCCTCTACCAGGTGGTGGAGGCGAACTTCGGGATGTTCGGCGCGAAGGCAAACGGCGGCGGCGTCGCGTTCTTCGCCCACGTCGGCGGGTTCGCGTTCGGCGCGATCGTCGCCTGGATCCTCCTCGAGGGCGGGCGCGTCGCGCTCTCGAGGGACCCGCGGGCGCTCGGCGCACCGGCCTAGGGCGAGACCGGTGGCGACCTCGCCGGCACCGGAGCGCGAGTCGGCCGTCAAGGCGCCGCAGGTGACGGTCGCTCCGCGCACGCTCGTTCTGTTCGTCGTTCTCTCGCTCGGTAGCGTGCTCCTGCTCGCGCTCGCCTACGCGGCGCGCTCCGTCCTGATCCAGCTCTTGATCGCGGTCGTGCTCGCGATGGCGCTCGAGCCGTTCGTGCAGATGCTCGAGCGGCGCAGGCTCCGGCGCGGCCCTGCGGTCGGAGTCACGTTCACGCTCGCCGTGGTCGTCGTCGCGGCGTTTGGCTATCTGCTGATCCCGCCGCTCGTCCACGGAGTGACGAGCCTCGGTCACGACTCGCCCCGGCTCCTGCGGCAGCTGACCGCGGGCCGCGGCAGTCTCGGGTTCCTCGAGCAGCGCTTCCACGTCGTCGAGCACGCGCGGTCGTGGACCGGGGAGAACGGCGGCGCGATGCTGCTCGCGAAGCCCGCGCTGCACGCGGCCGGCGACGCCGCGAAGACCGCCGGCGCGCTGGTCGCGATCGCGTTCCTGACGCTGTTCCTCGCGCTCGGGGGCCGGAAGTGGTGGGACTCCGTCCTCGACGTCGTGCCGGAGGGCAGCCGCGAGCGCTGGCGCCGGACCGGAAGCGGCATCTCGACCACGGTGGGCGGCTACGTCGCCGGCAACCTGCTGATCAGCATCGTCGCCGGCGCGGTGACGACGCTGATCCTGCTCGCGACGGGCGTTCCGTACGCCGTGCCGCTCGGGCTCGTCGTCGCGGTCTTCGACCTGATCCCGCTCGTCGGGGCGACGATCGGGACGATCATCGTCGCAGCTGTCGCCTTGACGAAGGGGGTTCCGACGACCGTGATCGTCGTCGCGGCGATGTGGGTCTACCAGAAGATCGAGAACCACACGCTGCTGCCGCTCGTCTACCACCGCACCGTGAAGCTCTCGCCGCTCGCGGTCGCGGTCAGCGTCGCCGCCGGCGCCGAGGTCGGAGGCATCGTCGGCGCGCTGCTCGGGATCCCGATCGCGGGTGCGCTGAAGGTCGTGACCCGCGAGCTCGCCGCCTGGCGCCGCGGCGAGGACGCTCCGCGAGTGCCGCGTGCCCTGGCGGAGGCGAAGCCGTGACGGACTTCGACTCCAAGCTCGAGCACTCGGTGTCGGCCGAGCTCTACCGCGACCCGCGCGTCGACTCGACCGAGATCGCGGTCTCGGTGCACGACGCCGTCGTGACGCTGCGCGGCACCGTCGGCAGCCTCGGCGCCAAGCGCGCCGCGGGCAACCTGGCGGAGCGCGTCGCGGGTGTGAGGAGCGTCCACACCGAGCTCGAGGTGCGGCTCCTCACCGAGCACCGGCGTGACGACGCGGAGCTTCGTGCCACGGTGCTCCAGGTGCTCTCGTGGAACGCATCCGTCCCCGAAGACGTCGACGCAGCCGTCAAGGACGGCGTCGTCACGCTGAAGGGGAAGGTCGACTACCGGTTTCAGCGCGACGAGGCCGAGGCGAGCATCCTCAACCTCCACGGGGTGAGGGAGATCCGCGACGAGCTCGAGGTCCGCAACACGTGGCTCGCCGACGACGTCCGGGAGCGGATCGAACAGGCGTTCAGGCGCAACGTCCAGGTCGCCGCCGACGGCATCCGCATCGAGGTCGTCGACGGCACGGTGACGCTGGAGGGGACGGTCGATTCGTGGATGGAGCGAAACACCGCGATCGACGCGGCCTGGACGGCGCCCGGCGTACAGGACGTCGACGACAAGCTCGTCATCGCCGGCTGACGGCGACGATCAGATCGCGCCCGTCGTGTGGCCCTTCACGGGGATCGCCTGCGATGCGTCGACCGGCAGATCGGGGCACGACGCCGGTCGCTCCTCGACTCGTTGCGTACTTACCGAACACGCTCGGTGGAGGCGCGGATTCGACGCCGCCGGGGAAATGGGACAGTCGAGGTCACATGACGAGCTCGACGTCCGTCAATGCACAACCTCACGACTCGGCGGATGTCGAGCGGACATACCTCCTCGTCTCGTCCCGCAGCCCGGTCGAGGCACGGGCGGCGATGCTGCGGGCGCCGAGCGCGCCGGACCTCTGTGTCCGCAGCCCGTCGCCCGACGCGCGGCGCGCCGCCGAAGCGGCTTTCGCCGGCGGCTCCGTCCGGACGATCGTCGAGCCGCTTCTCGCAAGGCGCGGCGCCGCCGAGACCCTGGGCGACTTCATGTGGCGCTGCGCCGATGCCATGCGAACGCTCTACGCGCTCGACACGCGGACGGCGCTCGTGATCTTCGACGAGCTCCCGGGAGGGCACGGCGCGGTCCGGCTCGAGGAGCACGAGCTCGTGCGGTTCGCGGACGAGCTCGAGCGGGCGGCGCCTGCGGCCTAGCGATTCGTGGCGGATCTCGTCCACGAGCATCCCCGGGCCCGCGTCGGCCGGCCGCGGCTGGCGCGACGGCGCGTCGTGGCGAGCGCGGTCGCGGGCGGTGCAGCCCTGGCCGCATCGCTCGCGGTTGGATCGTCCCGGTCGGTCGCGGCACTCGCCGGCTGGGACGCCGCGGCCGTCGTCTTCCTCCTCCTCGTCTGGTCGGCCGTCGCGCACCTGGACGCGACCGGCACCGCCATGTCCGCGAAGGCCGAGGACGCATCGCCGACCGAGGCGGAGGCAGTCCTTGTCGGCGCGGGGACGGCCAGCCTGATCGCAGTCGGCTTCACGCTCGTCGAGGCCGGCCGGAGCGGCGGGGGTGCACGCGCGCTGCTGATCGCGCTCACGGTCGCCAGCGTCGTCCTGGCCTGGGCGTCGGTGCACACGGTCTATGCGCTGCGGTACGCCAGGCTCTACTACGGCGACCCCGTCGGCGGCATCTCGTTCAACGGCGACGCGCGCCCGGCCTACCTGGATTTCGCCTACGTCGCGGTCACCGTCGGCATGACCAGCCAGGTCTCAGACACGAGCCTCGAGGTCCCGGCCCTGCGACGCGCAGTGCTCGGGCACGCGCTCCTCTCGTACCTGTTTGCCACGGTCGTCGTCGCGCTGTCGATCAACATCGTCGCGAGCCTGATCCGAGCCTGAGCGAAATCGCGCAGCAGTTCGGCGATCGAACGGATGCCGACAGCGGCGCTCGAGAGGGAGGATCCCAGTCGATGAGCAGAGCCGGAAAAGGAGTCGTCGGGTTCCTCGTCGCACGGCCCTTGGTCGCGATCGCGATCGCGGCCGTGGTCGTCGGCGTCCTGCTCCTGCAGACCCGCAGCCAGAAGACGCCGGTCACCCAACGGGAGCAGCACGTCGCGCTGACCGACGCGCAGCAGTCGCAACTCGGCAGCCAGCAGTACGCGAAGACGCTCCGGGCGAACCGCGCGCGCATCGTGTCGTCGGGCCCGCAGTATGTACGCGTCCAGCGGGTCGCGAAGCACATCGAGACCGTGGCCGCACGCGACAAGCCGGACTTCACCTGGAAGGTGACACTGCTCCGCAAGAACGTCGCCAACGCCTACTGCCTGCCCGGCGGGAAGATCGTGGTCTACACGGGCATCCTGCCGCTGACCGAGAACGACGCCGGCCTCGCGACCGTGCTCGGCCACGAGGTCGCGCATGCGACAGCGGAGCACGTCGCCGAGCGGATCGAGCGCGAGCACCTGACCGGAGTCGCTGCCGCGATCCTTGCCGGCGTCGTCGCCTTTACGCCGGCGCAGTACGTGCGCGTCCTGGCGCTGCTGGACGCCGGGGCGACACTGCCGTTCAGCCGCTCCCAAGAATCGGAGGCCGACCACATCGGGCTCGTCTACATGGCCAGGGCCGGGTATGACCCGCACGAAGCGCTCGCGTTCTGGAAGCGCATGCTGCTGGCTGGAAAGGGGAAGGAGCCGCCCGAGTTCCTCAGCGATCACCCGAGCGACGCTCATCGTGTGGAGCGTGTCCGGGGCTGGCTGCCCGAGGCCGAGCGCGCATACCGGCCAGGGCAGCAGTCATGAGCGTTCACCTGATCCGCGAAACGTCGTCCAGCCGGCGGTCGACCGGGGAGACGGCTTCGAAGGTCGCACTCTCCTGAAACGGGCGCTCCGGCTCGCTCTCGGCCGGCGCCTGCCACCGGTTCGCCTGCCGTCTCTCGAAGCAGCCGCCTCGTCGTCTCAGGGCGACCGGCGATAGGCACCGCTCAGGAGGAGAGAGCGAGTTGGAGCGTCGTCGCTGCCCGGACGGCGCGCGGCCGCCTCCCAGCGCGAATCGAGCTGTCGAGCCGCACGCGATGCTCCCGGAGGAGCTGCGCGACGTCGGCGCGCGCTCGAGCAACGAGGCGCCGAACCTCTTCGTCGACGACTCCTTGGGTCTCTTCGGAGTTGCGCGGCGGGAAGAACGGCTCACGGCCGTCAGCTGGGATGACCGCGACCGGGCCGATCGCGTCGCTCATCCCACAGCGCCCCACCATGTGACGCGCGATCACGGTCAACTGCTGGATGTCGGACTCGGCGCGGCGGCAGCCGACGACCTCGCGACCGGCCCGGTCCCGCGCCGCCCGCGAGACTCGTTGCCTCCTAACGGCGCCGTGCCGGCGGGACGATCATCACCGGCCGTCCCGCGTGCTCGGCGACCTGGTGGGAAAGGCTTCCTTCGATCGTTTCGCGGGCACCTGTCAGGCCGCGCGAACCCATGACGATCACGGCCGCGTCGATCTCATCCGCGGCGGCGACGACGCCCTCCCAGGTGGGCGCGCCGAGCTCGCCGCGCGCCTCGGCCGTCAGCCCGGCCTCACGCGCGATCACGGCCCCTTCCTCCGCGAGCGCCGCCGCCTGATCGAGGTTCTGTTCCTCGAATGGCGGCGTGATGGTGTCGATGGTCGCGAGCGCCTCCGCGGTCGTCAGTGGCGGCGCGACGTTGACGACCACTGCACGCCGGTGTCCGAACAGCTCGACGGCACTTCCGATCGCGCGCCGGGCGCCTTCGGATCCGTCGTAGCAGATGAGCATTGGAGCAGAGTCCATGTGACCCTCCTTATCTGAAGAGGTTGACCGAGCGCGCAGCTATCAAGAGGAGCGTCAGCGCCGACACCGCAGACTCGGAAAGCACGAGGAGTCTCGCCCGACGCGGCCGCTTGGGTGTCTTGCCTCCGGCCACTAACCCGTGATCGCGAGCCTGTCGACGTCGGCTTCGACGCCCGCGATCGTCCAGATGGCCTCGGTCATCTCCGACCCGTTGATCCGCACGTCGCGGAGCAGCATCTCGGTTGCGCCGTGCTCGATCCGATCGCTGGGCTTCACGCCTTCGATCGTCCGTGCTCACGCCGGGGCCGGCATCGGCGCGGTTGCTGATCGTCTGCGGCAAAGCACGGGAGTCACGCGCGGGCCGGAGTCACCCGCGACCTCGTTTCCGCGCCGCCACGGGATGAGCCCGCGCGAGGTGACCTTGACGGCGCCCTCGATCGGGATGGCGAGTAGGGCGCACGCCGACGATTGCCGCCGACCTCGGTCGAGCTCCGCATCGACTACGGAAACCACGCGGGAATTCCGGAGATCCGCCGATGCCAGGCCTTCGCGCGGCGGCGACCATTCCCTCGTCAAACTCGAGGAGGCCGGAAATGGACGACGGACCGCCCAAGACCTCGCTTGGGCGCGAGGCACCGATGGTGATAGCCGTCGATGCTTCGGCGCCTAGCCGGTCGGATCGCACAGTCGTGGCGGGAGCGCCGGTGAAGCGCTCGATCGGCGGCAGCATCCGCAGGGCCGCCCGGGTCGCGAACCCCGTCACGGCGGCCGTCGTCGTCACGCTCGTCTTCGTGCAGGTTTACCTCATCGCGTCCTTCATCTTCGGCGATGCAGGCGCGCTCGATGCGCACATGGCTGTCGGCCGGGTGACGGTTGGCTGCGAGCTCGGCGTGCTTGTGACCGCGCTGATCGGCTGGTGGGACGACTGGGCCGGAACCAGGGGCGCCGCCGCTCTGGTGGTCGCCGCCCTCGC
>Ga0136846_1240896_pt1 | contig 15458 bp, 16 predicted proteins | sample HopSoiMetagenom2_FD_96841 | JGI IMG/M metagenome (GOLD analysis project Ga0136846, IMG submission 96841) | Grasslands soil microbial communities from Hopland, California, USA - 2 Assembly 2016 (version 4) | ecosystem: Environmental > Terrestrial > Soil > Grasslands | place: USA: Hopland... | reverse complement strand
TCCAAGAGCCGCCGCCGGCGGCGCCAGGAGGTCCTGGAAGAGGTCGCGACGCCGCTGGATCAGAACGCGATGACGCGCACCGACGTCGTGCGCGTGCGCTCGGGGTCGACGGTGCGCGACATCTCCGAGTACTTCGGCGTCCCCGTGCCCGAGATCATCAAGAAGCTGATGGGCATGGGGGAGATGGTCACGCTCACCCAGACGCTCTCCGACGAGGCGGTCACCATCCTCGCCGAGGAGTTCGACAAGCAGGTGGAGGTCGTCGGCGCCGACGACGAGGAGGAGCAGGTCGCGGACTTCCAGGACGCCGCGGAGGACCTCGTCGAGCGCCCTCCGGTCGTCACGGTCATGGGCCACGTCGACCATGGCAAGACGTCGCTGCTGGACGCCGTCCGCCAGACGCAGGTCGCCGCCGGCGAGGCGGGCGGCATCACGCAGCACATCGGCGCCTACCAGGTCAACCAGGACGGGCGCTCGATCACATTCCTCGACACGCCCGGCCACGAGGCGTTCACCGCGATGCGCGCACGCGGCGCGCAGTCGACCGACATCGCAGTCATCGTCGTCGCCGCCAACGACGGCGTGCGCCCGCAGACGCGCGAGGCGATCGACCACGCCAAGGCGGCCGGCGTCCCGATGGTCGTCGCGGTCAACAAGATCGACCTCGAGGGCGCCGATCCGACGCGCGTGCGCACCGAGATGACGCAGCTCGGCCTGCAGCCGTCGGAGTGGGGCGGGGACACCGAGTTCGTCGACGTGTCGGCCAAGACAAAGGAGGGCCTGGACGACCTGCTCGAGACGATCCTCGTGGTCGCCGACCTGCTCGAGCTCAAGGCCAATCCGGACGCGGCCGCGTCGGGCGTGGTCATCGAGTCCAAGCTCGACCCGGGCCGCGGCCCGGTCGTCACGCTGCTCATCCAGCGCGGCTCGCTGCACGTGGGCGACGCGATCGTCGCCGGCGCCGACTGGGGCAGGGTGCGAGCGCTCACCGACCAGACCGGCGAGCGCCTGCGCGAGGCCGTCCCCGGCCAGCCGGTCGAGGTCCTGGGCTTCGACGGCGTCCCGGACGCGGGTGACCCGTTCCGCGTGGTGGAGAACGACCGCACGGCGCGCGGTCTGGCCAACGAGCGCGCCGTTCGACTGCGCAACGAGGCGCAGGCCCGACGCGCCGGTCGCAAGATCTCCTTCGACGAGCTCTTCAAGGGCATCCAGGAGGGTGAGGTCAAGGAGCTCAACCTCGTGCTCAAGGCGGACGTCTCCGGCTCGCTGGAGGCCTTCGAGGACGAGATCGCCAAGCTGCCGCAGGACGAGGTGCAGGTCAACGTCATCCGCAGCGGCGTCGGCGGCATCAACGAATCGGACGTCATGCTGGCCGCGGCCTCCGACGCCATCATCCTCGGCTTCAACGTCCGTCCCGTCGGCGACGCACGCGCAGCTGCCGACCGCGAGGGGATCGAGATCCGCGCCTACTCGGTCATCTATCGCGCGATCGAGGACCTGCGCGACGCGATGGAGGGCCTGCTCGAGCCCGAGCAGGTCGAGGAGACCGTCGGCACGGTCGAGGTCCGCCAGACCTTCCGCGCCTCGCGCATCGGCACCATCGCCGGCTCGTACGTGACCGACGGCCGCGTGCGTCGCGGCGACCACGTCCGCGTCGTACGCGACGGCACCGTCGTCTACGACACGACGATCGACAGCCTGCGGCGCTTCAACGAGGATGCCCGCGAGGTGACGTCCGGGTACGAGTGCGGCATCGTGCTGCGCAACTTCCAGGACGTCAAGGAGGGTGACGTGCTCGAGGTCTACGAGACGCGGGCGGTCGAGCGCGAGCTCGCGTGAGCGCGTACTACGCGCTGCTGCTGATCCACCTGCACTTCCCCGACGCGGGGAGCCTGAAGGCCAAGCGCAAGGAGCTGGCGTCGGCCAAGGCCCAGCTCCAGACGCGCCTGGGCGCGGCGGTGGCCGAGGTCGACCACCAGAACACCTGGCAGCGGGCCACGCTGGCCGCGACGCTGTGCAGCGGTTCGCTGAAGATGCTGGACGAGTCGGTCGATCGGGTAGAGCGGTGGCTTGTCGACCGCTTCCCGGACGGCGTGCGCGTGGAGCGACGCGTGACGTCGTTCGAGGAAGCAGGAGGATTAGGATGAGCGCCGAAAGGATGCGTCGGGTGGACGAGGCGATGCGCGAGGTGCTCAGCGCCGCCGTCTCCGATCTGAAGGACCCGCGCGTCGGATTCGTGACCGTGACCGATGTAAGAACCAGCCCTGACCTCCGCCGAGCACGGGTCTACGTCAGCGTCCTCGGCGATCACGACGCCCGTCACGCGACGCTCGCCGGCCTGGGCTCGGCGCACGGCGTGCTGCAGGGCCGGGTCGCGCACGAGCTGCGCATGAAGCGCACGCCGACCCTCGACTTCGTCTACGACGACACCGCGGAGCGCGCGGACCGCCTCGGGCGGCTGATGCACGAGCTGGAGACGCGCCGGTGAGCGCGGTCGAGGCCGGCAAGACGCGCCCCGCCTTCGGCGGATACCCGGACACCCGCGCGCAGGTCCTCGACGAGCTCCGGCAGGCCGATCGCTTCGTGCTGGTGACGCACGAGCACCCCGACGGCGACGCGCTCGGCTCGCTGGTCGCCATGCACCGCATCCTGCGGGCCCTCGGCAAGGAGTCGGTGATGCTCATGTCCGCCGACGAGTTCCCGCTGCCCCACGAGTACCGCTTCTTCGACCTCGACGGGCTCGAGTCCGTGCCACCCGACGACCTCGAGGACCCCACGGTGATCTTCCTGGACTGCGGCAACATCGACCGCAACCCGGCCGAGGCGCTCAAGCAGGACGGCGTGCACATCCTCAACCTCGACCATCACCACGACAACACCCGCTTCGGCACGGTCGACCACGTGGTGCAGGACGCGTCCTGCACGGCGGAGATCGTCTGGGACCTCATGCGCGCGCTCGACGTCGAGCCGACCCCGGAGATCGCCGAGGCGCTGTACGTCGGGCTCGTCACCGACACGGGCAAGTTCATGTACGAGAACACCGGAGTGCGCGCGCACCTGATGGCAGCGGAGCTGATCGAGGCGGGTGTCGACGTCCACCGCATCTACCGGCGGCTGTACGAGGACATGCCCTACGCGAAGCTCGAGCTGCTCGGCCGCGCGCTGGCCCATGTGCAGCGCTACGACGACGGCGCGCTCACTTATGCGCGCCTCTCGCGCGATGACTTCCGCATGTCCGGCGCGGAGGAGAGCTACTCCGAGGGCATCATCGACCACCTGCGGTCGGTCGAGGGCACGAAGGTCGCCGCCCTGGCGCGCGAGCTGCTCTCCGAGGCCGGCGCCGGCCGCAAGAAGGTCTCGCTGCGCGCCACCGACGGCACCGTCGACGTGTCGATCATCGCGCGGGTGGCGGGCGGCGGCGGGCACCGCCAGGCCGCCGGCTTCTCGACCGAGCTCACCGACGAGGAGCTCGTCGCCTTCCTGCGCGACCAGGTCGCGCTGCAGCTCTGAGCCCGAGCCCCGCGGGCGCGCCGTCGGCCGTGGACGGCGTCGTGCTCGTCGACAAGCCGGCCGGCAAGACGTCGCACGCCGTCACGGCGATGGTCAAGCGCGGGCTGGGCGAGCGGCGCGCGGGGCACGCCGGGACGCTCGACCCCTTCGCCACGGGGCTGCTGCTCGTCCTCGTCGGGCGCGGTCGGCGCGTCCAGCGCTTCCTCATGGCGCTGCCCAAGACCTACGTCGCCGTCGCCCGCTTCGGCGCCGTCTCGACGACGGGCGACCCGGAGGGCGAGATCGTCCGCACGGGCGTGCTTCCGCCAGCCCGCCTGGACCTGCCGACCGGCGCGATCCGCCAGCGGCCGCCTGCCTACAGCGCGGTGCGCGTCGACGGACGCAAGGCCTACGAACGCGCCCGCGCGGGCGAGACCTTCGAGGTCCCCGAGCGCGAGGTGACCGTGTATCGCTTCGAGCAGCTGTGGCGCGAGGCCGACCGCGCGGCGTTCGAGATCGAGTGCTCCGCGGGCACGTACATCCGCACGCTCATCGCACAGCTGGGTGACGCCTACACCGAGGAGCTGCGGCGCACGCGGGTCGGCCCGTTCGCGGTTCGGGACGCCGATCCGCGGCGGGTGGTCGGGCTGGCCGGCGCGCTGTCGTTCCTGCCCGCCGTGGCGTTGGACGCCGGCCGCGCGCGGCGCGCGGGCTTCGGGCACGCAGTCGAGGCTGACGCCCCGGCCGGCGCCGAGCATGTCCTGCTCGTCGACGAGGACGGCCCGATCGCGATCGCCCAGCCGCGCGGGCCCGCGCTGCTCAAGCCCGTCGTAGGCTTCCGCTCGGCATGAAGGTCACCGCCCTCGGAGAGGTCGAGCCGCGCCCGCGCCGCGTCGCGGTGGGCACGTTCGACGGCGTGCACCTGGGCCACCGCGAGGTGATCGCGGGCAACGACACGGTCCTGACGTTCGACCCGCACCCGCTGGCGGTCGTCGCGCCGGCCGCGGCCCCCAAGCTCCTGACGACGCTCGCGCGCAAGGCCGAGCTGGTCGCCGAACTGGGCGTGCAGGAGCTCGCCGTCATCCCCTTCGACGAGGGCTTCGCCGCCTTCAGCGCGCAGCGCTTCATCGACGACGTGCTCGTCGGCGCGCTCGGCGCGACCCACGTGAGCGTCGGGGAGAACTTCCGCTTCGGACACCGGGCGCAGGGCGACCCGGACCTCCTGCGCGCCGACCGGCGCTTCCAGACCCGCGTGGTCCCGCTGCTGGAGGTCGACGGCGAGGTCGTCAGCTCCAGCCACGTGCGCGGGCTCGTGCTCGCCGGCGACGTCGAGGACGCCGCCCGGTTCCTCGGCGGCGCGTTCGCGATCGACGGCGAGGTCGTGCACGGCGACGAGCGCGGCCGCACACTCGGCTTCCCCACCGCGAACCTCGTGCCCGCCGACGGCTACGTGGCGCCCGGGCACGGGGTGTACGCGTGTCGCGCGGTCACGGCGGCCGGCGCGGTCCACCCGGCCGCCGTCAACGTCGGAGTGCGCCCGCAGTTCGAGACCGGCCGCGGCGAGCTCATCGAGGCCTTCCTGCTCGACTTCGAGGGTGACCTGTACGGGACCGTGCTGCGCCTGGAGTTCCTGCGCCGCCTGCGCGGCGAGCGGCGCTTCGAGAGCGTCGACGCGCTCGTCGAGCAGATGGGTCGGGACGTGCTCCAGGCGCGGTCGGTGGCCGGATGAACCCTGCTACCGTTGTCCGCCGCCATGCCGCTGACCCAGGAACGCAAGGCCGAGATCGTCGCCCAGTTCGGGACCGACCAGCGCGACACGGGCAACACCCGCGTCCAGGTCGCGCTGCTGACCCAGCGCATCAACGACCTCACCGAGCACCTGCGCGCCAACAAGAAGGACCACCACTCGCGCCGCGGCCTGCTCATGCTCGTCGGCCGCCGCCGGCGGCTCTTGAACTACCTGCAGCGCAACGACCTCGAGGGCTACCGTTCCCTCGTGCGGGAGCTGGGCCTGCGCAAGTAGCGGCGTCGGTGCGGCCGGCGATGACGACGATCATCGAGCCTGGCACGTCTGTCCCCGAGTTCCGGCTCGTGCGCGAGGACGGGCGCGAGTTCACGCGGGCCGACCTGCTCGGCCGCACGACCGTGCTCGTCTTCTACCCGTTCGCGTTCAGCCCGGTCTGCACCGACCAGCTGCAGGTCTACGAGGAGATCCTCGACGACCTGCGCGCACGCGGCGCCGAGATGTACGCCGTCTCGACCGACGCGAACTGGTCGCAGCGCGCGTTCCGCGAGCAGCTCGGGGTGAGCATCGAGCAGCTGTCGGACTTCGAGCCCAAGGGCGCCGTGGCGCGCGCCTTCGGCGTCTTCTTCGAGCCGGGCGGGATGGCCAACCGCGCGCTCGTGATCGTGGGGCCGGACGGGACGGTCGGCTGGAGCCACCTCGCCGAGTCGCCCGGCGAGCTTCCGGGCGCCAACCTGATCTTCGACGGCCTGGACGCCGTCCAGCGCCGCGCGGCGGCGTAAGGGCGAGGGGCGCCGGGGAGCGCGCGCGGCTCTGGGTGCGGGTGCCGGACCGTGCGCTCGGCACGCGCGGTCACTCTCGTCGCGGACGCCCCCTCGTCGCGGCGCGCTCGCCCCCCGGGGGCGGCGCCCGAGGCTACGCCAGCAGCGAGGCGACCACCGCCGAGCGATGGTCGAAGATCGCCTGCAGGTCACGCCGGACGACGGCCCGGTGCACCAGCTCTCCGAGCGCGCCGAAGCCGATCGCGTAGCGCACCGTGTCGCGCATGACCGTCCCGCGGTCTCCCGTGGCCGCGAACTCGTGCGTGTGGTGCCAGAGCGCGTAGGGACCGCGCACCTGGACGTCGACGAAGCGGTGCGGCGGGGACCAGTCCCGGATGATCGTGTGCCAGGTCACGGGCACGCCGTGAACGCGCAGCCGGTATTGGATGAAGGCGCCGGCGCGCAGGTCGACCGGCTCCGGCGTGACGACCCGGAAGCGCAGCAGCGGCGGCGTGATGGCCTCGAGGTTGCGCGCGTCGGCGAAGAACGGGAAGACGTCCTCCGGCGACCGGGGGAGGCGCTGCTCGCGGCGCAGGACGTGGATGCGCATCGACTGCCCTACGCGCCTACGCTTGCACGCGGATGAGAGCCCACGACCGGGATCCTGCCCCCCCGCCGATCGAGCTCGGCTCGGCGCCCGTGCCCCCGCCGCGCGCCGACGACCACCTCCGCGGGCCCGACGACGCACCCCTCGTCCTCCTGTACGCGGACTTCGCGTGCCCCAAATGCGCGCTGGCCGCCCACCGCCTGCGCGACGCGCCGGTGCGGGTGGCGTTCCGCCACTTCGCGCTGCGGGCCAAGCATCAGCGCGCGGTGCCGCTCGCCTGCGCGGCCGAGGCGGCCGACCGGCAGGGCGCGTTCTGGCCGATGCACGACGCCCTGTACGCCGACCAGGGCCGGCTCGACGACCCGCACCTGTGGGCGCGGTGCGAGGCGCTCGGCCTGGATCTGGAGCGCTTCGAAGCCGAGCGGCGCTCGCCGGAGATCGCCGGGCGCGTGGCGCGCGACGTGCGCGACGCCCTGCGCGCGGGGGCCACGGCCACACCGACCGCGTTCGTCTTCGAGTCCGGAGCGGCCGCTACCATGGCCGCGTTCGGAATACGCGATGTTAGAGACGCAGAACCGCCGACCGAAGGGCGGTTCAGGAAAGGCACAACCATATGAGCAGTGACGGCGTGACCACGGTCTCCGTGGAGATCCGAGGTTCGGAGATCTCCTTCGAGACCGGCCGCATGGCCAAGCAGGCCGGCGGCGCCGTCGTCGTCCGCCAGGGCGACACGATGGTCCTCGCGACCGCCACCGTCGGCAACCTGCGCGACGTCGACTTCCTCCCCCTGACCGTGGACGTCGAGGAGCGCATGTACGCCGCCGGCAAGATCCCCGGCTCCTTCTTCAAGCGGGAGGGCCGGGCGGGCGAGAAGGGCACCCTGACCGCGCGCATGATCGACCGCCCCATCCGCCCGCTGTTCCCCAAGGGCTGGCACTACGAGACGCAGCTGGTCGCCATGCCGATCAGCGTCGACCACGTCCACCCCTACGACATCCTCGCCATGAACGGCGCCTCGGCGGCGCTGATGATCTCGCCGGTGCCGCTGCCCAAGCCGGTCGGCGCCGTGCGCATAGGCAAGGTCGAGGGCAACTTCATCATCAACCCGCAGGAGGGCGACCTGCTCGAGGGCAGCGACCTCGACCTCGTCGTGGCCGGCACCGAGGACGCGATCCTGATGGTCGAGGCCGGCGCGAACGAGATCCCCGAGGCCGAGATCCTCGACGCGCTCGACATCGCCCACGAGCAGATCCGCAAGCTCTGCGCGCTGCAGCACGAGCTGCGCGAGAAGGCGGGCAAGCCGAAGCTCGAGGTCCAGCCGCCGCAGGTCGACGAGGACCTCGTGGGCCAGATCCGCGAGAGCCACGGCGAGCGTCTCGACGCGGCCACCCAGGTGCCCGACAAGCTCGAGCGCCAGGAGGCCACGCGGGCGGTCGAGGCCGAGGTGCTGGAGAAGTACTCCGGCGACGCCGAGGCCGACACGTACGCCGAGTACCGCCAGAAGGCGCAGCTGGCCTTCGACCGGCTCGAGAAGGAGATCATCCGCCGACGCATCGCGGTCGACAAGAAGCGCCCCGACGGGCGCGGCGAGCGCGAGATCCGCCCGATCGCGATCGAGGTCGGCGTCGCCCCGCGCACCCACGGCTCGGCGCTCTTCACGCGCGGTCAGACGCAGGCCCTGTCGGTGGCCGCGCTCGGCACGCTGAAGGAGGAGATGCGCCTGGACACGCTGGGGCTCCAGACGCAGAAGTTCTACTGGCACCACTACAACTTCCCGCCGTTCTCGGTCGGGGAGGCCGGGCCGATGCGCGGTCCCAAGCGGCGCGACATCGGGCACGGCGCGCTGGCCGAGCGCGCGCTGGTACCGGTCGTCCCCAGCACCGAGGAGTTCCCGTACACGATCCGCGTCGTGTCCGACATCCTCGAGTCCAACGGGTCCTCCTCGATGGCGTCGGTGTGCGGCTCGACGCTGGCCCTGATGGACGCCGGGGTGCCGATCTCACAGCCGGTGGCCGGCATCGCCATGGGACTCATCAAGGAGGGCGACGACTACGTCGTCCTGACCGACATCGCCGGCGTCGAGGACCACCTCGGCGACATGGACTTCAAGGTCGCCGGCACGGACGCGGGCATCACCGCGCTGCAGATGGACATCAAGATCACCGGGGTCACCTTCGACATCCTGCGCGACGCGCTCGCCCAGGCCAGGGAGGCGCGCCTGGACATCCTCGGTCAGATGCACGAGGTGATCGGCGAGCCGCGTACGTCGCTGTCGCAGTACGCGCCGCGCATCCTCACCGTCCAGATCGACCCCGACAAGATCGGTCTGCTGATCGGCAAGGGCGGCGAGACGATCCGCGGGCTGTCCGACGAGTACGAGTCCCAGATCGACGTCAACGACGAGGGCCAGGTTCTGATCTATTCCGCGAACGGGGAGCTCGGCGAGGCGCTCGCCGAGCGCATCCGGACGATGACCAAGGAGGTCGAGGTCGGGGACGAGTACACCGGCCGCGTCGTGAAGACCACGACCTTCGGGGCGTTCGTCGAGCTCGCCAAGGGCACCGACGGCCTCCTGCACATCTCGAACGTGGCGCCCGGCCAGCGGGTGGACACCGTCGAGGACGTGCTCAACAAGGGCGACGAGGTGCGCGTGCGGGTGGTCGAGGTCGACCGCGAGCGCGGGCGCATCGGGCTGCGCCTGGCCGAGGATCCCTCCGTCGCCGGCAAGAGCGCCGAGGAGCTCGCGTCGGTCGGCACGGGCGGCGGCGACCGTGGGTCCCGCGGCGACCGCGGGTCGAATCCCTCCCGCCCGGACCGCAACGGCGGACGCCGCGGCTCCGGGCGCCCCCGCCACCGCTCGACCGCCGGTCGCGACCCGGAGCCCGGCTAGGAGTGGCCCTTCTCGCGACGCTCGACCGGGAACGCCGGGCGGCGATCACCGCCCGGCTGTTCGACCACCCGCGTGGGGCGGGCGGTGCCGGTCGCATCGGGCATTGCCACCAGCATCGCGCCGATCCTGCGTCCTTGCCGGATCGGCGCCGCCGTTAGCGGCCGCACGTCACGAGAAGGACCGCTAGGCATTGGACACCGAGCACCGGATCACGCGGCTCGACTCCGGGCTGCGGATTGTCACCGAGCACATGGACTCGGTGCGCTCCGTGGCGCTGGGCTTCTGGATCGGTACGGGCTCGTCGGTCGAGGACGAGCCCGAGGCCGGCCTCTCCCACCTCATCGAGCACATGCTCTTCCGCGGCACGGCGCGCTACAGCTCGCTGGAGATCGACCAGATCTTCGACACGATGGGCGCCGAGCTCAACGCGGGCACCGGCAAGGAGACGACCTCCGTCTACTCGCGCGTGCTCGACGTCCACCTCGAGGAGGCGCTGGACGTCATGGCCGACATGGTCTGGCGCCCGCGCTTCGACGCCGCGGAGCTCGAGCAGGAGCGCCAGATCGTGCTCGAGGAGATCGCGATGTACGAGGACGATCCGCAGGACAAGGTCTTCGACGTCCTGGGCGAGGCGGTCTTCGGCGGTCATCCGCTCGGCCGCGCGATCATCGGGCGCGCGCAGGTCGTCGCCCGGACACCGGCCGCCGGGCTGGCCGCGTTCCACGCCGCCCGCTACGTCCCGGAGAATGTCGTGGTGGCCGCCGCCGGCTCGGTCGACCACGATGCGCTCGTCGCGATGGTGCAGCGCGCCGGCGCGCTCGTCCCGCGCCTGGACGACCAGGCCGCCACGCTCCGGCCGCCGAACGCGGCCGCGCCGCCCGACGGCGCGGTCGCGCGCGTGCGCTTCCTGCGCAAGGACACCGAGCAGTACCACGTCTGCCTCGGCGGCCCCGGCATCGCCCGCGACGACGAGCGCCGCTTCGCGCTGCGCGTGCTCGACAACATCCTCGGCGGCACCTCGTCCTCGCGGCTCTTCCAGGAGGTCCGCGAACGGCGTGGCCTGGCCTACAGCGTCTACTCCTTCGAGGCGCTGTTCGCCCACGCCGGCGAGTTCGGGCTCTACCTCGGCACCCGGCCGGACAACCTCGTCACCGCGCTGCGCGTCGTGGCCGACGAGCTCGAGCGGTTCCGCGAGGACCCGGCCAGCGCCGAGGAGCTCGCGCGCTCCAAGGAGAACGTCAAGGGCCGGATGGTGCTGGGCCTCGAGTCGACGACCGCGCGCATGAACCGGCTCGGCGCGTCCGTGCTCGCGGGCCTGCCGCTGCTGTCGGTCGACGAGGTCATCGAGCGCATCGACGCGGTCTCCCTCGACGACCTCCGCGCGCTCGCCGCCGAGCTCCTGGAGCCCGAGCGGCTGAGCGCGGCCGGGATCGGCGCCGAGGCGGACGTCTTCCGCGCCGCGCTGGAGCCGATCGCGCCCGAGCTGGCCCAGGCCGCGGCCGCGTGAGCACGGTCCGGCTGCGCGTCGTCGTCGCGGGCGCCGACGGTCGCATGGGGCGCACTGTGTCGGCCGCCGTGCAGGGCACGGACGATCTCGTGCTGACCGGCCGCGCCGACCCGAAGCTCGGCACCGCCCTCGAGGACGTGCTCGGAGACGCGGACGTCCTCGTCGACTTCACGCGCCCGGACGTCGCGCTGGACAACGCGCGGCAGGCCGTCGCGGCGGGCGTCCACGTGGTGATCGGGACGACGGGGTTCGACCCCGGCCCGCTGGAGGCGGCGCGCGGGGCGAACGTCTTCGTGGCGCCGAACTTCGCGATCGGCGCCGTCCTGATGATGCGCTTCGCGGCGCAAGCGTCGGGCTTCATGGCCAAGGCGGAGATCATCGAGCTGCACCACGACCGCAAGCTCGACGCGCCCAGCGGGACGGCCGCTCGCACCGCGAAGCTCATGGCCGACGCGTCGGGCGGCGAGCGCCCGCCGATCCACTCCGTGCGCCTGCCCGGGCTCGTCGCCCACCAGGAGGTCATCCTCGGGGACGTCGGGCAGACGCTGACGATCCGCCACGACTCGACGGACCGCACGTCCTTCATGCCGGGGGTGCTGCTCGCCATCCGGCGCGTCGCGACGCTCGAGCGCTCGCCCGTCGTCGGGCTCGAGCACCTGCTCTTCTCGTGACGACGCGTCGCGCCGACCACCGGCGACGGGCCTGATGCTCGTCGCCGTGACCGACCACGCGGCGGAGCGCTTCCGCCAACGCGTCGGCGGGCGCTGGGGCGAGGTCGACCCGCGCGCCGAGATCGCCGCGCGCGTGGCCCGCGCGGTGCACGCCGGGCGCATCGGCGACGAGCCGCCGCTCGGAGCCGCGGCCGCCCGCGGGTCGGTCTACGTGCGCGACCTCGTCGACCGCTCGCTCGTGTTCGTCTGCCGCCCGGGCGAGGGCGGCGGGCGCTCGCGCGAGCTCGTCGTCGTCACGCTGTGGGAGGTCGAGGGCGGCGTCATCCCGCCCCGCGTCCCGCGGCGTTTCACCGACGCGCTGCGGCGCTCGGGGCCCCGGCGCGGCCAGGCGTAGGCGCGGGTGTCAACGGCCCTCGGGGCGGGGTAGCGGCCCGCCATGAGCGGTCGCGCCGTCGTCATCGGGGCCGGGCCGAACGGCCTCTCCGCCGCCATCACGCTCGCCGAGGGCGGGCGCGAGGTCGTCGTCCTCGAGGCCGCCGACCGCGCCGGGGGAGCGGTCCGCACAGAAGAGCTGACGCTGCCGGGCTTCCGGCACGACGTCTTCTCGGCCGTCTATCCGGCCGCGGTCGCCTCGCCGGTCTTCGCGGGCATGGAGCTTCAGCACCACGGGCTGCGGTGGATCCACCCCCCGGCCTGCTACGCCCATCCGCTGCCCGACGGCGGCGCGGCGGCCCTCTACCGCGACGTCGCGCAGACGGCGGCCGGTCTCGACGCCCTGCGCGCAGGCGACGGCCGGCGGTGGGCGCGCTTCGCGTCGCCCTGGCTTGCGCATTTCGGCGCGCTGCGGGACACGATGCTCGCCGGCTTCCCGCCCGTGAAGGGTCCGGCCGAGCTGGTCGCGCGCGGCGGCGTGCGGGCCGCGCTGGACTTCGTGCGGCTGCTGCTGATGCCGGCGCACGCGCTGGGTCAGGAGCTCTTCGAGGCGGGCGGCGCGCGGGCCTGGCTCTACGGCCCGGCCATGCACGGCGACGTCCCACCGCACGCCGCGGGCAGCGCGATCGCCGCCGCCTACCTCAACTTCCTGGGCCACGCGGTCGGGTGGCCCAGCCCCGAGGGCGGCGCGGACCGTCTGGCCGACGCGCTCGTGGCCAAGCTGCGCGCGGCGGGCGGTGAGGTGCGCTGCGGCGCACGCGCGGAGCGCGTGGTCACGCAGCGCGGGCGCGTCACGGCCGTGACGCTCGCCGGCGGCGCCGACGAGGCTGCCTCGCTCGTGGTCGCCGACGTCACGCCCCACGCGCTGCTCGCGCTGGCCGGCGAGGCCCTCGACGCGCGCTACGCGCAGGAGCTGCGGCGCTTCCGCTACGGCCCGGGCACGCTCAAGGTGGACTGGGCGCTGGACGGCCCGATCCCCTGGCGGGCGGAGCAGGCGCGGGAGGCCGGCACCGTGCACGTGGGCGGGACCGAGGACGACGTGCTCGAGGCGACCAGCGCGTACACCGGCCTGCCCGAGCGGCCGTTCCTGCTGCTCGGCCAGCAGTCGCTGTTCGACGCCGCGCGCGCTCCCGAGGGCCGCCACACCGCGTGGGCCTACACGCACGGCCCGAAGGGCGTCGACTGGGCGGCCGAGGGCGAGCGGCACGTCGAGCGCGTCGAGGCGCAGGTCGAGCGCTTCGCGCCCGGCTTCCGCGACCGCATCCTCGCCCGCCACGTCATGCTCCCGGCCGACCTCGAGCGGCGCGACGCCAACCTCGTCGGCGGCGACGTCGGCGCGGGCAGCTACACGCTCGACCAGACGGTCTTTCGCCCGGTGCCCTCGCTGACGCCTTACCGTACTCCGGTCCGTGGGCTGTACCTGGGCAGCGCGTCGACGTTCCCGGGCGGCGCGGTGCACGGGGTGCCGGGCCACGCGGCGGCCCGCATGGCCCTGGCCGAGGCGCGCCTGCGTCGGTTCTGAGCAACCGGAGTTGCTTGCGCGCGCAAGGCGGTACCCTCAACTTCAGGGCGCAACATCCACCGGCCTGCGGGAGGGACCGCATGCACCATCGTCTCCTCGTCGTCGCCAACCGCACGGTTGACGCACCCGAGCTCCTCGACGAGCTCGGACGCCGGGCCCGCGAGCGCGACATCGAGATCACGCTGCTGGTGCCCGCCGGCTGGCACGAGCACGAGGAGTCCGCGCTGCGGGCCAAGGCGGCTGTCGACGCGCTGCGCGAGCGCGGGGTCGAGGTCGGCGAGGCGGTGCTGGGCGACGACGACCCGGTCTGCGCCATCCAGGAGGAGTGGGATCCGCGGCGCTACGACGAGGTCCTCGTCGTGACCCTTCCGACCGGATCCTCGCGCTGGCTCGAGTTCGACCTGCCGCACCGCGTCGCCAAGCTGACCGACTACGCCAAGGTGGAGCACATCGAGGTCAAGCCCGCGCCGGCGCGCGAGGAGCCGCCGCCCAGCCGGGAGGAGACGCGCGACCCGTTCCTCGTGCGCCTGCTGGGCTCGATGCGGGTGTCGATCCGCAGCTAGCCCAGACCCGCGGGCGGGGGCTGCGCGGACCGCACCCGCTCGGCCAGGCGCGTGTAGCGCCGCCTGGCGTCCGTGCGCCCGAGCGCCGTCCCCAGCGCCACGCGGTCGCCGACCAGCACGCAGACGCGCTCGGCGCGCGTGACCGCCGTGTACACCAGGTTGCGGGTGAGCATCACGTGGTGGCCCCGCCAGACGGGGACGACGACCGCCGGCGCCTGGCTGCCCTGGGCCTTGTGGACGGAGATCGCATAGGCGGCCCGCAAGGTCGCCGACTCGGCCACGGGGACGCGCAGGGTCCGCCCGTCGTCGCAGTCGAGCACGAGCGCGTCGCGGTCGTCGTCGTGGTGGGCGAGCAGCGCCAGCTCGCCGTTCATCAGCTCGCGCTCGTGGTCGTTGCGCGTCTGGATGAGCCGGTCGCCGATCCGCAATGCGGTGCCCGCCACCGCTCGTCCGTGCGGGTTCAGCCGCCGCCGCAGCTCGTCGTTGAGCGCGTCGACGCCGACCGGGCCCTTGTGCATCGGCGCCAGCACGAGCACGTCGGTGTGCGCGTCCAGCCCGTAGTGCGCGGGTAGGCGGTCGGCGGCGAGCGAGACGACCTCGGCGAAGACGTCGGCGGGGTGGTCGCGGACGATCCGGAAGAAGTCGCGCACGTCGCCCTCGCCGGTGGCGGTGGGCGGGTCCTGGCCCCGGTTGATGGCGTGCGCGGCGCGGACGATCAGCGACCGGGCCGCCTGCCGGAAGATCTCGGTGAGACGGACGGTCGGGACGACGCCCGAGGCGATCAGGTCGTCCAGCACCCGCCCCGGGCCGACCGGCGCGAGCTGGTCGACGTCCCCGACCAGCAGGACGTGCGTGCGTGGCCCGACGGCCGACAGGAGGGCCTCCGCCAGGCGGACGTCGAGCATCGACGCCTCGTCGACGATCAGCACGTCCGCGCCCGCGATCGGGTCGTCGGGCCCGCGCGCGAACCCGGAGCCGGGCAGCCCGGGCGTCCACTCCAGCAGGCGGTGGATCGTCGAGGCCGGCGCCCCGGTCGAGTCCGCCAGGCGCCTGGCCGCCTTGCCCGTCGGCGCGCACAGGCGCACGCTGCGCGACTGCGTGCGCACGACGTCGACCAGCGCGCGCACCGACGTCGTCTTGCCCGTCCCGGGACCTCCGGTCAGCACCACGAGGCGGTGCCGCAGGACCAACTCGACCACCGACCACTGGGTCGGGGTGGGGACGAACGCGCCCCGTATGGGACGCGCGGGCACCCGCAACGCCAGCGCCGCC
>Ga0136846_1232883_pt1 | contig 15458 bp, 11 predicted proteins | sample HopSoiMetagenom2_FD_96841 | JGI IMG/M metagenome (GOLD analysis project Ga0136846, IMG submission 96841) | Grasslands soil microbial communities from Hopland, California, USA - 2 Assembly 2016 (version 4) | ecosystem: Environmental > Terrestrial > Soil > Grasslands | place: USA: Hopland... | reverse complement strand
GTCAGGTGGGGCTTGTCATCAAATCGAAATTCAGTAACGAAGCGAATGTCGGGATACGCTTCAGCCACATTCGGCAGTTGCTCGATTTTCACCCGCGCAGTCTCATCCAGTTCCGGACTTTCAGTGGGGGCTGGGCCACCACGCTCCTGCTCGCGGTTGAAACTACGCAGATCGCGCCGTGAAGATACTACGACGGTGTCGAACAGCCCCGATGTCCGCAGGTGTTGCGATGCGAGCCGCTGTAAGCCGATTCCAAGAGAAAGCATGGCAACTAAGGACGCGACACCTACAGCAATGCCCATGGTTGTCAGAGAATTCCGTAAAACAGCTTCACGCAAGTTGCGCGCCGCGAGGTCAACCGAGTCATACAGCTTCATAATCCGCCTCGCGTCGTAGCCTTGGCATTCAGTTGGTCAGAGACCACCTTGCCGTCGGCGAGCGAAATCAGCCGGTCAACGTATTTTTCGGCCAGCGCCTGTTCATGTGTCACCAGAACGACCGTCATTCTCAACGACTGGTTCAAGCTTTTGATCAACTCCATCACTTCGATCCCTGTGCGGCTGTCGAGATTACCGGTGGGTTCATCCGCCAGCAGAAGCTTGGGCTCATTGACCAGCGCCCGCGCGATCGCAACCCGCTGTTGTTCACCGCCGGACAACTCAACAGGGCGGTGCCGTAGTCTCGCGCCAAGGCCGACCTTCTCCAGCGCCCGGGTCGAAAGGTCGTTGCGCTTGCGGCGCTCGATCTCTGCGAAGCGTAGTGGCAGTTCCACGTTTTCGAGCACGCTCATGCGCGGAACCAGGTTGAAGGACTGGAATACCATTCCCACTGTATGACGGCGATATCGGGCGAGTTCTTCACGGCTCAACGTGGCAAGATCTTTGCCTGCGCTGATTACGCTGCCCGAAGTTGGCGAATCGAGACCTGCAATCAGGTTCAGCAACGAAGACTTGCCCGATCCCGAAGACCCGAGCAGCGCGACGAACTCACCTTCTGGAACATTGATGCTGACTCCATCGACTGCTCGAATTGTGGTGCCGCCCATCTGGTAATGACGGCAGAGATCCTGGGTGTGAATTGCGGGAGTCAGATAAAAAGTTTAGCAGGATGTCAGCCTCTCGCAGATCAGCGGGCTCAGAGGGCAACGACTGCCGTTACGGGGGAATCATAGTTTGCCTTGGAGGGACCATGCGCGTTCCATTTTTTCTCGGGCGGCTTATCTTCGGCGGATACTTCGTGATGAGCGGCATCAATCACTTTAAGAAAACGGGACAGATGTCTCAATATGCCGCGATGAAGAACGTACCTGAACCGGACCTCGCAGTTCGAGCAACGGGCGCGCTGCTGATCACCGGTGGTTCCAGCATCCTGCTTGGCGTCAAGCCGAAGCTTGGCACGGCCGCTGTTATCGGATTTCTTGCTGGTGTCTCTCCTGTAATGCACGATTTCTGGAAGCAGGAGAGTCCAGAACAGCGCATGAGTGAGATGGTGAACTTCACCAAAAACATGGCCCTGGTCGGCGGCGCAATGGCGCTGATGGGAGTTGAGGAGCCCTGGCCGGCGAGTGTGCCCGTCATGCAGCCGAAGCGCAGTCGCATAATGCGCGGGTTGCGGAGTGTCGCGGCCTAGAACGCGAGTGCGCCAATTGCTGGTTCAATCAATCATTGCCAGCTTTGGGGATCGAAAGCGTCGTGGGCGTGTCGCCGGCGCTGGCCTGAATTAATTTTTGCACCGACGGCACCACCATCAGCATGACTTGGCCTTTCGGTTGAAAGGCCTGCTGCATGGCTGCGAGTTGTTGTGTCTCCCACTCTTTCGGCGCCTTCTCTCCTCGATCCAGAAAGTCGAGCGCCTGCAAGCCTGCAGCGCTGATTGAAGAAAGGCTTTGAGAGAGAGGCGCGACTTCTTGAACGATTGACGACTGCGTTGCCACGCGTTGGAGCTTCTCGTCGTTATCTCGCCAGTGGCTGAGGGCTGATCGAATTTGCGCTTCCATCCCGGGCTTGATACTTCCACTTACAAAGGCGTCAACTAATTCAGCAAACTCCCTGGCTTTTATGCTCTCGGGCCGTGCAACATCCACCACACGATTGAGTGGGGTGAGTGAAGTTGGTTCGGTGGCCGCCAGTGCCTCGCGTGCATACCCCTTCACCGGCTCAACCACATCCACAAAAACTTTCAGCGCGGAGACGTCACCAGTACCCGCGATCCTTTGCAGCATGGGGATGTACTGCGTGTTGTGGTTCACTCCATATGCGTCAAGCCACTCGCTCACATGCGCCATGCGGTCATACATGGAGTTCATATCGGTGACATTCTGGGGCGACCACAGACGCTCGGCAATGGGGGCCATGCGCGGCCATATACGGGAATCAATGGTTTCCGGCGAGACATACTCCGCCCACATGCAGGCTTCGCCGCCCAGGATATGGTCCTTCTCTGCATCCGACAGGCTCGCAGCGTCGCCCGACATAGGATCAACAACATAATGTGAAGCCGTTGATTGATTCAAATCGAGGTAATATCCGGACGACAGTAGCCCGCGATATCCCTGCTTGGCTGCCTCAGCCAGCGACTTCTGCCCGCGCCAGGACTGAATCACGATGCTGCTCGGCATGTTGGGCCTGAGAATTTCGTCCCAGCCTTCCATAGTTTTGCCATGCTTCGCGACCAGTTTCTGCACGCGTTCCACAAAGTAGCCCTGCAGATCCGCATTGGTCTTCAAGTTGTGCGAATGCATGAATTCCTGAACCTTCGGATTCGCGTCCCACTGTTTCCCGTTTACCTCGTCCCCGCCGATATGAAAGAACTGATCGGGAAAGAGAGCGGCCATTTCGCCGATGAACCCATCAAGAAATTTGTACGTGCTCTCTTTGGTGGGGTCCATCGCCGGGTCAAAAATCCCCCATTTACGCTCGATGGAATAAGGCCCCGGCCCACTCGCAAGTTCGGGATATCCCACGAACCAAGCCGTACTGTGTCCCGGCATATCGAACTCCGGCACAACACGGATGCCGCGATCGCGAGCATACGCAATAACGTCGCGTATCTCAGCCTGCGTGTAGTAGAGGCCGTCTGAGCCCATTTCCTGCAGCTTAGGAAATTTCTTGCTCTCGACCCTGAATCCCTGATTTTCAGAGAGATGCCAGTGAAATACATTTAACTTCACCGCGGCCATTGCATCGAGATTCCGTCTGATGACATCCAGCGGCATGAAATGACGCCCGGAATCGATCATCAGGCCGCGCCATGCAAAGCGCGGTTTATCTTCGATCGTCAGCGCCGGAAGTGCGAAGCCTTGGGGAGTAATCTCCACGAGCTGCAAAACAGTCTGCAGTCCTCGCATCGCGCCCAGGGTCGTGCGCGCATGCAAATCAGCCCGTGTTCCGTCGATCTTCAATGTGTAGGATTCGTCTTCACCGAGCTTCTGTACTTCTTCGCTCGGCTGATCCACGGAAATCGTGAGTTGAGCCTGGTCGGGAGCTGCTGCAACACTGAAATCGAGTGGGAGCGAACCGGTGTGCCGGCGAAGATCATTCAGAAAAATGTCAGCAGCCTTGCGCAGATGGGGATCATTTCCCCGTAACGCAACAGAAAACGAATTTTGAATTACGAGGCCTTGTCCCGCAGAAAGATTGACGTTCGCCGGCAACGGCATCAGACGCACCGGCTTGGCCTCATCCGCCGAGCCAACCGAGATTAAAAGGAAAAAGCAAGCCACCAGCCCGAGCACGCGCACTTAACCCTCCCTGAGAAACGGAAGAGGCAGGATATAGAACCTCAGCGCGGGTGTAAACATCCGATTATTGAATTCTGGGCGGCGGCACTGATGGGGTGAATCGATCTTGCAACTAATCAACCGCGGCTAACGTTCGACTCAACACACAGCGGCCGCTTGAGCGCAGTGCACCAGAGCAGCTTTCGGCAGGAATGTTTCGGCGCTCTGGTTCTGCAGTCCGAGATCGCCATTGCTGCCGATCCAGATAACTCGGAACTCTGAAGTGGAGTTGTCCAGGCGCACGTCCAGGAGTTCACCGAGTCGGATTCGCGCATGAATTCCCCGCACAACAATCCCGCCCTCACTCATGTTCACGACCAGCGCGGAACCTATGAACGGTTGCCCTGAAGCATTCACGCCCCAGACCTGGGCCGGAAGCTGTACAGAGACACGGGCGTTGTGGCGACGATCCATCTTCAAACCCTCTCAACTCAAGAGCAATTGTGAAGGAAGGCCGACGCTCTGGAAACTTACGGGCGTTCGTCAGGCAGGGTACTGGAGTTACGACTCACAATGACGCGAATACAAAGAACTTAATCCGGCAGCGAGCAAGAACCCGGCCCGCGGGGGTCGCCACAGCTTCCACAAGGGCCAGGAGTCGAACTTGTCGAAGGTCCTTTAGCGGAAACGGCAAAAACGGAAAGCTGCGGGGCAAGGTCTTTGCTTTTGCATTTCGGGCATATCGCTTTGTCACGGCCAAATACCAGCGCCTCAAACTCGTGGTGACATCCGTTGCAAACATATTCGAAGATAGGCATGATCCTTCCCCAATGTCCTTGGGCACAGGATATATCAGAGAGCCTGAGTAGTTCTACAGTGACGACCGGATAGTCGAGTTTCAAGAATGCGGTTAGATTGGATTTACATCAAGACATTGAGCTTCCCAATAAAAGCTCGTGAAAAAGGCGCCTTACTCCAGCAAGGCGCCTTTTCTTTACTGATTTGAGTTGCTCTACCACATTGTGAAGTTAACTTTATCGAGCCAGATCGCGTAGTCGTACATGTGGCTGTTGCCATCTTGCTGGTAATTGATGGTGATTCCGCTCCAGCTTGTCTTGCCGGGATATCGGTAGACGTTCAGTGTGTGCTTAACTCCATTCAGGGTGATTGACTTGTAGAGCAGGCGGTTGCCCGAGGTTCGCTGCACCTGAATAACTAAGTGGTTCCAGGCATTGTTTTTTGGATTGCAAGGAATACCGGTAGCAACCCACTTCTTATTCACGTTGTCGTACGTATCCCATTCATGGCCGCCTGCGATGCGGCACTCATGCCCCCAAATGTACCCTTTACCATTTTGTGAACCCGTGAACTGATTAATGTCGAACTCGAGAGCTTGAGAATAAGAGATGTTCTTCGCGTAAAAGTAAACATCATAGATGAAGTTATGAGCGTTGTTGCTCAGGGAGTGTTTGTAGTCTGGAAGGCCCTGGGTAGAAAACGAGCCAACGAGATGGTCGTTCCACAGGATATCGGCATAAGGGTGTGTCCCACCGATCTGGTGTTTGGCAGAACTACCGCTAACGGAGGGAGAAGAGATGCCCCGCGTTCGTTTCCAATTAACGCTACCCGCAGTCGGAGAGCATGAGCTGCAGATACCCCAGCTCGGTGCGAGAAGGGCATAACCCGGCGCCCACGCGTTCTTCTGCAGATTCGTAAACTTGTGATAATAGGGGCTAGTGGATTGAGCAGATGCAGCGGAGCACACGGTCGCCGCTACTAGACAGAGGATCAGTTGATACCGTCTCATTTGTAAGGTTTCTCCAGCAAAAACTGTATTGCGTTGGGATGAGACTAGGGAGCCATCAACTTACGAGCAACAAAATTCGTGAGATCTACGTAACAATTCTGTAATGGAAAGTACAGGCGAAGTAATGGCGAATGAGGAGGTACTTCGCGGCGCTGTGATCAGCCAGTGTTGTGCAAACCGGCGGCAATTCCGTTAATCGTCGCACCCAGCGCGTAATTCAAGTCTGCAGAAGAATCACCGGCCTGTTTGCGGCGCAGCAATTCCACCTGAATAAGGCTCATGGCATCAACATAGGGATTGCGCAGCCGGATTGATCGCGAAAGCACGGCATTTTTTTCCAGCAAGCGTTCTTGCTGTTTTACGAGCAGCAACATTCGCTTTGTGCGGTCGAATTCTTCAACAACCATCTGCCACACGCGATCGCGCAAGCTTTCGTCCTTCACCAGCGACGCGTACAGCCGCGCGATGGCCAAGTCGGCTTTTGCCATGGCCAGTTCGACATTCCGAATGAGATCGGAAAATAAGGGGAATTGGCTCATCATCTCCTGCAAACGGCTTGTGTGACCGCTGCCCCGCGCTGCAAACCTTTCGAGCGCGTGTCCCACGCCGAACCAGGCGGGCAGAGCGTGACGGCTCTGCATCCAGCCGAAAACCCAGGGAATCGCGCGTAAGTCCTCCAGATTCCGGCTCTGCGAACGTCGCGCCGGTCTCGATCCGATCTGCGCATGCTCGAGTTCATTCACCGGAGTGGCTTGATCAAAGTAGGTGAGCACATCTGGATTGTCGGCGATGTTCTGGCGATAAAACGCAAACGCATCATCCGAAACCGCTTCCATGATCTCCGACCACGGTTGATCGGCGCCGGGCCGCGGGCCATCTGGACGCGTCAAGGCTTCCAGACATGCTGCAATAAGAATTTCCAGGTTCCATTCGGCAAGCACTGGATCGGAATATTTCCAGTTCAGGACCTCGCCCTGTTCGGTGATTCGAATTTCGCCTGAAAAATCTCCCGCCGGCTGCGCCAGAATTGCGGCGTGCGTCGGCCCTCCCCCACGGCCCACGGTCCCTCCACGCCCATGGAATAGCCTGAGCTTCACGTTGTGTCTGCGCGCGGCCGCATGAAGGGCCTGGTGCGCTTTGTAGAGTTCCCAAATGCTGGTAAGCATGCCGCCATCTTTGTTCGAATCGGAGTAACCCAGCATCACTTCCTGCCAGCCCGCCCAGGAATCGAGCAACTTGCGATAATTCGGGTCGGTCCATATTTGTTCCATCACACTGGCCGAGTTGCGCAGCGAGTGAATGGATTCGAACAATGGAACCGGCATCAACCCCGGATCTTCGCCGGTACCGGCTATCTGGACCCCCGCGCGTCGCGCGAGTTCGAGAACATCGTGAATATCTGCCTGTGTCTCAGCCCCGCTGATCACGTAATTGCGAATGCAGACTGGTGGAAAACTCTTCTTCCATTCAGGCACGCAGTGAAACACGTCAAGCGCACCTGTATTCGTTTCGGCTTTTTGCGGTTCGGACAAAGCCTTTCGGTGCACCGCTGCGTGCTGCCGGAGGTCCAGTGTCGCGAGATGAAAACCAAACGTCTTGGCTTTCCTCAATAACGGTTCAAGCAGAAGTTCCGCCATTCTCAGACCGCGATTCTGCTTCAGGCTATCGGATACCAGCAGTAGATCGGACTCGAATTCCCCCGCAAAAAGATATGCATGTTCCCCGCCGCCATTAACGTCCCGCAAACGCAAACTTACAAAATTCAAAAACTTGCGGTACAGCTCCGTTCCAGAAATCCGTGCCGCGTGCGCCGGTTCATCGCCGATCATGGCCGAGTATTGGGCAAGTTTGGCGGCGAAAGCGTCAGAGACGGAGACCTGTTTGGCGGAAGCGCTCAATTGCTCGTTGATGCTCGCCAGTTCGGCAATGTAGTGGCTGAGGATCGTATTCTGCGCCCGCTCGAGCGCCTCGTGCGTCGTGTCCACTGTCACGAACGGGTTCCCATCGCGGTCGCCGCCGATCCATGAACCGAAGAACAGAACCTCCGGAATGTCCTCCGGATGCAACTGCAGCGCGAAAACTTCCTGAAAAGATTCCCGTATCTCCGCATAGATTCGCGGCAGGCTCTCAAAAATCGACATCGGATAATGATCGAGCCCCATGCGAATCTCGTCGGTCACCAGCGGTTTCTGAACGCGTACCTCGTCGGTTTCCCAAAGAGCGCTGATTTCAGCCATGATGGAATTTTCGAGAGCAATTGCGTCAACTTCCGGCAACGGCAAGCGATCGAGTAGCTCCAGGGCGTGTGAGATTCGGCGTCGCTTTTGCAAAATCGTACGACGTGCGACTTCCGTCGGGTGAGCCGTGAACACCGGCAGGACCTTTACTTCTCGCAACGCTTGCAATGACTGTTCTCCGCTCATTCCCGCATTGCGCATCCTCAGCAACGTGCCACGGAAAGATCCTGGCAACGGTGGACGGTCTGAATGCAGTTTTGCTGCGCGCCGGCGCCGCTTGCGATGATTGGTTTCTGCAAGATTCGTCAGTTCGAAATAGATGGAAAAAGCTTTGGTGATCTTGTACGCCTCGGGTACGCTCAGCGCGCCCACAATTTCGTGCGCTTGCGACGTTTCGGTGTTCTGAAGATCCCGGGCTGAAGTTCCGGAGACGCCGACTCGCGCCTGGATAAGGAGCCGCCGCAGTCGCTCGACCTTTTGGAAGAGCGGTTCGCCCGCTTGTTCCACCAGAACCCGTCCGAGCAGGACCCCTAGCGAGCGGACGTCACGGCGCAAAGGGTGTTCTTTGGCGCGATCCTCGGTGCTGGCAGTCAGTTCGGCCAGTCGTGCGGTTTGGTCTCTTGCTGCCCACAAAGACTCGGACATGATTTTGGTGCATCCATAGTAATTGATGGGCAGTGAACGGAAGCGGCGGCTGTTGCGGGGAAGCGGGCAGTTTTCCAGGGCAGCTTGCGGCGAAGGCGAACTGCCTGAATAATGAATACCAAATGGATCAGAGCAGGGTACTAATCGTAGAAGACGAAGAGAACGAGCGTACCGGACTCGGTGAAATCATCACCTCCTGGGGATACTCCGCCGCAACCGCGGCCGATGGTCAGGAAGGTTATGAAAAGGTCAGCACGTGGTCCCCATCTATCGTGATCACCGATTTAAAAATGCCACGCATGGGTGGCATGGAACTACTGGAAAAAATCTCTGGTGACAGCCAGACGATAGCAGTGATCGTTGTTACGGCGCAGGGAACTATTGACAGCGCGGTTCAGGCCATGCGCATGGGGGCCTACGATTACATCACCAAGCCTATCGATACCAACCGGCTGCGTACGATCCTTCAGAATGCGTCGGCCCTGCTGGGCGCGCGCACCGAACTGGAGGTTACGCGCCGCAAGTTACGGGACACTGGTTCTTTGGGATCACTCGTCGGCCCTTCAAAGAAAATGCAGGAGATCTTCCGGCTGATAGAACTAGTCGCTCCCAGCACGGCATCTGTCTTGATCACCGGTGCGAGCGGGACTGGTAAAGAGTTGGTTGCACGTACGATCCACGAGCTAAGTCCTCGCAGGTCCAAGCCTTTCATTGCGATCAATTGCGCCGCCATTCCTGAAACCTTGATTGAAAGCGAAATCTTCGGGCACGAAAAAGGCGCGTTTACAGGAGCCCTTGAACGTCGTACCGGATGTTTCGAACTGGCGGAAGGCGGGACTTTACTGCTTGATGAGATCGGGGAAATGCCTATCGCAACTCAGGCGAAGCTGTTGCGCGTGCTGGAGGACCGTAAGCTCCGTCGGCTTGGGAGCAAAGTCGAAACCACGGTTGACGTCCGGGTACTGGCGGCCACCAACAAGGTGCCCGAAGACGCCGTTGCGCATGGCGAGTTGCGTAACGATCTGTACTACCGTCTGAATGTCTTCAACATCCACATGCTGCCTCTGCGCGACCACCGCGAAGATGTTCCCGACCTGGTGCAATCGCTTCTCGCTGACATGAGCGCAAAGCATGGCCGCCGCGTGGCGACAGTCAGTGAAGCGGTGCTGAACGCATTTCGTGCCTATTCATGGCCCGGCAACGTTCGAGAGATGCGCAATACTCTCGAGCGTGCGGTAATCGTTTGCGAGGGCCCGGTGATTGAGACCAAGCACCTGCCTCCGGGATTCGGACACACCAGCGTTCGTCCATCGCTCGACGACACTGACTCGATCCGAGTTGGCGTAGGGACCACGGTGGGCGAGGCCGAACGCTTGTTGATCTTGAAGACACTGGAATCGACCAATAACAATAAAACCCGCGCCGCAGACATTCTCGGAATCAGTTTGAAAACGCTGCACAACAAACTAAAAGAATATGGCAACGCAGCGGGCGATGGGCGGTCCGACAGGGAAGAGGCAGAGGAAGTAAGCGAGCCTTAATCGGCGCGTCGCGTCTGCGAACTCAATGGTTGACGACTGAAGCGAATCAGCATGCGGCGTAGAACCCAAATTGTCCTGGCGATTACGTTCATGGTCACCGCGCTGGTATCGGGCGCGTCGTATATCTACATCTCACAGATTCTGCGTCAACGAATCGCCACCGCCTACGATACGGCTGTAAACCTAAACTCGAACTTGGCGTATCTGGCCACCAGTGCGGCGCCCGACCTTAGCAGCACACGGGTTGACACCAGCAATTCCGAAGCTGTGCGGCGTGGAATCGGCTACTATCTCGGCACCGATCGCGATCTCAATACCATGCTGGATTCGGTGGTCGGAAGTTGGCCAACGATTTATGACGCTGCCATCCTCGATTCAGATGGCAAGGCCATTCTCGATACAGATCCCAATCAGGTCGGCAAGAAGGTCGTGGCACGCCCCGACTTTTCTTTACTGCAGGGCGCAGGATTCCGGCGTCAACTTCAGCTGATCTACAACCCGCCGGTGGTGTACGAAGTGAGTATGCCGCTGATGTTGAACGGCAGCGCCTTTGGCACTATTCGTGTCGGTGTCTCGACTGTATTTCTCCGGAACGAACTGACGCCCCGGCTGCAGCATGCGGTCGTGCTCTCTGCGATTGCAATCCTCTGCTCATTGATTCTTGCGGCCGTCCTCTCGCATGTCGCTTTGGGCCCTCTTGAGCACATCAATCGCAGTCTCGACAGCATGACGGGCTTGCATGAAGCCGAGGTCCACGCGCAAACCGGTGCAGTCGATGAATATGGGCAGGTCACTCAGAAAATTGCGAATCTAGGCCGTCAGATGCGGGATGCCCGAGAGATTTTTTCAGCGCTGAAGAATAATGTCGATCAGATCATGTCCAGCCTGCAGGACGGATTGATGCTGTTTACTCGCGACTCGCGAGTAGTGCTGGTCAGTGCATCGGTTGAACGGTTTCTTGGGCGTTCTCGGGGCGAACTCCTTGGACACGCTGCCAAGGAAATATTTTCAGCGGACTCTGCCCTGGGGTCGGTGCTGCTCGATGCCTTTCATTTGCGTCACGCGGTCGAGCAGCGGGAAATTGAGACGCCGAACGGACGTCGCGTGCAGATCTCCGTCGATTTTATTCACGAGAAGGGAACACAGATTGGAGCGCTGCTTACGATGCGCGATGCCGAATCGGCGCGACGCATCGAAGACGAAATTGAACTCTCACGCCGTATTTCTGCCAGCGGACGGGTAACGCGCGGAGTTGCGCACGAAGTGAAAAATCCAATCAATGCCATCGTTTTGCACCTGCAACTGTTGCGCAACAAACTTCAACAAGTCGACACGAACACCAGTCGTCACGTGGACATTATTGACAGTGAGATCCATCGACTGGACCGGGTGGTGCAAATTCTGGTCGATTTCACACGTCCGCGCGATCTTCACATTGAAGACGCCGATCTTCGCCAGATTCTCGATGAAGTTTCACTGCTGGCCTCTCCGGATGCGGCGCAGCATGGAGTCAAACTCATCCGCGAACTGCCGGAATCGGCCGTTCCAGTAAGAGTTGATGTGGATTTGATCAAGCAGGCCATTCTTAACGTCGTGATTAACGGCGTGCAGGCGATGCCTGAGGGCGGAACGCTCGCCATCACAGTGCGCGAGGATGGCGACACAGTCATTACCGAAATTCGCGATCAGGGCACCGGCATTCCACCGGCAGTTCAAGACAAAGTTTTCGAACTTTATTTCACCACGAAGAAGACAGGCAGTGGCATTGGCCTTGCGCAAACCTATCAGATTATGCAGTGGCACTACGGGTCGGTGGAATTCGATTCAGTGGAAGGCAAGGGAACTACCTTCCGGTTACAGTTGCCGCTGGCGGAAAATCGAGCTTCAGCTCCGCAGGCCGTTGCCAATGCAGAGACAAACGAAACTGCAATTCTTTCCCATAAGAACTGATATGAAGCAATCGATCCATGTACGATGGCCCGCTGTATTTGCCTGGGTGAGTCTTCTGGCCGTGCAAACTTTGATATGCGTCCCGTTTGCCCCAGGTCAGCAGGAGCAGTCGCCATCATCGTCCTCCTCTAATCAGCCCGATACTGAGAAGCAGTCTCCTTCGACAAGTCAGCCCGCCGCGGACAGCCAGCCTGCGTCACAAACCGGGCCGCCGACAACAGATATTCAAGAATCGCCGCCGAGCACCCATGACCAGCCGAAACCCACTACAAAGCCGGTTACGCGCAAACATTCGACTAAAAAGCGCTCTCCGACGAAGAAGGGTGCACCTGCAGATCACTCAGGAAAAGTAGTTGTTCGGAACGGCGGGGCGAAAGACAACTCGGGGCTGTTGACGCCCGCGATGACTCAGGAGCAGAAACTTCATAGCCGCGAAAACACTGCCCAACTACTTGCCACCACCGATTCGAATTTGAAGGCGGTCGCTGGGCGCCAACTCTCGGAATCGCAACAGGGTATGCTCGATCAGATTCGCGCCTATGTGCAGCAATCCAAAACTGCATCCGACGCAGGCGATCTGCCGAGGGCGCATACATTGGCGTACAAAGCGCACTTGCTATCCGATGAATTAGTGCGCAAGTGAATCTATTTGCCTGCGGCCCGCGCAGTATTCACCTTTGTCAACAACTCCTTCGCGGCAGTTTGCACCGGCCCGGGAAGGGCCGCTACCTCGGTCAGCACCGCCCGCGCTTCCGTTAATTTGCTCAACTTGGCGTAGTCCCAGCCAAGATAGTATCCGGCGATTGCGTATTGTTGTTCGTCCTGGCCTTTCAACAAGGCAGTAGCCGATTTTAACTCGGTGATTGAGGGCAAGGTTTTGCCCTGATTGGCGTAAACACGTCCGAGAATGGAGTGCGCGGATCCGGCCGCAATCTTGCGGGAACGGTCCGCGTCAGGCGCATCTGCCTTGGCCGCAATGACGGCTTTCTGTGCGTAAGACACAGCTTTCGCCGGTTCGTTTGCATCCGCGTAAGAGTTTGCCAGCATCACCAGTGCCGCCAGGTTATCGGGATTACTTTCGAGCGCTTTCTCGGCATACGCAACTAATCGCTTATTGTCCTTCAACTGGGAAAGCGAAAGCATCGCATACGAAGCGAGTTGTTCATCCATGCCCGACTTCGGGAATGTTGCAGAGAATGTTTCAATTTCATCCATGCGCGTTTTCGGATCGGTCTCAACCGAGATGGCGCTGAACGCGGAGTTCTGAAAAAAATCGTGCGAACTTTTATTGTTCGCCTTCTCTGTTTCCTGGTCGGAAGCAAATTGCTCAGCCGTAATGTCCGCAGGCTTGGGTTCCTTGTCGATCGAGTTGTAAACTACGCCCCCCGCGATTGCGTACTTAAACGCTGCGGCATTGTTCTTGAGTTGCTGCGCAATGGTGACTTGTGAAACCAGAATGTCGAGGCTGTTCGGAGCCGCGGCATTGGCCTTATCTCCAGCCTCGAGCGCCTTCTGCAGGTCGCCGGCCGCCTGATACGACTGTGCAAGCTGCCAGTTTGCATAAGCCACAGCAGTGCTGTTGCCCGAGTACTTCTGGATGTACTCCTGATACATCGGAATCCTTTTCTGATTGTCCTGCTCGGCAGTGATTGCCGTCAGATCTTTATCTTCAGGCGAACCGGCGGGAATGGTCAGGGTTTGAACCTGGCCGAACGCGACGTTGCCAGCCACGAGAACTACGAAGATCAAAGCGCAGGCGCGACTCATGAGCGACCTCCTGTATGCGCCGCAAATCGTATCTCTGAACCGGTTCGCCTGCAAGCGCATTCTCTGTAGCGGACGGTCATGGCAGCAAATCAACGTGCTGCGGTACTCTGACTTGGTGAATTCGACACATGCGTCCGGGGGCGGTACAACGGCGGTCTCGCCGTCAGCGCACACTTTCCGTCGGTCAGTGTGGTTTGTCGTGCTGGTCGCTTTTGTCTTGCGGTTAGCTGTAATTACGATCGGTCACACGTACCGCATCACGCCTCGCCGGGATCATTTTCAATTCGGATGGGAAATGGGTCGCCTTGCGCGTTCGATCGCGCAGGGTCACGGATTTAGTTCGCCCACCGATCTTGATTCCGGTCCCAGCGCATGGACGGCTCCGGTTTATCCGTACATTCTGGGCGGAATCTTCAAAGCCTTCGGCGTTTACAGTGCCGCGTCCGCGTGGATGATTCTCACCTTCAACAGCATTTTCGCTGCATTGACTTGTTGGACCGTTTTCCGGATCGCGGAACGAATCTTTGGAAACACAGTCGCGCGTTGGTCCGCTTGGATCTGGGCCGTTTTTCCGTATCTGATCTACTGGCCGGTACGGGTTGTGTGGGAGGCGAGCCTTTCTACGTTCCTGCTTACACTCGGCCTGTGGATGGCGATACGCATTGCGGACGCAACCTCGACAAAACGACTGCACTGGATTTGCTTTGGCCTGCTCTGGGGACTGATCGCTCTGACCAATACTGCCCTTATCATCGTGCTGCCGTTTCTGCTTGGCTGGATGCTCTTTTTTCAGAAAACAAGGCCGGCGGAATTTGGTGGTGCGGTGATCTGCCTCACGGTTTTCTTACTCTGCCTTGTGCCTTGGACGATTCGCAATTATGGGACATTTGGCCGCTTTATTCTGATCCGGGACAATCTCTCGCTGGAACTCTATGAAGCCAACAATCAAGCGTCATCTGGTTTGTGGACGCGCAGTGAACATCCCGGCAATGATCCTGCCACTATGCGACGTTTTCAGGAACTCGGCGAAATACGGTTCATGGACGAGAAGAAAAACCAGTTGCACGAGTTCATCCGCGAGCATCCAGCGGAATTCCTGAAATTCACCGCTGAACGTGCATGGTATTTTTGGGCGGCACCGCCGCAAGCGACGGTCGTTCACGGCTACGATTTTAGGATCGCGCGTCACGCCCAGTTTTTCCTGGCTGCATTATTTTCATTTGCGGGACTGGCGCTGATGTTCCTGCGCCGAAACCCGTACAGATGGTTGCTTGCTCCATTCCTGTTGATCTACCCGCTTCCGTATTACCTGGTGAATCCATTTCCCCGCTACAAGCACCCGGTTGAGCCTGTCATGTTGCTACTTATCGTTTTCGTGATCTCCGAAGCTCAATCGGTGAAGTTGCGCTTGCAGTTGTGACATCGAATGCAATCCTGCTGGAAAGGCTCTTCATAAGTAAACACGTTGTCATTAAATGAAGCTCTTCGGGGCAGCGCACCCCGTCATCATTTAAAGTAGGTCATGCGTTCAATTTTGCAGAAAAAAGGTTTGCGTTTCATCTTCGCAGCGAACCTTGTATCCATGATCGGCAGCGGCATGAATTCCGCCGCCGTCGCCTGGTACATCCTGCAAGCCACACACTCGGAAATGGCTCTAGGCACGTTGGCAGTGTTGCAGACCATCCCGGCCATGCTGATGCTTCCTTTTACCGGCGTCTTCATCGACCGCGAAGATCGACGGCGGCTGGTCATGATGTTAGACGCCGCTCGGGCGCTCGTCATTCTTGTGGTTT
>Ga0136846_1231233_pt1 | contig 15459 bp, 12 predicted proteins | sample HopSoiMetagenom2_FD_96841 | JGI IMG/M metagenome (GOLD analysis project Ga0136846, IMG submission 96841) | Grasslands soil microbial communities from Hopland, California, USA - 2 Assembly 2016 (version 4) | ecosystem: Environmental > Terrestrial > Soil > Grasslands | place: USA: Hopland... | reverse complement strand
GTCCGGCCGTGCCGCGTGTGTGGGTTCGCATTGGACCTGAATGATCAGGTGAGGAACGTGCAGCCCGCAATGGCGAAGTGCGCGGTCGCTGCCGGAGCCCTGTCGTCATCAGCGCGCGAGGCATAGGATTTCACCTCCGGACCCGCTCGCTCACGGTGAGGTCGAGAGCACAAGATCGCCCGATGCCCCGCTGGTGCGGATTACGGGGACGGCGTTCATGAGCGCAGTCGAAGTGAAGGTGATCGACCCGAATGCCCCGACCTGGTTCCAGAAGCTCCGCGCGCGATGGACCGCGGGAGTTGGTTGACCGCTGGCGACTCGCTACTTCGTCCGCTTCCCCTCGAGCGCTCCACCGGCGCCCGGATTCAGGCTGATCGCCGTGGCGCGACCGGACGCGTCGCGCTTGAACGACACCTGCCAGCCTAACGACGCCAGCACGAAGCTCGTGTCCGACTTCGGGATGAGCTCCTGATCGGGAAGCTGCTTCGGCACTCGCAGCACGAGCCGGCCGCTGTCCTGCTCGACACGCGCCTCGAGACCCTGAACCAGGTACGTGCCGACGAGTCCCGCCACCGCCTTCGGGTCGAGCGTCAGCGGCGCCACCCGTTCCGCTCCATAGTCAGGCCACCCATACTCGGCAGCGAGCGCGCGCAGCACTTCCGGGATGAGCAGTGGTCCGCCGTCGCCGTTCGTCATGATGGCAGCACCGACGCCTAACTCGGGATACATGACCAGCTGCGAGTGGAACCCTTCGTTCGCCCCACCGTGACCGAAGTGGAAGTTGCGCCCGGTGCCGCCGACGAATGGACCAAGCCCGACCTCGTTCTTCTGCGCCGTGAGCATCTGCTGCGTCATGCTCTGTGAGAGCAACGTCGTCGAGCGGCCGGCGCGCGCGTCGGTGATGGCGATCGCCCACTTCAGGAGGTCCGTGGGCGTCGTCCACAATCCGGCCGGCGCCATCTCGGGATACACGTGCCATCCACCCGGGATCTCCTTGCCGTCCTGCCTGTGCGCATGCGCCGCCTCGGGTGCGCGCGCCGCGGGGATCGGCTGCTCATAGGTGCTGCTCGTCATGCCCACCGGGCCAAGCACGAGCTCCTGCATGAGCGCAGGGAACGGCTTGCCCGTCACATCGACGAGGAGCTGCTGCATGATGGTCGTTCCGCCGCCGGAATAGCGCTCGATTGCACCCGGCGTCGTGTCGACGCGCACGGGATCCGTGTTCGCGGGCTTCACGCCGTCGAGCACCTGCACGACCGTCGGTATCGGGTCGGTGGTCGCGTAGCCCGGGAACCCGTGTACCGTGAGGCCAGCGGTGTGGCTCACGATGCGGCGCAGCGTGACCTTCTCCGTCGTCGTGAACTTGTTGTCCGGCACCTTCCACGACTTGAGGTACTTGTTCACGTTCGTGTCGAGGTTCAGCGTGCCGCGCTCGACGAGGCGGAGCATCGCCGTCGCCGCGACGGGCTTGCTGATCGAGGCGGCCTGGAAGAGCGTGGTTGGCGTGACGGGGTCGGTCTTGCCCGCCTCCTTCACGCCGAACCCGCGCGCCCACGCGATGCGTCCGTTCTGGATGACGGCGATGCTCACACCCGGCACCTTGTAATTCGTCATCCGCTCGGCCAGGGTCCAGCGAGTCGCTGGTTTTCCCTCGATCTCCACCGGCGGCCGGAGGCCGCTCACCACGCGATCAATGTGGGTGGTGTCATCCACCGCGTCGGCTCGAGCAGTGCCGGAGTCGGCTCGCGGCGTTTCCGAGCGGGCGTTGCAGCCGGCGAGTGTGGCGACGGCGATGAGGGTCGAGATCGATCGGGGACGGATCACAGGCATTGCTCACGAAGGTGTGTGTGGGTCAGTCTACGACACTGTGCCGGCGCTGCCAAGTCGAGATTCATTACGGTGCCGCGTTCCTCCACAGATCGATCGGCTTCGCGATCCCGTTAGGCCGAAACGGCATCGTGATCTTGCGCCCCTGCCCCGCTGACGCGTATGCCGCGTACATCACCTCGAGCACCACGCGTCCCGTTTCGCCATCGGAGATCGGCGTCTCCTTGCCGCGCACGCAGCGCGCGAAGTGTCGCATCTCCTGGGGGAAGCCGTAATTCCAGTGCTCCTCGAACACGGGCCACGACCATCCCTTGGTCGACGCCGCCTTCTCGACCGCGTAGCCGTAGCCACCCTCGGAGTACGTCGGCAGCGCGTTACCCATCAGCATGTCGGCGTACGTCTGGCCCTGTGCGCCGAAGACTTCGATCGAGTCGTCCATCCCACCGAGTCGCGTCCAGCTGTTCTCGACCACGCCAACGGCGCCGCCCTCGAACTCCACGATCGTGAGCGCCTCGTCGTCGCCGGTCGTGCGGTTCGCGTGCACCTGCGTCGCGAGCTGTGCGTAGACGCTTTTCACGTTAGGCTTGCCGAGGAGCCACCAGCAGAACGCGATGCCGTGGCAGCCGAGGTCCATGAGCGCGCCCCCGCCCGATCGCTCGACGTCCCAGAACCAATCGGCGTGCGGGCCGTTGTGCTTCTCGCTCTGCTTGACGAGATGGACGCGCCCGAACGCGCCTTCGTCCACCATCTGCTTCGCCTTCACGTACTTCGGCGCGAAGAAGAGCTCCTCGGCGTAGAGGAGGAGGACGCCGGCTTTCCGACAGGCGTCGATCATGGCGTCGGCTTCCTCGAGCGTCATGCAGAGCGGCTTCTCGCACACGACGTGCTTCCCAGCCTGCGCCGCCTCGATGGTGATGCGAGCGTGGACGTTATTCGGCGCGGAGATGGAGATCATCTCGATCGCAGGGTCGCGCAGCATCTCGCGATAGTCCGTGTGGAACGAGGCGATGCCGTGCTTCCGCGCGAACGCCTCGGCGTTGCCGGGCGTGGGCGACGCGACGGCGACGACCTCCGCTTCCTCGGGCATGGATTTCACGGAGGCGGCGATGCAGTCGGCCTGAAATCGCGACCCGACGATTCCGATCTTTACCTTGGGCATGGCGAGGCTGTCTGGAGGTTCATTTCCCACAAGATTGCACTACCCGGTTGTCGCGACTAGTCCACTGCAGGCATGCATCGGATCCGAGTGATCCGCATCATCCGAACCCCCGTCGTCTGTGGGCCGGCGCTCCCAGGTCCGGCATGAGCAACCGTAAGCCCCAACGGAGCGAGCTGCGTCTGTCTGCGTGCGCAGCGTCTGCGTCTGTCTGCGACGTGCTTTTCGGCCGCCGAGACGATGCGTGGTCGATCTCGTCACCTCTCGTTCGACGTACCTTCAAAGCCACTCATCCCCACAGGAGGTGTACAGATGCGAAAGCTCATTGTGTCCGAGTTCATGACGCTCGACGGCGTCATGCAGGCGCCCGGCGGCAAGGACGAGGATCGAGACGGCGGGTTCGAGCACGGCGGATGGACCATCCCCTACTGGCACGACGACATCGGCAAGAGCTTCGGCGCGCTCATGGCCGACACCGACGCCTTCCTGCTCGGTCGGCGCACGTACGTGACACACGCCGAGGCGTTCGAGCCGCTGCCGCCCGGAGATCCGTTCGGCGACATGATGAACGCGCCGAAGCACTATGTGGTGTCGCGGACGCTGAAGGATCCCATCTGGCGCAACACCACGATCATCGGGGACAACGTGATCGAGTCGGTGCGGGCGCTCAAAGCGGAGCCGGGGAAGAACATCCTGACGGACGGCAGCAGTCAGCTGGTGCACGCGCTGTTCGCGCATGATCTGGTGGATGAGCTGCACCTGCTGCTCTACCCACTGGCGTTAGGCAGGGGCAAACGGGTGCTGCCCGCGGAGGGGCTGACGAAGTTCAGCCTCAAGTCCGCGCACCCGTATCCGACGGGAGTCGTTGGGCTGCACTATACGCGTCAGCGGAGTTGACTAGCGTCGACGCGACCCGGCCTTCGAGCCACGACCTGTCGTCTGCACGGCTCGCCAGCTCGTCTCGAGCAGCTCCTTCAGCGCAGCGTCGCTCAGTCGCTTCACTCGTGCGAGGACGCACGGATAGTTCACGTAGTGCGGCTTGAGATAGTAGTGGTCCGGCTCGGCGTCGAGACGCAGGTCGCGCTCGACGAAGCTGAGTCGAAACACGACGGACTCCGGCTCGGCCTGTTTGTTCGTGGGAATGCAGGCGAACATCTTCCCGCGGACTTTCAGCGCCGGCGCGCCCCACGACGTGGCCGCTTCGACGTCGGGCAGCCTGAGTCCGAGTCGTCTCACGCGGTCGAAGACGTCTTTTTTCGCACGGCGGGGCGCACTCGACGCCCGCTTTCCACGCGCCTCGGCCGAGAGCCCCTTCGGTGCGCGTTTTCGCCACGCGGCTTCGAGCGCAATGCCCACGGCTCGCTTGCTCGCGCCGCGGAGGAGGATGGTCGTGCTGCCCGACGCGCCCCACGCGCCGGCCGCGGGCGCGAATGTCTTAGGATGGTCCTTCACGAGCAGGTCCTGATCCTGCGGCGTCAGCATCGCGGCGGCGTACCGCTCGTCAGGGTAGCCGAGCGTGGCGAAGACCTTCCCGCCGACGCGGAAGTCCGCGTGGCCCATGTGGGACCCTTCGACGACCCCGGGGAAGCTCAGCGCCAGTCGGCGGAACTCGGCCGCGGTCATTTCGAAACTTTCGGCGAGTCATCGACAGCCCTGGCAATCAGCTTCAGGAAGCGCGCTCGCGTCGCCGAGCGCTCGGGTGAGGTCGCGACCGGCCACGCGCTGTTGATGATGACGACCATCCCCCGGCTCCGATCGATGTACAGCAATTGGCCGTGAATGCCGAACGCGGCGAATGCACCGCCGTCCAGCGTCCACCACTGGTACCCGTATCCGCGATCGGGATACGTCGTGTCGAATCGCCTGCGCGTCGCGTCCTCGAACCATCCGTCCGGCACAACGGCCCGGCCGTCGATCCGTCCGCCATCCAGCACGAACTGACCGAAGCGCGCGTAGTCCCGGAGCCCCGCCTGCAGGCAGCACCCCGCCAGCTCGTCGTTCGTCCGGTCGATCGACCACGACGCGGCTTGCTCCATGCCGTACGGTGCCCAGATCCTGGCAGACAGATAGTCCGCCAGACGTTGTCCCGTTGCGGACGCAACGAGGATGCCTAACAAGTGCGTCTCGCCGGTCTTGTAGACCCACTTCGCCCCCGGTGCCGCTTCGCGCGGGAGCTTTCGCATGTAGCTCACCGTGGCGCTCATTCCCGGGGTGATCGGATCGACGTAGAACCGCGCGATGTCGGACGTCGGGTCGGTGTAGGTCTCGTTCCACTTCACGCCCGAGCTCATCGTCATGAGCTGGCGGATGGTCACGCTGTCGTACGGGCTGCCGCGAAGTCCGGCGACGTACTTCGTGACAGGATCATCGAGGCTGGCAATGAAGCCGTCCTTCATCGCGACGCCGACGAGCGTGCTCGTCACCGATTTCGCCACGGATTGTGAGGTCCAGCGACCGCTCGCGCTGTGGCCAAGCGCGTACCGCTCGAGCCTGGCGGCGCCATCCTGAAGGACGATGAGCCCTGCAACCTTCTCGGTCGTGATGAACCGTTCGAGCTCCTCACCGCCGGGCGTTCCGGGCAGCAGCGCGGCGAGCGGCTTGCCGGCTGCCAGTGGCCTAACGTGGGTGCCTCGCGGGACCGGCCGCGTCGGAAAGACGGCATCCCAGTGACCGAACCCGAATTCGATCTCGGCCTGATTCCACGTGAACGACGACCGCCGGAGCGTCGCCGGGTCCGGCGTAGCCGGCGATGATTGCGCGTTACCTGAGCGAATAGCCATCGCCTCGAGGAATGCGACGCACAATGCGGCTCGACGCGGCATCGGCTGCTCCCATAGCTGAGCGTTCGGTAGGTGGATCGTGGTCGACCCACGATGAACAAACTGACTTTGGTAATAGTATATTGTGCTAGTACAGACTACATGTAACAGTCACCCAATGGCAAACCCATCTCCGAAGCGCGTGCGGGAACAAGTCGTGGTTTACCTCGACAAACGAGATCGCGCGCTGCTCGAGCAATTGACCAAGGCGACTGGACTCCCGAAAACGGAGCTGTTCCGCCGTGGGCTGCGCCACCTCGCCGATCAAGCGCTGGCCGGCACGGCACCCGGATTCTCCTTGCGCCAGCTCGTCACCACGGCCGCCAACGACGACCTCCCGCCCGACGTCGCCGAGCGCGCAGATGATTATCTCTATCGGGGGAAGTACCAGCGACGCAAGCCGCGAAAGCGTGCGCGCCCTCGTTGACACCGGCGCTCTCCTCGCGCTCAGCCGGCGGAAAGACCAACATCACGCGCGCGCCATCGCCATCGCCGAGCGACACCTCGGTGCGGGCGGGCAGTTCGTCGGGACTACGCTGATTCTGGCCGAGTTCCACTCGCACCTGCTGTACCTGCGCGGGCCCACAGAAGCGCGCGTCGCTATAGCGGCGTTGCTCGAGGACCCGGTGCACGAGTGGCTTCCAGTGTCTCGAGACCTCGAGCGCGAGGCTGTTGACAGATGGTTGGCTCGCTTCTCCGATCAGGAGTTCTCACTGATCGACGCCGTCAGCTTCGAGGTCATGCGTCGAAACAAGTTGACTCACGCATTCGCGTTCGACCGGCACTTCGAGATCGCCGGATTCGAGCTGCTCGGCTAGTGTTCATGATCTCGACGCCACCGTAACGATCGGACGGGACGCATTCCGACCGGTTGGGCCAGTGACATGTGCGCCAGCCATCAGGAGTCGGTGCTCAGTCATCAGTCCCCGGGTCGTCTGACTTCTCATCGCCGGATCGTTCGATATGGGTTCGACGTTTGTCTTCGCAGGTCGCCATCGGGGACTGACGACTGGGAATCTCCCGACTGATGACCGATGACTGACGACCGTTTACTCGGGACCGACGACTTGCATTTCCACTCTCGCGAACCACTCGGAAGGCCCCCGCGCCGGCAGCGCAGTCATATCGTTCTCGTCGCATAACGACTACCTCGGTGCCGATGCGGTCCTCTCGGCCGCCTTCACCCGTTGGAGCTCCGGGATACCGGCGGTCTTGAGCGAGGCCGGGTTCCCGTCGGCTCCGATGGTGAAGGTGACGAACGAGCGGTCCCGCGTCGGGCGCCGCCATTGGACCTGGAACGTGTCGTAGTGCCAGTGCACGAGATCGCCGGTTGCCGTGCCGTAGCGCATAACGAGATGGTCCCCTTCCTCCTTCACGTCCGCCGCGCCATACGCACTGTCGGCATACGAACCGACGTACTTGTCGAGCGGCAAGGAAGGCGACGTTCCCGCGACGCGCTGCGCTTCTGCCTTCGCCCGTGCGGCCACGGCGGCCGTTATCTGCGCCTTGAACGACTGGAGGATCTCGCGGCTCCAGTCGCGCGTCGCTCCGCCGAAGTACTCGTCGAACGCGCGGAAGACGATCGCGATGTCGGCCGAGGTCGGATTCAGGTTGGTGAGTGCGACGACGCCGAGCCGTTCTTCCGGCACCATGCCGACCATCGCCCTCATGCCGTCGATCGCGCCACCGTGGATGACGACCTTGCGGCCGCGATAGTCCTGCAGGAACCACCCCATGCCATAGAGCGCGAAGTGCGAGCCAGGGATCATGAGCTGGTGATTGACCGGGCTCAGAGTCGACAGCCACGGCTCGCGGGGAATGACCGTCTGCGGCTCGTGCAGCTCCGCCAGCGTCTTGCTCGCGATGAGCCGCTTGCCCCGTACGTGCCGCCGGCGAGCTGCAGGCGCATCCACTGCGCCATGTCGATGGCGCTGGAGTTGATCGAACCGGCCGGCGCGATGTTGTCGATGTTGTGCCACGGGACCGGGATCACCTGGTAGTCATCGACGATCGCATGTGGCGTGGCGACGTTGTCCATCGACGCGAGCGGCTTGGTGCTGGTGCGGGTCCGGCGCATGCCTAACGGCTCGAAGATTCGAGCGCGGACGAAGTCGTCCCAGGACGTGTCGGTCACGACCGGGACGATCTGCCCGGCCGCAAGGAACATGTTGTTGTTGTAGCCGAAGGCGGCGCGGAAGCTCGCTAGGCGTCCGAGGAACCGTTGCCGGCGAAGCACTTCGTCGCGGCTCAGGTCCGTGAGCTCCCAGAGCGCGTCGCCACGGTCGAGCCCCACGCGGTGCGTCACGAGATCGCGCACGGTGGGCTCGCGCGTGACCCACGGGTCGGGGAGCTGGAGCGAAGGGAGGTATTTCGTCGCAGGATCGTTCCACCGGAGCTTCCCTTCATCCACGAGCATCCCGAGGGCCGCCGTCGTGAACGCCTTGGACGCCGAGCCGATGGCGAACAGCGTGTTCTCGTCGGTCTTGCGCGAGCCGCCGATCTCCAGCGTTCCGTATCCTTTCGCGAAGACGACGGAGTCATCCTTGACGATCGCGACGGCGATCGCCGGCACCTTCCAGTCGACGCGTGTCTTCTCGATGTAGGTGTCGAGTGCGGCGAGTCGCGGATCGGGCCGCGGTTTCTGCGCGGCGAGTGCCGGGGCGATGCACACGCCGAGTGCGAACGGAACGACTCGGCCGGGAATTCGAGCGTGAGCGAGCATCCGTGAGAGTCCTCCGTGCAGGAGAATGTGCGGCTCGAGTCTATCGCCGCTCGAACACGACGTCGTACGCTCGGCTGCCGGCAGTGTGAAGCGCGGTGACGCGGCCCGACGGGTCGCGCGTGAACCACACGCGGTCCTCTAAGCCGGTGAACGAGTCAGTCGACGCTGGATGCAGGGTGATGCGTTCCGCGGGGCGACGGAACAGCGTGAGCGCGCCGTTCGTGACGGACACCTCGAGCGTGGTCTCGACATCCGGGCTGTAGTAGGTGCCGGCGTACGCGGCGAGCTCGGACGCGTTAGGCTTCCACGTCACCGAATCGGGACGCGGGCGCTCCGGCCGAGCCGCCACGGGGCCCAGCCCCGGGAGCAGCGAGTCGACGAGCTGACTGGCGTACAGCACGGGGTTCGCGTTGGCGGCGTTGCACAGCACCGCGACCGCGAGACCTTTGCCCGGGAACCGCAGCAGCTCGGCGCGGTAGCCCGCGGTCGCGCCGCTATGCTCCACGCGGTGCACACCGCGATAGTCGCTGATGAAGAGGCCGAGCGCGTAGCTGATCGTATCGCCGTTCGTGAGACGCCCGCGTACGTGCATGGAATCCACCAGTGGCTTCCACGTCGGCGTGGGGTGCTCGAGCATGGCGGTCCACGTGAGCAGGTCGCTGACGGTGGTGAGGAGCCCGCCGTTGCCGTGGACGTTCTCGAACGGCATCTCGAGCTCCCACTGACCACCATTCTCGCGAGAGTACGCCTGCGCCCTGCCCTTCACGACCCGCCGGAAATCGTCGCGCCACTGTGTGCTCGTTAGGCCGAGTGGCTTGAAGAGGCGCTCGCGGGAGAAGGTGGCGAATGGCTGCCCGCTCACGCGGGTGACGATGATCGCGAGCAGGTTGTACCCGCTGTTGGTGTACGAGTATTTGTCTCCGGGCGGGTAGTTGAGCGCGCGCTGACGCGAGAGGATGTCGAGCACGTGGTCGTGGGTGTGCACGCGCGTCTCACGCGGCCATCCGGCGAGCCCGGCGATCTCACCCCAGTCGCGAAGGCCGCTCGTGTGGTTCAGGAGGTGGCGGATGGTGATGGGTCGCTCGTACTTCGGCAGCTCGGGAACGTATTTCCTGACGTCGTCCTCGAGATTGAGCTTCCCGTCGAGCGCGAGGAGGACTGTCGCGGCGGCGGTGAACTGCTTCGAGATCGAGCCGGCCTCGAAGATCGTCGAGGGCTTGTTCGGGATGTCGTATTCGAGGTCCGCCTCACCGAACGCGCGCGTGTAGCGCGGCTGCCCGACGCGGTCGACGCCGACGGCACATCCGGGACCGGTGGTCGAGTCCCACCGGGCGAAGACGGACTTGGTGAGCGGCGTGAGGTCGCGCGACGCCGACTGTGCCGTTAGGCACCCGGGGAGCGCGATGGTGACGACCGTGGCGAGGATGAATCGACGGACCATGAGCCTGGCGGTGGGAGACGGCCGCAAGCTGGTGGAACGCGCGGGGCTGGTCAACCACCCTCCCGCTCCGCCCGGCGCCAACCCATGTTGGTGGCGAGACAGCCTCCGCCCGACGCGCGGGTGACGATGAGCGAATTCATGGATCGGTTCTTCGCTGCAGTTGCCAGCCGCTATCGCATCGAGCGCGAGATCGGCTCGGGGGGAATGGCGACGGTCTATCTCGCCCGCGACCTGAAGCACGACCGCGACGTCGCCGTGAAGGTGCTTCGGCCCGAGCTCGCCGCGGTGCTCGGGGTCAACCGATTCCTGAACGAGATCAGGATCAGCGCGCAGCTCGACCATCCCCACATCCTCACGCTGATCGACTCCGGAGTCGCGGGCGGGTTTCCCTACTATGTCCTGCCATTCGTTCGCGGCGAATCGCTGCGGGGCAAGCTCGAACGAGAGAAGCAACTCGCTATCGACGAGGCACTCGATATCGCCCGGCAGGTGACGTCGGCGCTGGACTATGCGCACCGCCACGGGATCGTGCACCGCGACATCAAGCCCGAGAACATCCTGATCCACGAAGGCGAGGCAATGCTCTCCGACTTCGGGATCGCGACGGCGGTCAGGGAAGCGGGTGGAAGTCGCCTGACGGAAAGCGGTGTGTCGCTGGGCACGCCGCAGTACATGAGTCCCGAGCAGGCCTCGGGCGATCGCGTCCTCGATGCCCGCAGCGACATCTACTCGATCGCCGCCGTATTGTACGAGATGCTCGCGGGCGAACCGCCGCACACCGGCGCGTCGGTGCAGGCGGTCATTGCCAAGCTCCTCACCGAGCGGCCTACGCGTCTTCGAGTGATTCGCGATAGTGTTCCGGAGTCCGTCGATTCGGCGGTTGCGAAAGCTCTGGCCAAGCTGCCCGCGGATCGTTATGCAACGGCCGGCGATTTCGCACGAGCGCTGCTGAGCGGGGCGCCGCCAGAGCGAACGGCGAACACATCACGGCGATGGGTTCCGATAGCGTTAGGCGGTGGCGTTGCGATCGCCATCGCGATCACCGCGTTGATCGTTTCCCGCAAACCCGCTCCGCGTCCACTGCCGGACCGCGTGCAGCTGACCCTCACTGGAAATTCGATCGCGCCGTCACTGTCGCCTGATGGAACGCGCCTGGCGTTCGCTGAAGAGCAGTGCAACCAGGCGGGATCCTGCACGTATCAACTGGTCATCCAGGACCGTGACGGCTCGGGCCGCCTCGTTCTCACGCGCAACATCGGGTACATCTATAAGACGCAGTGGACTCACGACGGCCGCTTCATCGAGTTCTCCGGCTCGTACCCCCCGTTGCGCCACGGGTCATTTGCCGTCTCGACGCTCGGCGGCGAGACGAGGTTTCTTGGCTGCTGCGTCAACGATTTGCTGGCGGGCGACACGTCCTTCCTCCACGGTGGGGGAACGGCGCCGGGAATCGACCGGGCGTGGGTGCGGCGAATCACCGTTCACGATGGTCAGATCGTGGATAGCATTCCGATTCCCGTTCGTGAAACCAACGCGCCTTACTACGTAGTTGGTTTGTCCATTCCGGATCGGCTCATTGTAGCGCTGGGAAAGAGTTCCGAGACTGAACCCGAGCTTGTCCTGAGTGACTTTCGGGGTCACGTCATAGACCGCCTCACGCCGCCTTTCACGTCGCTGGGTCGCGCGTCCTTCTCGCGCTGGGTGCCTGCGAAGCAAAAGCTGCTTATCGCTTCTCAGCGTGAGCTCGGCGGCAGCGAGTTCGACATGCTCACGATGAACGTCACGGCGTCCGCCATCGAGCCAGACGTCGACACCGTATTTTCCGGCCTGCAGCTCGGGAGTGGAATCGTCGACGTCTCGCCGGACGGTGAGCGTCTGGTCTACAGCGCGGGGCCCGTCGAGACGTCGCTGTCAACGATCGACGTCGATCCGACTGGGCAAACGCGGTTGGCGGCAACTCAGGTGTTGTCTTCGACAACTCGTCTCCGGGGACGAATTTCCCCCTCGGGCGACAGAATTCTTCTCGCACGCGATGCTCCGCGAGGAGGAACTCACGCCTCGCAGTTTTCGATCGTCCCACGCAATGGCGGCGTCGAATCGCAGATCCCCGTCGCAGTCGAGAACCTGCTGGATTTCGCGTGGGCTCCGGATGGCGCCGGGATCATGTATCTGCATGGAATCGGCGGGAAGAAGATCCGGTTGATCGAGACGGATACGACCGGGCGCGGGCTGCGAGAGATTGCTCGGCTCGAGCAATCTGCGGCTACCGAGTTTCAGCCACTGCCGGATAGCGCGGTCTGGATCATGCCAGGGGGGCGCCGTTCATTCTCCGTCATCCACCGAGTCGGGAGAGGAGACGTGACGTTCCAACTTCCCGCGTGGATCGCCGCCATCGGCAGCATTTCTCATTCGCCCGATGCGAAATCGCTCGTTGTGGAGGGGATGAACCGATCGGGCGACTCGGTCGTGGTGGCAACCGTGGATATCGAGAGTGGGCGCTTTACCAGAATAGGAGCGTTTGCCGGCTCGGATCCGACAGGCGTCGCATGGCTCGAGGATGGCGCCACCATGTCCATTTTTCGCGAGCCGCAAGGCGCCTGGGCGCTGTACAGAATTCCTCGAGGCCTGCCCGCCCAGCGACTTGGATTTCTGCCGCATACGCGCGCGGATTTCACGGTCTCGAAGGATGGCAAGCATGTCGCGATGTTCAGCTACGTCGACAAGAACGACGTCTACATGATCCGGAACTTCGGCAGCATGCTGCGCCGATGAGCGCCTAACGGTTGTGTCGCGGCGATCGCTTGGTCGTGATCACGATGACCCCGTTGGCTCCACTCGGCCCGTACTCCATCAATTCGTGAGGGGCCTTCAGCACCTTGATGTCGGCAATGGCCTCCGGCGGGAACCAGTCGATGCCGCGTTTCGCGTCGACGCTCGTGGGTGCTCCATCGATCACGTACAGCGGGTCGCCGTGCCCCATCATCCCACTGCGAACCTGGATCAGAAATCCTGAACTGGCGGTTGGGACGATATCGACGCCCGCGAACGTTCGTATTGTCGTTTCGGGCACGCTCGGCTGAGGTGTCGTCGATGGCGCGCGGCGGCATCCGCCTGCCATGAGTAATGCTGCGGACACAGCAACGGCCAGCACTCGATGCGATAGCGTAGGCATGGCGACCCGTGTGAGTTGAAGGGTGACAACGTCCTTCCACTCATGGGAACGGAATCGCGCGTCAGACCGGCTCAACCACGCTTGCTGCATCGACGGCAACTGGGTATCGTGGCGTCCCCAAGCCTAACCGGAAGCGATGGGATGGACTCCACCCCGCCCGAGGTTACACTCCTCTTGCGCCGTTGGAGCGCGGGGGACAGCGACGCCCGCACTCAGCTCATCCCGTTGGTGTACGACGGGCTGCGCGAGCTGGCGCGACGCCGGCTCGGGGGCGCGCCATTCGAGAACTCGCTCGATACGACCGAGTTGGTCCACGAGGCGTACCTCAAGCTCGTCGACGCGCGTCACGTCGAGCTGCAAGATCGCGCCAATTTCCTGGCGCTCGCCTCGGAGGTCATGCGCAACTTGCTCGTGGATCGCGCACGCGCTCGTCTCGCTGCCAAACGCGGCGGCGGCGCGATACCGGTGGACATCGAGATCCACGAGCTGGTGTCCGACGAGAATCTCGAGGTCGTGACGGATCTCGATGAAGCGCTCCAGCGCCTCGCGACACTGAATCCCCGTCAGAGCCAGCTGCTGCAGTACCGCTACTTTGGCGGCCTAACGCTGGAAGAGAGCGCCGCGGCGACGGGAGTGTCACTCGCGACGGCCAAGCGTGAGCTTCGTCTGGCTCGCGCGTGGCTCGCCCTCGAGCTCGAGGGCGAGCCGCTCTTGTGAACGCGCAGCGCTGGGAAGAGCTCCAGCTTGCGTTCAACGAGCTCACCGAGATGGATGAATCGGGGCGCGCGGATCGGCTCGCGCGTCTGGCAATCGGCGATCCCGAGTTATATCGCGCGGTCGTGGCGTTGCTGCAGGCCGACGCCGATGCGGACGCACGCCTCGCACCGATCGACGCGGCGTTGCTGCTCGGGGATTCGTGTCGATCCGATCCGCTCGGCCTCGCCGGACGTACCGTTGCTCACTTCCGTCTCCACGAGGCGCTCGGGTCGGGAGGCATGGGCGTCGTCTATCGTGCCGACGACACACGCCAGGGTCGCGCGGTCGCACTCAAGTTTCTGCTGCCGCACCACAACCTGGATGGCTCGGCCCGGGCTCGCTTCCTGCGCGAAGCGAACGCGATCGCGATGCTCGACCACCCGAATCTCTGCACCGTGTACGAGTTCGGGACGAGCGACGACGGCCGGCTGTTCATGGCGTTGGCGCTCTATGACGGCGAAACGCTACGGTCGCGACTCGCTCGTGATGGTCGCGTTTCCATCGCGGACACGATCGAGATATCACGTCAGATCGCCGCAGGGCTGCACGCCGCGCACACCGCCGGATTCGTCCATCGCGACTTGAAGCCAGCCAACGTCATGCTGCTCCCTGATGGGAGCGTGCGAATCCTCGACTTTGGCCTGGCGAAAGCGCGCGACCACAGCCTCAGCACGATCAGCGTCCGCCTCGGCACCATATCGTACATGTCGCCCGAGCAGGTCCGCGCCGGAGACATCGATGCGCGTGCCGACCTCTGGGCGTTAGGCGTCGTGCTCTACGAGATGCTCACCGGACGCAAGCCGTTTCGTGGCGATGAGAAGGTGTCGATAGCGGACACGATCCTCCACGCTCAGCTCGAGCCGCCTTCGAGGTACCGACCTGACGTCCCGGATGCGCTCGACCGCCTCGTGGTCCGGCTACTGCAGAAGGACCTAACGAGGCGGTACGCGACCGCGGCTCATGTGCTCCGAGATCTCGCTCACATGCCCAATCCCGCCTGCTAGAGACCCGTCCACTTACGCGCCGAGACGCCGGTCACCTGTCCGTCAGTCCCGGGAACCGCAGGCCGTAAGTCTGGCAGATCTCCATGGTGCGCTCCGGCTGAAACTCGATCGCGAAGCGCTCCGGGAGGTCGGAGTTGGCCAGCACGGCACCGGGATTCGGGGCGTTCACCGCCGCCATGGCTTCGCCGAGCTCATTGAAGAAGTGCTCGAAGCCGGGCTGCGCGATGATCTCCAGGATGCGGCATGCGCCGTCGCCGGCATTCCAGAACGTGTGCCACTGGTTGCGCGGCTTGTAGACGAGGTCCCCCGCCTCGGCGTAGACCGTGTCGTCGCCGAGCAATGCGCCCATGCGCCCCTCGAGCACGTAGCTGTATTCGTCTTCGCGCGCATGACGGTGGTAAGGGGCGGCGAGCGTTTTTGGCGGGATCGGATGCTCGACTAGCGAGAAGAGGCCACCGGTCTCCGCGCCCCAGATCATGAACCGCACGCCGACGCTCCCGAGATCCGTGAACTTGCCGTCGCGAGGGCCTACGATGCGCGGTCCGGTTGAGCCATCAAACCG
>Ga0136846_1218920_pt1 | contig 15459 bp, 15 predicted proteins | sample HopSoiMetagenom2_FD_96841 | JGI IMG/M metagenome (GOLD analysis project Ga0136846, IMG submission 96841) | Grasslands soil microbial communities from Hopland, California, USA - 2 Assembly 2016 (version 4) | ecosystem: Environmental > Terrestrial > Soil > Grasslands | place: USA: Hopland... | reverse complement strand
TTCCTTAGCTTCCTTGAGGCCGTAGTGACGGCTATCGAGCAAGTCCTCGACTTTCTTCAGCTCGATTACATCGTCGGCGGCGGATTTCTTTTTCCAGGGCAGCGCAAGCATCCAATCGAGATAGGTGCGAATGACCTGATACTCGCTCGACGCTGGCGACAGGTTCCGCATGCGCTCGATCTCGCGCCGTCCTTCCTGTGCCGCTTTCTCGGGGAGATTTGCTTCCTCGAGCTTCTTGAGGGTCTCGATCGATTCTTTCTCGCCGGGATCGCCTTCGCCAAGCTCCGATTGGATCGCGCGCAGCTGCTGACGGAGATAGAACTCGCGCTGGTGTTGCTCGATCTTGATCTCCGTTTGTCGCTTGACGTCTTCGGCGACACGTGCACGGCCTACTTCGCGCTCGACGCGACCGAGCAGAAACTTCAGTCGCTGGCCGATGTTGAGGCGCTGCAGGATCTCGTCTTTGTCGGAGACCTTGAAGTTGAGATTGGTCGCCGCGAGATCAGCGAACCGGCCTGGATCCGAGATGTTCATCTTGAGAATCGCTGGCACTTCGTCCGGAATACGCTCGATCAGCTCGGCGAGTGTTTCGGCGCCAGTCACGATGCGCGAGATCAAATCATCCACTTCATTGGGATCGGGCGGGATCTCTTTCGCCGGCTTGACGCGCACAATCGGAAATGGATCGGTTTGCACCACGCCTTCGACGACGATGCGACGGAGACCCTGCAGAGTGATCTGAACAGTTTCGCCGGGAAGGTTGATCCGCTCGTGAACGCGAGCGGCGACGCCGACCCTGCCGACAAAACGCTCCGGGTCGAGTACATCGTCATGATCGCCGCTGGCTACGACCAACCCAACGACGAGTCCCGACTGCTCGTTCGCCTTGAGCAGAGCCAGGTTCTCCGGCGCGCCCATCTGTACCGCGATAGTGCCAAGCGGGTAAACAATCGTGGATCGCAATGCCATCAAGGGCAGCGATGCGGGTATGTCAGCCTGCAGGATGTCGTCTTTGCGCTGGGCGGGCGGCATTCAATTCCTCTGTAGCGTCGCGTAACTCTAAGTTGTTTGAGAACTTAACGGCGCATAAGTTTAAAGGCTATGTTCGAAGACCTGAGCGAAAAGCTCGAGGCCACGTTCGCCCGCCTGCGTGGCCGCGGTGTCCTGACCGAAGCCGACATCAAGGAAGGGCTACGCGAGGTCCGCCGCGTTCTGCTTGAAGCGGACGTCAACTTTCAATTGACGCGCGAGTTCCTTGAACGTGTCGAGAAAAAAGCCAACGGCATCATATCGCTCACAACCGTCTCGCCCGGGCAACAACTGGTTAAGGTTGTCCATGAAGAACTCATCGAGATGCTTGGAGAGCGTCGTGAGGGCATAAAGCTCAGTACGGTGCCGCCATCGGTGATAATGATGGTCGGTCTTCAGGGCTCCGGAAAAACCACCACTGCTGCTAAGCTCGCCCGTAAACTGAAAAGCGAAGGACGTTCGACACGACTCATCGCAGCCGACGTCTACCGTCCCGCAGCCATTGATCAGCTGGAGACTCTTGGCCGTGAGCTTTCGATTCCGGTTCATGCCGAGCGTGGCACGACCGACGTCGTAAAGATCGCTCGCTCGGGAGTCGCCGAAGCGCTGCGAGAGCGCGATCGCGTAGCAATCGTCGACACCGCCGGGCGTCTGCAGATCGACGACGAGATGATGAACGAGCTCAAGCATCTCAAGGAGGCGCTACGACCCTCCGAGATTCTGCTCGTGGCGGATGGCATGACCGGGCAGGACGCGGTGAAAATCGCGCAGGGCTTTGACCAGGCACTCGACATCACCGGCGTGATCCTCACCAAGATGGACGGTGATGCCCGCGGCGGCGCGGCGTTATCGATTTACGGCGTCACAAAGAAGCCGATCAAATACATCGGCGTTGGCGAGAAGCTGGACGCGCTCGAAGAGTTCCACCCCGAACGCATGGCCGGCCGCATTCTCCAAATGGGTGACATCGTCTCCCTCGTCGAGAAGGCACAGACCGCGTTCGACGAGGCCGAAGCGAAGCGCCTCGAGAAAAAAGTGCGCAAAGAGGGAATGGATCTGAACGATTTCCTCAACAGCATGAAACAGATCCAGAAGATGGGACCGCTCGAGGGGATTCTGAAAATGCTTCCCGGGGTCAACACCAAGGCGCTGAAGCAGATGAAAGCCGATCCCAAGCGCATCAGGCACGTCGAGGCGATGGTGCTTTCCATGACCCCGGAGGAGCGGAAGAATCCCGGAATCATCAACGGCTCGCGCCGCGCTCGAATCGCCAAAGGCTCGGGCCGGCCGATCAGCGACGTCAATCGCCTGCTGGATCAATTCCGCGAGATGCAGAAGATGATGAAGAAGATGGCGGGCGGAGGTCGCATGGGGATGCCATCAATGCCGGGGATGTTTGGGTCGCGGTGAGATTGAGGCGTTCGGACCAACTGCCAGTGCCGACTGCGGATTGATTGAGGGGTGCGGGAAGTCCGAACCCATCAATTAATCCGAAATCCGTTCTGGCCGTTGGTCCGAACGCCTCAGTCTGATTAAATTGCGACGTCAGTGTTGCCCGGGTGCGAGTCGGAATTGCCGGCGTCGCGAGGAGCCCGGTTAGAGGCGCGAAAGCGCCTCATTTTTCACCCTCCAGGGAGAAGTGCCAAATGGTAAAGATTCGCCTCCGTCGCGTCGGACGGAAAAACGCGCCGTTCTATCGCATTCTCATCGCCGATTCGCAGATGCCTCGCGACGGCAAGTTCATCGAAGTCATCGGCCAGTACGCTCCCCGGAAGAGTGAGGGCTCGCTCAACATCGACGAAGCGAGAGCAAACCATTGGCTCAATCAGGGCGCGCAACCGACCGACACCGTACGGTCGCTCCTTCGGCGCGCCGGCATCCTCAAGCGCCGCCACGAGCAGAGAAAGGGAATCGAGCGCCAGCCAGGCGCGGTTCCTGTCGCAGAGGGCTAAGCGAGCGGGAGGCGGAATGTCTGATGCGGAATACGCCCTCGTCGGACTGATTCGCAAAGCACAGGGAATACGTGGAGAGGTGATCGTAGAGCCTCTTACCGACAAGCCGGACGTGATCTTCGCGTCCGGCAGTCGTGTTTTTGCGGGCACCGCCGATGGCGATCCCGCCATCGCTCACGACGTAAAAGGCGAGGAGGAGATTCCCACGCTCACCATCTCCGATTCGCGGCCATATAAGCAGGGTTGGATCGTCCGCTTCGAGGAAATCGCGGATCGGGACAGCGCCGAGCTGTGGCGAGGACGCTATCTGCTCGCTCGCTTCAGTGAGCTGCCGCCGCCCGAGGGAGACGAGGTCTATCTCCACGACTTGATCGGGATGAAAGCGGAATCGAGTACCGGTGAGCCGATCGGCACTGTGAAGACTTTTTACGAGCTCCCGCAGGGCATCATCCTCGACCTCGAGACACCGAGGGGGAGCATCCTGGTGCCGTATCGACCGGAAGTGATCGTCCGCACCGATGTCGCCGCGCGAACGGTGGTCATCAACGAAGCGATGGGGTTCACCGACGCCCACTCCGGCGAACCGATCTGATCGTGACGCTCAAGATCAACGTCGTCACGATCTTCCCTGAATTCTTTGCCGGCCCGTTATCACTGAGCATTCCATCTCGGGCGGCTGTGGCGGGCAGCGTCAGCTACAACATCATCGATCTTCGCGATTTCACGCACGACAAGCACCGGACAGTCGACGACTATCCGTATGGCGGCGGCGCCGGAATGGTGATGAAGCCCGGACCGTTCTTCGAGGCGGTTGAATTCCTGAGCGCCAACCCGCCGATCGTTCTGCTTTCGCCTCGGGGAAAAGTGTTCGCCCATAGCGACGCCGAGCGATTCGCGTCCGGCGGCGAGCTCACGCTGCTGTGCGGCCATTACAAAGACATCGATCAGCGCGTTGCCGATCACCTGGCGACGGAGGAGATATCGCTGGGCGATTTTGTCCTGAGCGGAGGTGAGGCGGCGGCGCTGGCGATCATCGACGCCACCGTGCGACTGCTTCCCGGCGCGATGTCCGACCTGGACAGCGCCCGTGGGGATTCATTCTTTGGCCGGGGGCTGAGCGCGCCGAGCTATACGCGGCCCCCCGAATTCCGTGGCTATAAGGTCCCTGAAGTATTGCTGTCGGGAGATCACGCCAGCATCGACCGCTGGCGTGCCGAACAGGGTGCGCGTCTGACGGCACAAAGAGGGGCGAGGCGCGCAACATCCGATCGAGACGAGTAACTCCGTCCGGAGGACGTGAAACGCTGGCGTTGAGTGCTTCCGGGGTTTACTTTTCGAGGCTGTCCGCAAACACGTTAAACAAGTCTTTCCCACAGGCTGTAACCTCAGCCGCGAGGGTCATATGCACCCCTTTATTGAAACCCAAAAAGAGTGGCTCCCTAAGGTTCCGGCATTCCGGGCCGGTGACACACTTCGCGTCAATGTCCGCGTTCGCGAAGGTGATAAGGAAAGACTCCAGGCGTTCGAGGGCGTTTGCATCGCCAGGCGTGGCAGCGGTGTCAGCGCGACGTTCACAGTGCGGAAGATTTCCAACGGAATCGGCGTCGAGCGCATTTTCCCGCTCCACAGCCCGATGATCTCCGAGATTCTGGTGGTGCGTCGCGGTCGCGTACGGCGAGCCAAGCTGTACTACCTGCGTCACCTCACCGGCAAGGCGACGCGCATCAGAGAGCGGAAGGCGAAGGTGATGGTGCCTGGCTCGGAGACGATCGACACGGCTGCCGCTGAAACCGGCGCTGGGTCCGGGGCCTAACGCCTCTCACTGGGCGGGCTGAGTAGCGTGCAGGACGAGGTCGAATCGGGCTCCCCCAACTCGACCCCTGTAAGCGATCCCACTCCGTCCCCGAACGAGCAACTAAAACCGCGTCGTCGCCGCGTTCCGCGCCGCAAGCGCTGGACGACGATCGAGCGCGACCTGCGGCTCGAGAAGGGGCCGCTCCTTGCCGGCGTCGACGAAGTGGGTCGCGGACCAATCGCAGGTCCGGTCGTCGCATGCGCCGTGATAATGCCTCCCGATACGCGCGCGATCGCCGGTGTTGATGACTCCAAGCTGCTGACCCACGACCAACGCGTACGTCTCGCCGTCAAGATCCGCGAGCGCGCTGTTGCTTTTGCGATCGGCGCAGCATCCGTACGAGAGATCGACACAATCAACATCTATCAGGCGAGCGTGCTGGCAATGCAGCGCGCACTCACGCGCCTGCGCGTCAAGCCGGACCACGTCGTCATCGACGGACGTGCGATGCGTACGTTGCCGATCGCGCACACCGCGGTCGTGAGAGGCGATCGTCGCTGCTTCAGCATCGCTTGCGCGTCGATCCTCGCCAAAGTCACGCGTGATCTGCTGATGACGCGGCTGGCGCAGCGTTATCCGCAATACATCTGGGATCACAACGCCGGGTACACCACGCGCGAGCACGTGGTTGGTCTCACCTCTTACGGTATCACTCCCCATCATCGGAAAAGCTTTTGCCGCATCAGCGATCTGCTGCTCGAGTTGCAGCACCAGAGCGAGCTCGACGACCACGAGCAGCAACAGGTTCTCGCCGACGTCGGCATTCCCGACGAGGATGATGTGGAGGACGATTACTTCGAGGATGCCGATGCCTGACCCGCTGGTTGGAATAATCATGGGCTCAAAGTCAGACTGGGAGACGATGCAGCACGCCGCGCAGATCCTCGACTCTCTCGGCGTCGCCAACGAGACACGTGTCGTCTCCGCGCATCGCACGCCAGATCTCCTGTTCGAGTATGCGGAGGCAGCGGAGCAGCGGGGCATTCGCGTGATCATTGCGGGCGCGGGCGGATCCGCGCACCTCCCTGGAATGGCTGCGGCAAAAACTATCTTACCCGTCCTCGGTGTTCCGGTCGAGACGAAAACACTGCAGGGGATAGACTCTCTGCTCTCCATCGTTCAGATGCCAGCGGGCGTCCCGGTGGGAACGCTGGCGATTGGCAAGGCCGGCGCGATCAACGCGGCACTTCTCGCGGCATCGATAATTGCGCTCGATAAACCCGAGATCCGCGAGCGACTGAAGGCGTTTCGCAGCGAGCAAACCAGTGCAGTCCTTGCTCAACCGGACCCGGCGAAGAACGAGTGAGAATAGGAATACTCGGCGGTGGCCAGCTCGGGAGAATGCTGGCACTCGCGGGCTATCAACTTGGCATTGAGTTCCGATTCTTCGATCCAAACTCGGGCGCACCAGTCGGACAAATCGGCCAGCTCATTGCCGGCAACTACGACGATCGCAGCGCACTCGGTCGATTTCTCGAGGACGTCGACGTCGTCACCTACGAATTCGAGTCCATCCCTGCGTCCGCCGTGGAGTTCGTCGCCGAGCGGGTAAAAGTTTTTCCATCGGTGAAGGCGCTCGAGACCGCGCAGGATCGATTGTTCGAAAAACAACTCTTCCAGTTGCTCGGGATTCCGACGCCGAAGTTCGCCGCAGTCGATAGCATCGAAGATTTGAGGCGAGCAGTCAGCGAGATCGGGTTACCGGCGGTGCTGAAGACTCGGCGACTTGGCTACGACGGGAAGGGCCAGTACGTGCTCCGTCGGAGCAGCGACGTCGACGCCGCGTTTCGCTCGCTTGGCAAATATCCCCTGATTCTCGAACAGTTCGTCCCCTTCCAGTACGAGCTGTCGGTGTTGGGCGTGCGCAACGTCAGCGGCGCTGAGGTGTTCTATCCCCCGGTCGAGAACAGGCACCGCGAAGGCGTCCTGCGGCGCTCAGAATCACCGGCGCCGAATATTACGCCGGAGCTTGCCGCCGTCGCGGTCGATCATTGTCGGAGGATCATGGACCGGCTGGAGTACGTCGGCGTAATGGCGCTCGAGCTATTCGCAGTCAATGGAACTGTGATGGCCAATGAGATTGCGCCGCGCGTCCACAATTCGGGGCATTGGACGATCGAAGGTGCCGAGACCAGCCAGTTCGAGAACCATCTGCGCGCAATTCTCGATTTGCCGCTCGGCGTCACCCAGCTGCGTGGTCGGTCGGTGATGTACAACATCCTCGGACACATTCCCGAGATAAAGGACGTAGTGGCGATCGAGGGCGCCCACCTACATCTCTATGGGAAGGCCCCGACCGAAAAGAGAAAGGTTGGGCATGTGACTTTGGTGGCGCAATCGGCGGCGGACGTAGAGCGCGGGGCGGGCGAAATCGCCCGGGCGCTCGGTTTGGCGCCAGAGGATGCCTGAAAACGCAGTTTTCAGCCGGTTAGCCCGCCGAAGCCTCGCCGAAGGCCATTCAAACCCGTAACCGGGCTCGGGCTGTCAAAAGGACAGCGCCAGAAAATCACCGTTGCCGTCCATTCAAACCATTGAGCCAGCCAGACTATCCAATCACCCAACAAGAGCCGGAAGACGATCTGATTGCAGGTATGGGGGCGACGGCGAGATCAAACGTGGTACGCGTGCCAATGGGTGATACCGCCGACGTGGCTCTGGCCGCGGCTGGAGATCGTCTGGCTTTCGAGAGGCTGTACCGCACGCACGCCAACAGGGTGTTCACGCTCTGTGCGCGAATGTCGGGGAGCCGATCGAGGGGTGAGGAGCTGACCCAGGATGTGTTCGTCCGCACGTGGGAAAAGCTCCCGCAGTTTCGTGGTGAGAGCGCGTTCTCGACATGGCTGCACCGGCTGGCGGTAAACGTTGTACTGAATGCGAGGAAGATCGAAGGCAAGCACGCCTCGCGGACCGAGCAAAGTGATGTCGAAGATGAGCGGAGAGACGAGATGTCGCGTGCTCCGCTGCTCATTGAAAGGATGGACCTGGCAGAGGCAATTTCGAAGCTGCCGGAGGGAGCGCGGAAGATATTCGTGCTCCACGATGTCGAAGGGTACAAACACGAAGAAATTGCCGAGATGATGGGAATCACCTCGGGTGGAAGTAAGGCGCAGCTGCACCGCGCGAGACTTCTTTTGAGAGAGGCACTGCAACGATGACAAACTCCAACATGACCTGCGCAGCATTCGACGAGGCGCTCCCGGATTATCTCGAGGGCACGCTCGACGGATCGCTACGTCCAGCAGTCGAAGGGCATCTGAGAGAGTGTGTGCGTTGCACGGGACTGGCGAGGGATCTCCGCAACATAGAGGCGGAGGCGGGCAAGCTTCCCGATCTGGTGCCGTCGCGTGATCTGTGGCAGGGAATCGAAACTCGTATCGCGGCGCCGGTTATTCCGCTTGCGACGCGGCCGGAACGCCCACGGCGCCTTGCGCCGACCTGGATGGGGATCGCGGCCGCTGCTCTCATCGTCAGCACCGCCGGCATTACATACACCCTTACCGCCCGCTCATTCCGGGGCACCGCTGCACCCGCTCCAATTCCATCCGCTTCCGTCGCGACGGTGAATCAGCCCAATCAGGGCGATTCGTCCACTCCGCAGGTTGCGGTGACGGAGACTCCTTCTCAGGCATCGCAGCCTGCAACGTCCGCTGCCAGGACTGGTAGTTCCAGCCGAAACAGTGTCGGGACACAAAGCGATGCGACTGTTCGCATGGTGAACGACCGGGGAATTCCAACCGAAGCCGTATACAGCAGGGAAATCGACATGCTGCAGCGGATCGTGACTGATCGGAAAACTCAGCTCGATTCCACAACGGTCGCGATCATCGAGAGGAATCTTCAGATCATCGACCGCGCCATCCAGCAGAGCAAAGCCGCGTTGGCTCGTGATCCTGCCAGCAGACTTCTCACTGACCAACTGACTCATGCGCTCGACAAGAAAGTCGAGCTTCTCCGCCGCGCGGCAATGCTGCCGGTCAATACATGACAATGACTACTTCACTCAAGCTTACGGGCTTTGCTGTCGCGGTTCTGGTGTGGGCCGCCGCTCCGAGGTCGGCGTGCGCCCAGGACGAGGAACAATTCACGCAGATCGATACGACGCTGCGTCTGGACCGAGGCGGCGCCGTCGATCTTTCACTTATCTCGGGGCGCATTCGCGTCGTCGGCTGGGATCGGCCCGATGTCCATATCAAAGCGTCGATCGAGAGCGGTTATCTCGATCTGAGCGCCAATTCCTCGAGAATCACGTTGGGCGTCGACGATGAAGGCAACCGTCGCGGTCGTCACGGTCATGGCAACGTCGGCGAGGCTCAATACGATGTCTCGGTGCCACGTGGTGTGCGGCTGATTCTCGAAGCTGTTTCGGGCGACGTCAGTGCCAAGGGATCACAAGGCGAGATCGAGGCGACGAGCGTTAGTGGCGACGTGGAAATCTCCGATGCGCTGCGCAACGCCAGTGTGGAATCTGTATCCGGATCCGCGCACGCGTTCAACGTGAACGGCAGCCTGCGAGCTGAGACGGTGAGTGGCGACCTCAGAGCAGAGAACGTCTCCGGCAATGTCGAAGCGAGCTCGGTCAGTGGCACCATCAGGCTGACGGGCATCAAATCGCACGACGTTAAAACCGAAACGGTTAGTGGCGACATCATATATGTAGGAACCATCGAACCGTCCGGCCGATATGGATTCGAGTCGCACTCGGGTACGATACAGATGGACATTCCGAAGGATGCCGGCGCTCAGTTCAGCGTCGACACCTTCAGTGGTGACGTCAGCACGAGCTTCAAGGTGACCATTCCAGCGCATACGCGACACAGCGAAGGGCACATGGAGTTCACGCTTGGCGATGGCAGGGCGAGGGTTACAGCGACGACATTCAGCGGGCGCATTGTAATCAATAACGGAGACTCCACCCGGAGAGAACAAGAATGAAAGGGACGAGACTGAGCGCGGTTCTCGCTTTGCTGCTCGCGGCGCCGGCGATTGGCGCGCAGCAGCAATACGGACGCGATTCGAACACCTGGCGCTGGGATGGCCGGGTAGAGGCGGGACGTTGGATGCACGTGTTCAACGTCAATGGCTCGGTGGATTTCATGCCGAGTGATGACGGCCAGGTGCATCTGGTAGCAGAAAAGCGAACTCATGACGGTCGCGACCAGGACGACATTCATTATGAAGTCGTGCAGTCGGGCGGCAACGTCACGATCTGCGCGATCTGGAACGACAACGCGCGTTGTGAAGACGGTGACGTCGAGAATCTCCGTAACCGGAGTAACAACGAAAACCACACCTCGGTGAAGATTACGGTGCGTGTTCCGCGGACTGTCAGAGTCGGCGCTCACTCCGTGAACGGTGGGGTATCAGTCAGCGATGTTGGCGCGCAGGTCCGCGCCGAATCCGTCAACGGCGGTGTGAACGTGCGCAACAGCGCGGGACCGGTAGTCGCGAGCACGGTGAATGGCGGCGTCGACGTTTCGACCGCGAACGGTCCAGTCAGCGCCGAGACGGTCAACGGCAACGTCGATGCGCGCATGACCGCGCTGCAGGGTAACGACGACATGACCTTCAAGACGGTAAACGGATCTGTTTCGATTTACGTTCCGGCGCGCTTCGATGCCAATTTTCGCTTTGACACTATGCACGGCGGGATCGACAGCGACTTCCCGATGACGATGTCGGGGCGCTGGGGTCCGCGACATGCTTCCGGTACGATCGGGAACGGCGGTGGTCGCGACATTCGCGCGAGCAGTGTCAACGGCAGCATCGAGCTGCGTCGCCAGTAAACTGCTATTGGCTTGAATCGAAAAGGGCGCTCGAATCGAGCGCCCTTTTCTTATGGCGAGACCGCCACGCCCCACGGCTGTCGTCCCACTTTCACCCTGGCAGTGACGCGACGCGTTGCAGCGTCTATCACACTCATTGTATCGGACAGTCCGTCCGCGGTGTAGACGGTGCGTCCGTCGTTCGACACCGCAATTCCCCAGGGTCGCCTGCCGACCGGTATTCTCCCGACCACTGCGTTGTGCGCTGCGTCGATGACCGAGACGACGGCCGCGTTGCCATTGGCGACGTAGACCCATTTTCCGTCGGGAGAGACGACGACGCCGACTGGCTTCCCCTGACGGTTCTCGAGCGGAATCGTCTTCGTGATCTTCCGCGATCGGGTATCGATTACCGACAGAGTGCCCCCGATTTCCGCCGTGACGTATGCCCGCTTTCCATCCGGAGAGAAGGCAACGGCGCGCGGCCGCACGTCGACTAGAAAGTTTGCGACGACCTTGTTTGTGCGAATATCGATAACCGATACGCTGTTGCTCGTCTCAGCGGTCACATAACACCAGCGACCGTCGGGAGTGATGCCTACGCCTTCCGGCTCGATGCCAACGATGAGACTCGCTATCTCTTTACGCGACGCGATGTCTGTCGCCGTTGCCGAGTTGCCGTCTTCGTTCGCCGAGTACATGCGGTTGCCGTCTGGGGTAATCGCAAAACGCTCTGGATCGCTGCCCGCGGGGAACAGAGCAGTGATCGTGTTGCGCTGGACATCGATGGCAGCGATGGCGTCACCGCCGCCTCGTCTCCTGATATCCGGATCGCTGAGCGCCACGAATATCTGCTTGCCGCCCGGCGCGAACGCTATTCCGCGCGGCCGCTGTGGAAGCCCGATCGTGCGCACGACTTTGAGAGTCCGGGCATCTACCAGTGTGACAGTGTGTCCGAGCTCGTTGCTGACGGCGATCAGTGCTTGCGCCGACATCGGCGGCGAAATCAGAAGGCATGCGAGGACGCCGGCGAGGCATGACGTGACCTTGCTCATGTCCGACTCTGCCTACAACTCGATACTTGCGGCATGAGTTGGTCGAGCAACTGGTTGGCGATCGCGCCGGCGGCACCGAGAGCGGTCAGTTGGGGCGTCTCCTGAATTCTTGGCGCGGACCCAAGAGGCGAGCGCGCGACTAGATATAAAGGTTGTCTCAGCTGGTGATCGCCCGATCGAAAGCTGAGTGGCCAACCTTTGTGGCCGTCGAAGGACGTCGACGAAGCTTCGAGATATGCGAGTAGCTCGGCTGGGCGCGCCGACCGCGCGCGCAGAGCCGCTTCCGCAGCAATCTTCACCGCAATCCAGCCTGCCCAGGCGCTGCCATCCATTGGCAGATGGTACCTGTTGCGAAAACGCTCGTTGATTTGGCTGGCTCCATATTTCTCGAGCGATGCCGCCCAGAGAACTGCTGAATCGGCCGCACTGGGCGTCGCGCGTCGGCGGAGCGCGCTGGAGTACATGGAGTCGCTCGCCTCGACGTTAAAGGTGTGACGACGGCACGAAACGCGGAGTGTGGACGACCGCGATGCCGTGTTGAAGAAAATCAATCCGTGCGTTTCTGCAAATCGTGAAAGCGCCTCCGCGTCTTGCGTGGAGGATCCAATGAGCAACTGAACATTACGTTGCGATAACAACCCGGCCGCGGCAGCCTCGGCGGTACTCGTCACGGATTCTTCGAACAACAAAACACTGCCGCCAAAAAGAGTGGCGGTCTCTTTTGCTTCTGCGGCTCCCAGGTGTACCCCGCGCGCAATGGAGGCTGCGCTCGGCACCGGATTAGCCCTGGTAACGAGGCCAACTCGCAGTGTGGGATTCGCTTGCGCAGGCAGCCTGGCTACTTCGAATGCAACGAGCGAGAACAGCCAGAAAAGCGCGATGAAGTTTTGTCGTGTTGCGTACACTGAAACTCTTTTTCTTTCGGACAGAATGCGTGACGCGTAAGCGAGTCATCTGTACGATACGTACAGACGTCATGGGAATGCTTTCTGCAATGCCTCGCGATGCCGGGATCTACTGCACTCGTGGGATGACGATGATTGCAATTGTAGTGCGCCATCAGCGACGCTTCATGAGGAGGCCAATGTCGCGAGGCCGTATGCTCGCCGAATTGAGCTCGGGACGTAGCGTGCTGCAATGCACGGCGGCAATCGCGGTTGCGGTCGCGTGCTCGGGTACAAAGACTCCCAACGAAACGGGCCACGCACCTGCAGCTCCGGTGCAGACGCCGGCCACCGGTCGTACAAACGGCGGTGCACCCGCACAGCAGTCCGAAGACGGGCAGTGGATGATGCCCGCCAAGAACTATGCGAGCACCCGCTTCAGCGGTCTAAATGAGATAACCGCCGACAACGTGAAGAACCTGCATCTCGCGTGGACTTTCGAGACAGGTATTCTCCGCGGTCAGGAAGCTGCGCCCCTGGTCGTGAACAACACGATGTATATCGTGACGCCGTTCCCGAACTATTTGTACGCGCTCGATCTGACGAAACCTGGCGCGCCAATGAAGTGGGTGTACAAGCCACGAACCCTCGCAGCAGCTCAAGGCGTCGCGTGCTGTGATGTTGTCAATCGCGGCGCGTCTTACGCTGACGGCAAGATCGTCTACAACACGCTCGACAATCAAACCGTTGCAGTTGATGCCAACTCTGGCGCCGAGTTGTGGCGCACCAAGGTCGGTGAGATCAACCTCGGCGAAAGTCTCACGATGGCACCACTCGTCGTGAAGAACAAAGTGATCATTGGCAACAGCGGCGGCGAATTCGGAATCCGCGGCTGGGTAACCGCACTCGATCTCGCCACCGGGAAAATCGCCTGGCGCGCATATCACACGGGCCCCGATTCGGCGGTGTTGATCGGACCGCGCTTCAAGCCGTTTTATGCCGAGGATAAGAAACCGAATCTCGGCGTGCAGTCCTGGCCCGGCGACACGTGGAAAATCGGCGGAGCAGGGGCGTGGGGTTGGATCTCCTACGATCCTGACCTCAATTTGATCTATTACGGCACCGCCAATCCGGGCCCCTGGAATCCGGATCAGCGCCCCGGCGACAACAAGTGGGCGTCGAGCATTTTTGCGCGGGATCCCGATAACGGCGAAGCGGTGTGGGCGTATCAGATGACGCCCCACGATCTTCACGACTACGACGGCGTCAACGAGAATATTCTGCTCGACATGCCTGTAAACGGTCAGACCAGGAAAGTGCTCATTCATCCTGACCGTAACGGCTATGTCTACACGATCGACCGTACCAATGGTCAGGTACTCTCAGCCGACCCGTTCGGATACATCAATACTTCAAAGGGTGTCAATCTGTCGTCGGGTCGGCTGGAGCCGAACGAGGAAAAAGATCCGCACATAGGTGAGGTCGTTCGCAACGCGTGTCCCGCATCTCCGGGCGCAAAAGACTGGCAGCCGTCGGCATTCTCGCCTGTCACCGGACTCATCTACATCCCGCACCAGAATCTCTGTCAGGACGCCGAGTCGGTGGAAGCGAACTACATCGCCGGCACGCCGTTCGTCGGAATGAACGTCAAGATGTCGCCTGGCCCGGGCGGGAATCGTGGATTCTTCGACGCGTGGGATCCAGTCGCCCGGAAGCTCGTCTGGCGCATCAACGAGAATTTCCCGGTGTGGAGTGGAGCACTGGCCACAGCCGGAAACGTCGTGTTCTACGGAACGATGGAAGGCTGGTTCAAGGCAATCGACGCGAAGTCGGGTCAGGAGCTTTGGAAGTTCAAGACGGGCTCAGGCATCATCGGCCAGCCGATTTCGTATCGTGGTCCGGACGGCACGCAATACATCGCGATTCTGTCGGGCGTGGGAGGCTGGTCAGGAGCGATCGTAGCCGGCGGAATCGATTCGCGCGACTCCTCGGCAGCGCTTGGCTTCACCAACGCGATGGCCGACCTGCCCGGCGCCACCAACAAGGGCGGTACACTGTATGTCTTCTCGCTTCGTTAAAATGCACACAGCGAAAGCGGTCGCCACGGTGTTGCTCGCCTCGATGATGGCGACGCTCGTTTCTGCTTACGAGCCAGCAAACAACTCGAGCGGTGGCCAACTAAGAGTTTGTGCAGACCCCAACAACTTGCCGTTCTCGAACGACAAACAGCAGGGATTCGAGAACCGCATCGCCGAGCTTGTCGCGCGCGACCTGGGGGCGAAGCTGAGTTACGTGTGGTGGGCGCAACATCGCGGGTTCGTGCGCAACACCATCAATCAGAATCAATGTGACTTGTTAATCGGAGTGCCAGCGAGCTTCGAGCGCACCCGGCCCACGATACCCTACTACAGGTCGACGTACGTGTTCGTCACTCGGCGCGATCGCCACCTCGGAATTGCGTCGTTCGACGACCCGCAGCTAAAGAAGCTGCGCGTTGGTGTGCAGCTGATCGGAGACGATGGGATAAACACACCGCCGGCTCACGCACTCTCCAATCGCGGAATCATCAGGAACGTCAAAGGCTACAGCGTCTACTCGGATTATCGCCAACCGAATCCCCCCGCCCGGATCATCGACGCAGTGGCGAATGGAGATGTCGACGTCGCCGTCGCCTGGGGTCCCTTGGCGGGTTACTTCGCGCAGCGAGAGCCGGTGCAAATCGACGTGCGGCCAGTGTCGCCGCAAATCGATCTCCCTTTCCTTCCATTCGTGTTCGACATCTCGATGGGTGTTCGCCGCGGCAATGACGCGCTGCGCGAGCAGCTGAATGGGATTATCGAGCGGCGGAGATCGGAAATTGACCGTATTCTCACTGATTATGCGGTCCCGCGCGTCGATATCGGCCGTGAGGATTCCTCAAGG
>Ga0136846_1238605_pt1 | contig 15460 bp, 13 predicted proteins | sample HopSoiMetagenom2_FD_96841 | JGI IMG/M metagenome (GOLD analysis project Ga0136846, IMG submission 96841) | Grasslands soil microbial communities from Hopland, California, USA - 2 Assembly 2016 (version 4) | ecosystem: Environmental > Terrestrial > Soil > Grasslands | place: USA: Hopland... | reverse complement strand
GAGGGTGAGGTGGGGGCAAACGATTTCACTTTTCTGACCACCCCTCACCCCTGCCCTCTCCCCCGAGGGGGAGAGGGAGCAATTCTCAGCGCTTCAATGCGTCGGCGGGGTTGGCTTCGAGCTGTACCTTTGTAAATCCGGTGATCGCGATGGTCCTGGGGGTGGCGATTGCAGGGGAAGCGGTGACGTCGTTCGAGGGGATGGCGGCGGGCGTGGTGCTGATGGGTGTGGTGCTGATGGGTGTGGTGCTGATGCTGCGCGGCGCCAAGCGCTAGTCACTCCCTCTCCCTCTCCCTCTCCCGGCGAGGGAGAGGGTTGGGGTGAGGGTGAGGTGGGGGCAAACGATTTTCACCATTCTGACCACCCCTCGCCCCTGCCCTCTCCCCCGAGGGAGAGAGGGAGCAATTCTCAGCGCTTCTCTGCGGAAGACCTGATCGCCGACAGCGTCGTCCGGCTCGTGATCACTTCCGGTGACAGCTTCAAGTGCAGCAAGGTCGGCTTGCCGCTTGCAAGTGCCGCAGCAAAGGCCGGCTCGAACTGCTCGGTGGCATCAATCGTCGCCGCACCCCATCCATAAGCCCGGGCCAATGCGGCGAAATCCGGGTTGAACAAATCCGTCCCACTCACTCGCGCCGGATATTCCCGCTCCTGATGCATGCGGATCGTGCCGTAGGTGCCGTTGTCTACCACGATGCTGATGAGCCTCGTCGCGCCATAGGCCGTGGCCGTCGCCAACTCCTGCCCCGTCATCAGGAAGTCGCCGTCCCCTGCGATGTTCACCGCCGTGCGATGCGGATACAACAATGACGCAGCCACCGCCGCCGGCACGCCGTAGCCCATGGCTCCCGATGTCGGCGCGAGCTGGGTCTTGCCGTGCTTCTTGAGTCCCACGTACTGGCAATATCGATGCAGCCACCCGCTGTAGTTGCCTGCACCGTTGGTATAGACCGTGTCCTCAGGTGCGAGGCGCTGTATGGTCTTGACGACCACCGCCATGTCCAGCGGCTCGACCGCGGGCGCGACGAGATTCTCTTCATAGTCGGCACGGGCCCGCTGCGTCCATTCGGACCAGGGCAAGGACATCGGTGGCGCCAAGGTCTCGAGCGCCTTGGCGGCACAAGCCATCGACGCCTGCAACAGCAGATCGGCCGCATACACGCGCCCCAACTCCTCAGGCCCGGAGTGAATGTGGATCAGCTTTTGCACGGGCCGCGGCACTTTCAGCAGCGTGTAGCCGCCGGTCGTCATCTCGCCCAGGCGCGGCCCGATGGCGACGATCAAGTCCGCCTCCTCGATGCGCTTTGCGAGCTTCGGGTTGATGCCGATGCCCACGTCGCCCACATAGTTCGGATGGCGGTTGTCGATGGTGTCCTGGAAGCGGAAGGCGCACCCGACCGGCAGTTGCCAGCCTTCCACGAATCGTTCCAGCGCATTGCACGAGGCTTCATCCCATCCGCTGCCGCCGACGAGGATGAAAGGTCGCTTTGCCTCGAGCAACATAGCCCGCACGTCGCGCAGCGCACCTGGCGCCGGCCAAGCCAACGCAGGTACGACGCGAGGAAGCACTCGCGCATCGGTTTCCTGCGTGAGCATGTCTTCCGGAAGCGACAGCACCACCGGCCCCTGCCGCCCCTGCATTGCCGTATGAAATGCACGGGCGACGTACTCGGGGAGTCGGTCCGGGTCATGCACTTCGCCGACCCACTTTGCCAAACCCAGCGTTCCCGGCCCGAACATCTGGCGGTAGTCGACCTCCTGGAACGCTTCACGGTCGCGCTGATCGCTCGCGACCTGGCCGACGAAGAGAATCATGGGCGTGCTGTCCTGGAACGCAGTGTGCAGACCGATGCTCGCGTTCGTCGCGCCCGGGCCACGCGTCACGAAGCAGATGCCCGGCCGTCCGGTCAGCTTGCCCTGGGCCTCGGCCATGAACGACGCGCCGCCCTCTTGCCGGCATGCGATGAACCGGATGCTGTCGCGGTATTCGTGAAAGCCGTCGAGCACCGCAAGGTAGCTCTCGCCGGGAACTCCGAAGACGGTGTCAACGCCCTGGGCAACGAGAGCCTCGACCAGCGCGTGGCCGGCAAGACGTTTCAAATAGCTTGCAGTCATGATGGGTGCTTGTAGCCCGGTGCAACCCGGGATGGACATGTTCGACCTGCAGCAGTCGAACCCAACTGCGAGTGTGCACGTTCCAGTCCGCGCTTGGCATTAGCAGTGAATTCTCCCCGCCATGCGCGGCTGGCATCCAAACTGCTGATAAAGCATCTAGACTGCCGCCGTTCACACTCTGAAGGCTGTCCGACATGAACAAGCCGACAAAGGTACTGGTCACCCTGGCCCTGCTCGCCGGATTCGGGTCTGCCGTCTGGTTTGCGCTGCGCAGCCAGCGCCATGAGCAGATCGCCCAACAGGAAGCCGTCGAGCAGGCGGCAGAGACGGAACTGACAGGCCTTGTCGCCCTGGATGTCGAAGACTTCCTCAAGGATCCGCGTGTGACCAAGGTGCTCGCGGCCAGCAAGTTGCCGGTGCGCGTCACACGCGTTGGAAGCCGCGACATGGCTTCCAAGCTCGGCACCGCAAAGACTCCAGACTTCCTGTTTCCCTCCGGCGTCGTCGCCGCCAACCAGATCACCGATGCGGCGCGCAAGGCCCATATCACGACGGCACAGTACTCGCCCTTCCACACGCCGATGGTCATTGCGTCCTGGGAGCCGATCGCCAAGATCCTCGTCGACAACGGCATCGCCAAGCAGTTGCAGCCCAAGGTCTATGGCATCGACATGGACAAGCTCACGCAAACCATGATTGCCCGCAAGCGCTGGAAGGATCTGAAAAACGCAGGCGCTTACGACGTGAGCCGCAGCGTGCTGGTGTCGACAACGGACGTGCGGCGAAGCAACTCCGCCGCGATGTACCTCGCGTTGACCAGCATCGCCTTGAACGGCGACATGGTCACCGACCGCGAAACCGCTCGAAAGGCAGCTCACATGCTCGCCGAGTTGTTCAAGCGCCAGGGCTACCAGGAAAGCTATGTCAACGGCAACTTCGACGACTACATCTCGCAAGGTATCGGCAAGACGCCGATGGCGTGGATCTATGAGAACCAGATCGTGAGCCACGCGTTGGCCAAGAAGGGCGTGGGTGCCGACATGGTGCTGATCTACCCGCAGCCGACCATCATCAACAAGGTCGTCTTCATCGCCACCAATGAACGCGCCAAGTCGCTGGGCACTTTGCTGTCGACGAATTCAGATTTGCAAAGCGTCGCTGTGGAATACGGCTTCCGCATTCCAGATGCGGAGCGTTTCGCGCAATCGGTCAAGGCGACGGGGCTGGCCATCGAGCCCAGGTTGTCGAATGTGATCGACCCGCCTTCATTCGAAATCATTGGTGAAATGATCGACGTCGTGACCAAGGAGATGACGCAATGAGATCCCGTTGGCTGGCCTGGGCCGGCATGCTGGTCGTCGTGGGCTTTGTCGGCTGCGGACGCAAGGAAAATTCCCCCGGTCCGGCTGCCGCATCATCCCCTGCTCAGGTCGAAGCGGCCGCGCTCAACGTGCTGGCAACGAGCGACTTGCGCGACATCGAACCTCTGCAGGACATGGTGAGAAAAGCCACCGGCATCACGCTGAAGTTCAAGTTCGGCGGCACGATGGAAAGCACCGAAGCCGTATTGAATGGCAAGACCGATGCCGACGTGGCCTGGTTCGCGAACGCCAAGTACCTGCTGTCGGACATGCAGGGGCAGTCGCGCGTGAAGCTGCAGGAAAAAATCATGCTGTCGCCCATTGCCGTGGGCGTGAGCGAGTCGGCGGCGAAGAAACTTGGCTGGGACAACCCTGCCAAGGCAGCGAAGGTGACGTGGAAGGACATCACCGACGCTGCCAGCAGCGGACAGCTGACCTACGCGCTGTCAAACCCTGCCACGTCCAACCAGGGCTTCATGGCGCTGATGGGCGTGGTGGCCGCTGCAAGCCAGAAGACCGACGGCCTCGGCGCCGCCGACGTCGACCGCGCGGCCATTGCCGCCTTTCTCAAGGGCTACAAGCTGCCCGGCGACAACTCGACCTACCTGTCCGAAAAGTTCATCGAGCAGCAAGGCATTGACGTCAACGCCTTCATCAACTACGAAAGCTGGCTGCTGAGCCTGGGCCAGTCGGGCAAGCTGCGCGAAAAGCTCGTGCTCATGTATCCGCACGAAGGTGTGAGCACGGCGGATTACCCATTGATGCTATTGAACGACGCAAAGCGCGACGATTATCGAAAGGTCGTCGCCTACTTGAAGAGCGAACCCGCACAACTGTGGCTGGCAAAGCAGACCTTGCGCCGGCCTATCGTTCCGGAGGTGGCGGCCAAGGTGGCCGACATCCTGCCCCGCCAGGGCATGCTTGTCGAACTGCCGTTCTCTCCCGACCGCGCACTGGCCGACGGCCTGATAGACGCCTACCTCAACGAATTCCGCAGGCCCATCGCGTCAACCTTCGTGCTCGACACCAGCGGCAGCATGGAGCGCGAGGGGCGCAAGCAGCAGTTGCTGCAGGCCCTGCACTACATCGCCGGCGCCGATCGATCGCTGACGGGCCGCATTGCCAAGCTGACCAACCGCGAACGTTTGTGGATGCAGCCGTTCTCGGACAACCCTTACGGCATGGAGCGTTTCGACATCCCCGGTGGATCATCCTCGGCCAAGGGTGTGCAGATCCAGGAAGACAGCGAGGCCAAGCAGAGAGTACTGACCGACGTGCGCGCCTTCGCCGACGGGCTGCGCATGAATGGTGGCACGGCCCTCTTCGATGCCGTCTTCAAGTCACTGGAACACATGGCCGCGGAAAAGAAGAAGAACCCGGGCTACCAGTATTCGGTGGTGGCCTTCACCGACGGAGAGAACAACCAGGGGCGCACGTTCGCGCAGTTCAAGCACGACTACGCCAACCTGCCCGAAGACGCACGTTCCATTCCGGTCTTCATGGTGCTCTTCGGCGAAGCCAACGAGCACGAACTCGACGAACTCGTGAAGGTGACCGGAGGCAGGCTCTTCGACGCGCGCAAGACGCCGCTCTACAGCGTGTTCAAGGACATACGTGCGTATCAGTGAACGCCTCTTCGGCTTCCTGGGATCGACGCCCAACTGGATCGGACTGGGCATGGCGAGCATCGTGCTCGTGCTCAAGGGCATGGGGCTGGTGGGCACACCGGGGCTGGGGCTTGCGGTGATGGGCTATGTCGCAGGCTTCGTCGCGGCCGGGATGTGGTTCGGGTTTCCGTCGTTCACGGGGCCCGCGTGGGAAGCCCTTCACTTCAGCGACGAAGGCGACGCACGCGAGGCGATGGAGCGTGCGCTGCACGGTGTCCGGGGCCTCACGCAATACAACCCCGAGAACCGGCTTCCCGGCAGCCTGCAGGCGCGCGTGCTCGAGTTGTGCAACGCGCTCGAAGCGCTCTTGCAACAATGGGAGAGGTCACGCGGACGGCTGTCGCTGGAGAATAGTTTCGACGCGCGCCGCATCGCCATCATCTATTTGCCTGAAGCGTTGAATGCCTACCTCTCGATACCTGCGTCTTTCGCGCGCACGAGGTTGCTTGCGAACGGCAAGACTGCGCTCGACACCTTCGATGAAACCATCGTCGAACTCGAAGGCAAGGTATGCGAACTGGCCGACGATCTCGCCTCGCAGGACGCGCAGGCATTTCTCGCACACTCGCAATTCCTCAAGCAAAAGTTTGGCGACAACGAACTGTCGGCTGCCGCCGCGTTGAACCTTCCTTCGGCCAAGGACAAGATCTCATGACACAGACCAACACCTCCAGCGCCAAGCCCGTATTTCAACTGGAGCCGCCTGAGGTCATTACGCCCGTGCCGGCCGATCAAGTGCGCGATGCCGTGCCGCTCAAGCCCGAGGTGGTGCAGGCGGTAGATGAACAAGTGGGGCGTTTTATCGAAGCGCTGATGCACGAAGACCTGCATTCCGACGCCTTCCGAAGCAAACTCGACAGCGCCTTCACGCTGGGGCGCGAAGAGATCTCGACGGCATCAACCATGATGCAGAACCCGTTCATGCAGCGCAACTTCGTCGGCATGGAGGATTCGCCCGCGTACAAGGCCATCGCCGAGATCCGAGGACTGCTCGACGAGTTGAACCCGGGCAAGCAGGGCGATCTGTTGGAGTCGAACAGGCTGCTGGGAATCATCCCTTACGGCAACAAGCTGCAGGCGTACTTTCGCAAGTACCAGAACGCGAGCAGCCAGTTGCAGTCGGCGATCTCGCAGGTGCACGCCGCACGAGATGACATGCAAAAGGACGTGGCGGCCATCGACACGACGCGGGTACAGGTCTGGGAAGCTTTGCAAAAACTCGCTGCTGCTGCGCGCTTCGCGACCACGCTCGACACCAAGCTGGAGAACCGTGTCGATGCATTGCAGGCCACCGACGCGCCCAAGGCGCAGGCGTTGCGGCAGGAGGTGCTGTTCTACGCGCGGCAAAACCTCACCGACATCCAGACACAGCAGGCCGTCACCATCAATGCCTACCTCGCATTGGGTGTGTTGAAGCAGACAGCTCGCGAGATGATTAACGGCTGCTCGCGCGTGCTCACCACCGGCATGAGTGCACTCGCCACTGCGCAGACCGTGGCTCGTGCCACGGGCAACCAGATCAAGGTCATGGAAATGCTGACCGGGGTCAACAGCACCATCGGCGCGCTGATTGCCGAATCAGGCAAGCAGCTCAACCAGCACGTCGAGCAGACGACGAAGTTCGCGGAGAACCCGATGCTGGGCATCGAGCAGATGAAGCAGATGTTCGACCAGGCCTTCCAGGCCATGGACGCGATGGACACCTTCCGCTCGAAGGCCATCGACGTGATGGGGCAGAACAACAAACTCATCCGCGAGCAGATCGAACGCGCGGAATCGTATGTGGATCGGAATCGGCAGAAGCTGGCGCGGGAAGCAACGGGCGGGGCAAACGACGGGCCGGTGAAGATGTGACCCGCCACCCGAAGTGTCGACTCGAGTCGGCACGGGCAGAGAGGCTGAGAGCCTCTCGACGCGTCGAACCTTGAACGCGCTCGCGATCAAGACCGCTTGCACCACTGCAATACCACCTGGGAACGGCATGGCGCCGGATTGCCTCATGAAGGGGGTCAGAAAACCCACCTGCTAACCCACACGGAATACTTGGGGGCCGAAATCGTTGTAGAGCGCACGACAAAAAGGGGCCCCTTCCATTGCTCCCCCGGACCGTGGGAGCTCCGCCAGGGCGATTGCATGAAGGAAACGAGTGAAAATGCGGTATCGGAGCGACTCGAGATTGACCTCGAGAAAAGCAAATAGAGGTCAAAAGACAAGAGAACAGCCGCGCCCGTTACATGAGCTTGCTTCTGACGGCATTGCGTGCGGCCACAGGTAAGGCGGGCAGATGCTTAAGCAAGGAAAGTCCAGCAAGACCAACAGCAATTCCATGTTTCGCCTCGATTTCGAGGGCTCTCCTATACCAGATATTTGGTCATTTCTTCACGCAATCGCCCTGGGAGCTCCGCTAGCCAGAGATGGACGGCCCCTCGTCGTTTCGTGTGCAAGATCGTGTCCGCACGAAAGTGCGGCCCAAATCAGCACTTTGGGTAAAAGGAGTGCAATTGAATTGCAAGACTAGGGCAGAAACATTGTCGCCTCACGTCTATCGGTGAGACCATAAGAACGAATTACTCTTACTCCATAGTGCACTACATTGGTAGAAGATTGACAGCTCAGCCACTTCAATCCATCTTCGGGGGATTTCCATTCGTTTATAACCAAAAACTTACCAGCATCATTAATGCAGGTAAAAATTGACTCCTTGGAAAGCCTCACCTCGGGCTCAATGAGTTCGCCAGCACCACCCGATTTCAGGCTAATCGTAACATATCTCAGCGGGTCGACTTCCGTCAAATCCTGCCTTGAGCAGCGTTCTATTATAGCACCCATACCATCGCCACTCATATAATCTATCTCACCCACGCGCAAATGGTATGCAATCAAAATATCTGTACGCCCTCGTTCTTGGGCGAGGTGATGGAGTGAATGAGTTCGCCAGCGAATAAGCGATTTTTCATCCCTCCAAAGTGAGAATGAGAGCAACTTACCTTCGCTGCCGTTGAGGCGAAATCGCTCATTTTCCAAAAATCCATCGATTTTGACAAGTTCAGACTTCAGATCGCTCGCAATGCCGAGGTATTGATCATACTTGGTAGGATCTGGAGTTACTTCAAAAATTACTGCGAACATATAGATTCCAATCGTTGACTTTTTAATGGTTAATGGATGTTGAAATCAATTCATACGAAGTCCGGCTTTGAGATTACGAGTTCCAAAATTGGTTTTTCCACTCATTCTTTTAGACCATTGCGAGCTCGGAAACCCGAGCATTCAATGAGGCACGAAAACGTACCGGTCGAGCCAATTTAGAAAGGTTCAAGCCCTGTTGCAACAGACAGTTCACGGCAACTGCGCTAATACTGATAGCGATATCCTTTCCAGGACAGCCATGGCTATCGCTGCCAAAAGTGAATAAACTGGGGTTCCTTCGAGACAAATCCATCTCTTCCGGACTAGGATTAACGCTATCGTCCAGGTTCGCGGCGGCCAGTACGACTAAAATTGCAGACCCAGCGCTAATTTTGTTGCCGGCGATGACCGTATCTTCAGCTACAAAGCGCCGCGTATTTTGAATCGGCGCGTGTACCCGCAGCACCTCCTCCAATAGGGCCGGAATCAGTTCAGGCGTGGACGTGATACGTTGCTGCAATTCTGCATAATCCGATAGGCATGCTAACGTATTACCAATCAATCCCGCAGTTGCTTCATAGGTTTGGGTCAGGAACCCGATGCTGTTGGCAATAATTTGCGGCAACTGTATGAACTCATTCTGATTTTCCAACTGTTTGAAACTCTGCAGGAGACTGCCATTGGTCGCCGCCTGGGCGGACAGGTATTGCTCTTGCACGCATGCCCGCAGCTTCGCAGCAGCTTCTTGTCCGACTGCGATTTGCTCCGGCGTACCACCCGGTGCGATGCAACGTATGAAATCACCAACCCACTCTGCAATGCCTGCACTTTTTTCTTCCGGTATCCCAAGCAAATCCGCCATCACTGACACGGGTAAACGGTAGCAGAACGTTGCCATGCCACTGCCGGCCTGCATGGGCTTGATCTCCTCCAGCAGCTTGTTAACCCAGTACTGAGCACGCTGCTCCAGCTTGTCCTTGAGTAGGGTATCAAGGACAGTGTTGACCATCCTCTTCAAGGCAACATGCTTGTCGCGGTCGTTCATGCGCACCAGATTGCCGAAAACATCGGCGGCAGGCGAGTTTCCGAGAACTAGTGGCACAGGTTGATCCAAGGGGCGCACCCGACAGGCAGGGTCGCGCAATACCTGTGCCACGTCTACTGCCTTGAAGGCTATCCATAGCTTGAGTGCGTCGTCATAATGCATACTCCGTTCCGCCAACAGCGTTGCATAATAGGACCAAGGATTGGCGTGTGTAGCCGCTTCCAACGGATTTCCGGGCATAGTCATAGATTCGTTTCCTTCAATTTTGCGAGGCATTATTTATATCAAAATGGCTAGGTCGCGGCAGCTGAAATTCCCGGCGAATTATGTATCACTCATCGCTCAGATGAAAAATTCTTTACCTTGCTCTTCGTTCGCGACATGCCCTGCTTGAAAAAATCCTGATGCACGTGCAGTGATCGCATCAACATGTTGGGAGAAGAAAAAATGATTTCCTTGTAAAATTTCTACAACAATTTTCCGCTCGCTTTCCTGTTGCCAATGCGCCAGCAGTTTCTGGTCCACATGCGGATCATTTGCGCCCGCAAATACAAGTACAGGGTGTGGCAGTGGAATTTCGGACTGGTATTCGTAGCTCGCTACCAAGCTGAAATCGGCCCGAAAAACCGGTAAGAACATATCCAGCAGGCTATCGTCTGCCAACAATTCTTCCGGGAAGCCCTGGTACTCGCGCAGCGCTTCTATGATTTGCACATCACCGAGAGTAGCGAGCCGCCTACCTCGTGCGGTGGGCCAGAACGAAGGAGCAATGCAGCCGGAGACAATCAGTCCTTTCAGCCAGGGCGAGCGGCATCGACGTGCAGTTTCGAAAGCCAGGATCGCGCCGAGACTGTGTCCAAAAAACACGGCAGGCAGGTCGTCAAATCGCCGTGTATCCCGTCCTATTTCGCTCAACAATGGCATGACTTCGACTGCTGTCGGCTCGCCGAGGCGTTCACCGTGTCCGGGCAGTTGCAAGAGCAGCAATTCGGTATGCGAGTCCAATGCCGGCGCAAACTTCATGAACGCGCTGGGGCTGCCCCCTGCATATGGAAAGCAAAACAGCCTACGCCTAGCCTCCCCCCTAGCTGGAACTCTTATCCAGAGTGGTTGATTTTCCGAATGCATCAGATTTACGTCATTCATTCCAGTTTAGTGCTGCCCGCAATGATCATTCTTTGAATTTCCGAAGTGCCTTCATATATTCGCAAGGACCGTATTTCCCGATATAGTCGGGAGGTCACCATTTGTTCGGTCAACCCAGCGGCGCCTAACAGCTGTACTGAATCATCAATAATGTTCTGCGCTGCTTCGGTTGCATACAGTTTTGCCATTGCGGCATTGCGCGACGATCCACCGGACTGGCCAACATCGAATTCCCATGCAGCGCGCACCACTAACAGCGCAGATGCATGGAGTTGCACGTCTATATTTGCAAGTTTGGCTTGCGTCAATTGCATTTGCAATAGTTTGTCATTACCAATTTTCCTGTTCTTGCACCACTGCAAGGCGGCGTTACGCGCACGACGGCTGAAACCAATCGCCGCGGAACCAACTGTAACCCGGTAGAAGTCGAGGATCGCCATCGCGTAGCGAAAGCCGGAGCCGGCCTCGCCAATGATTGTGCTGCGATCCTGTGGGCACGCGTCGAAGGTCATATTGGCACACGCACGAGGAGCAACAAAGTCGATCGGAGAAATCGCAATTTCTCGACGTGCTGGGAGCGGTATGGCGAATAGGCTCAAACCCAGAGGTCCAGGGCCTTCTCCGGTACGTGCGAGTACGCACGCAAAGTCGGCTATGTCGCCATGTGAGACCCAAGCCTTCGTCCCGTTCACGCTGAAGCCATTACCTTCACTTTTTGCTTGACATGCTGCAGTTGACAGATTCGAGCCCAATTCCGGCTCGGATAGTGCGAGGCAGCCAATCAGTTCACCGCTGCGCACGGCGGAAATATAGGTTTGCTTTAATTCGGCATTACCGAACCAATCGATTGCCGAACTTCCCAGGCACTGAATGGCGAACGCGAAGTCAACTAGGTCGTGCAGATAAGCAAACGCCTCACGCATCAAGCACACACTGCGCAAGTCAGGGCGCTTACCACTGTCAGCACCGATGACCCCCTCAAACCATCCATCGCGGGCGAGCATCCGAACATAGCTTTTGCCACGCTCGCGCGGATCGAGCCCGGCATCGGCTTCCTGCAACTGCCAGACCGATGCTACCCACTCCTCGAGCCGCTTAGCGAGAATTCGATGCCGCTCTTCGTAGAGCGGCAAGTCAAGAATGCTGGCATCGAAAATATTCATCGTGCTCGCGGCGCAGCGCAGGTTGACCAATGCCGAAATGGAAACTTACATCAAGCCCCGTTCCGAAAAGTCGGCAAAAATTTTCGATCCTCAAGCTCGGTAGCAACAAGGCTTCAGACCTGATCCGTCACACCCGCGTGTTCGGGAGTAGGTAGAAGTCGCGCCCAATCGAGGCGCAGCTCCTGGACGTAGTGGACCGGCTTGCCGGCATGGGTAGCAAAAAGCATTTTCAAGAGAACGGGAACGTGAACGTCGGAAAGCTGTTCGGCGCGCTCGATTCCAGCCTCAAGAATGACGAAGTCCACGTCGATCCGGTGTTGCTTGCAGCAGTGCGCCGAGGGGTCGAAGCCGGGCTGCTGGACAAAGCCCTCGGCATCCATCGCCAGGTCGATGGGTACGTGAAGTAAACGGCGGGTCGCTCGACTCCGTGCTGCAAGCCGCCACGTGGCCCATGCGAAATGCGTGAGCACCTATCCCACCTTAGATTTCGGGTGCATTGTGGCGCGTCGTTGCAAGCGGGGCTCGCGGCCAAATCCTGATGCGTAGACCACCGGCACTGGCTCGCCATCCTTCAGATCGTAAAGGCCGAAGCGGCTGAGCTTCGTGCTCGACTTCGCCTACTCTACGGGCTGGAGGATCAGTCGGCGCGACGCTGAGGCCGACGTTCACGGCGACACTGGTTGCACTTTGGTCCTAGCGCCGGATCGTACGCGATTGCCAAAGGCTCACTCGGCGGTCGATGCGCGCGCACTGCCCGCATGTCGCTGCGTCGTCCCGAAGTTCCGAATCAAGCAGGCATTAGCAAGGTCCGCCGGACGCGTCGCACGTTGAATGCGCTCACGATCAACACCGCTTGCACCACTGCAATACCCAGCCAGACCTGCGCTGGCCGATGCAAATCCATCAGGGTGCCGAACATCAGCGGTGCCACTGCCTGCCCGATGTCGAGTCCCGAATAGACCACGCCATACACACGCCCCGTTGCGCCATCGGGCGCCGAGCGCTTGACGATCAAGTCGCGTGACGGCCCGGCAACGCCAGCGCAGACTCCCATCGCGCCGAACAACAGCGGCACGGCCATCGCCGCCAGGTCGGCATAGCCCACGACAAGCGCGAGGGCTGCAGACATGCCGAAGCCCGCGCCGACGATGCGTTCGCACCGTGTCGGGTCCGAGGCGAGAAAGCCGCCCACGGCCATGCCGCATGCGCTGCACACCATGAAGATCGTGAGGCACATCGCGGCCGCGTGCGTCGGCACATCGTGCAGCAATCGCGCCGCCTCGGGCGCAAATGCCTGCACGCCGCTCAAGGACATCGCATAGAAAAAGAAGAAGGCAAAACACATCCACACCGCAGGGATCTTCATGAAATTGAACTTGCCTTCGGGCTGCTCGACGTGCGTCGCGGACTTGGCAACAGGCATCACGTCGAGCGCCAGCTCGCGACGCCAGAACCACACCATCGCCAGCACCGCGAGCGCCAGTGCCCCAGCGCAAACCAGCGCCACACGCCACGAATAGGCAAGAGTCAAGGGCACCAGCATCGCCGGCGCCAGCGCCCAGCCCAAGCTGCCAGTGATGCCGTGCACGCTGAAGGCATGCCCAAGCCGCGACTGGTGCACCTTGCGGTTGAGCAGCGTGTAGTCGACCGGATGAAACACGCCATTGCCAGCACCTGCAACAACGGAGAAGAAGGCCAGCACCCCGTAGCTTGGGCTGGCTGCAAACCCGAAGGCCGCGATGGCCAGCAGGCCCAGACCGCCAAAGAGAACAGGCCGCGGCCCGAATCGGTCGACGACGAATCCAGACATCGCCTGCACGGCACACGACACGACGAAGAAGATCGCCATCAACAGGCCGAGCTCGGCGTAGCTCACCGCAAACTCCTCCTTGAGCCACGGGAAGAGCGGCGCCAGAAGCAACTGGCTGAAGTGACTGACGCTGTGGGCCAAGCCGACGAGACCGATGACTTTGACGTCGCGGCGAATGTCGCCAGCGGGAGGACGGGACGTGAAGGTTGTGCTGTTCATGGGTCCGATGGTAGGCACTCAAGTCATTGCAGGTTGACTCGGTGGGTGCGCCACCCAGCGAATTCTCTGTCTAACCGCCGGTTACTGGTGGGCCGACTTTCCCAGTCGTGCACACCCCCGACTTGAGTGGGTGCAACGGCCGGTTTCAGCTCGGAGCGCTGCATCTCGCCCTCCATGCCATAGACTGGTACAGCACCATGCTGAAACGAGTTTGGTTCGGCATCGCCGCGCCGGTACGCCAGGAGAATTCATGCTCACATCGCTATTCGGTGATCTGGGTCCGCCCCGGGACCTATCGAAAACGGTCCGCAAGGAAGCCGAATCGCCCGACCACGGTTTCGCAGCCACAGCCATCCTCGAGAGCATGGCCACCGAGGTCAACGACCATGGCAAGATGGTCGACCGTTACCAGCACGACCTGGTGGTCAGCGGCTCTCCTGCCCAAGCGATCCGCGAGCATTTCGCCACCACCCGCGCCGACCTCGAAACCGCAAGTCGCCTCATCACCCTGCTCGACCCTGTGGGCTTCTGGGCATCGGCCGTCATCAAGGCCTTGTCGGATGCAGGCGGCCGACCGATCGAGCGTCTTCATCTGCGCGAGCAGACCACGCTGCGCACGCTGGCCACGATCGAGCGCACCACGCTCGTGCGCCGGCATGAAGAAGCCCTCAAGATCTATCACGCCGATGTGCGTGCACCGGGTCGCGACAACGCCGAGATTCCGATTGCGCTGATGGAGCGCAGCCACATGACAACTGTGGTCATCGGCCCCATGCAGCCGCATGCTATCGACGGGCTCCTCTTATCCTTGCACGAGGCCACATCGCTACCCACCTGGCGGTGCCCCAACATCCTCTTCATGCTGGCCGCCAACGCGGCCTGGATTGCCAAAAAGATCAGCGCGGTGCCATGGCCGACGCGGCTTCACGTTCACGTGCTCAACGAATCGCTCACCAGCGCTTCGTCGGTCTGGAACGCGATGCTGGGCATGTGGAACCACGTGAAGACGCAACCCGCCTGGGAGCCGCCTGATTCGGCATTGGACGTGTCGGAGTATCCGATCAAGGTGGCGGACTTGCAGCCTTCCGATTCGAGCGGATCGTTGTCCGTGACGACGTCAGTCGCGCCCGGGTTGCGAACCGGCACTCCTGTAGCGCCCGGCCTGCGCACGAGCAGCAAGCCCGTGATGCGCGTAAGCCACCATTCACTCGACGCGGCAAAGGCACGCGATGCCCTGGCCGAGATGCTCGCGATCGACGGCATGATCGGTTGTGCGGTGGTCGACGGCATGACCGGGCTGGTTCTGGCCCGCGAAAGCTGCGAAGACCAGCCTGCGGACCTGGACCTGTCTGCTGCAGCGAGCGCCCAAGTGTTGCGCGCGCATCGGCTTGCGGCACGCAACATGGGCTTGTCGGAAAACATCGACGAGGTCATGGTCAGCGCCGGGCCGAGACAGCAGGTGCTGCGCACCGTGTCGCGGCACCCCGATCTGTTCCTCCTGGCCCTGTTGGACACGCAGCGGGCAAATCTGGCTTTGGCGCGCTACAAGCTGATGGGGGTCGAAAAGGGCCTTTTGTAGAGTGGTCAATCGCCGGTGGCGTGAAGACAGGCTTGTCCTATGCCACTCTCAAGCACGTGGCTTCAACACGCCTGTCGAACAAGCCCACCCTTCAAGTGGTCCCGCCTAGTGTCGCGTCAAGCCACAAATGTCGGTTGATCGCGCCGCTGTCGGAGCGCAGTGCAAGGCGCGCCGACGAGTCATAGCCGTCGCTATGGCGAGGAGGCGCAACGCCGCAATGCGCTTCGAG